>Ga0307375_10002509_pt1 | contig 18736 bp, 13 predicted proteins | sample TR1MG_FD_202531 | JGI IMG/M metagenome (GOLD analysis project Ga0307375, IMG submission 202531) | Soil microbial communities from Risofladan, Vaasa, Finland - TR-1 | ecosystem: Environmental > Terrestrial > Soil > Coastal area > Acid sulfate soil | place: Finland: Risofladan, Vaasa | collected...
GCGAGGGTGATAGTAACGCGCTAACATTTTCGTATCTTTATGACCAGTAATTTTCATTAATTTTTCTGAAGGCATTTTGTCAGCCAGTCTAGTGGTAGCCTCATGCCGTAAATCGTGGAACGTCAGTCCTACAATTCCAGCACGCCTACAGGCACGCCGCCACGATTGTGTAACCGCACTCTGACTGGTTGGGAACACCTCACCACCAATGCTGCGCGGTAGGGCAGACAACACGTCTCTAGCACGCGGCGATAGCGGCACATTGCGAGCAGTGTCGTTCTTAGTATCAGGCAAGTGGATATACTTTTCCTCGACATCAACCCATTTTATTGATAACAGCTCGCCCTGTCTCATAGCGGTTTCAATTGCCATGATTGTGAGGGGGCGCATCCAATGATTAGCTAATTTACCTTTGCCGCTGTCTTTGAGCGCAGCCAATAAACGAACCTCCTCATCGCCTTCAAGCCTACGTTCTCGCGCATTACGCACGCTTGGCATACGGATATTTTCAATGGGGTTTACAACATTGATATTCCATTCTTTACGGCAGATTGTAAAGACATGCGAAATAACAGACAGATCACGCCTAGCCGTTGCTGGTAGGACTGTCAGAAGACGGGTATCACGCCATTTTGCAAAGTCCGCCCCTTTTAGGGATGCTAAAGACCTATTAGCCAATGGGTCGTTTAGCCACCAGTTAAACCGCACTAGTTCTGCCTTAACCCCTTTTTTACTAATGGATACCTCGGACATATATCTTTCGATTGCCTCGCGTAATGTCGTTGATTCAGCCTCGGCGCGATTCTCGAAAAGTCCGCGAGCCATTTCACTCTCAATGGTAGCAGCCCATTCAACCGCTCTTTGCTTTGTCTTAAAAGTTTTATTAACATGTTCGAATCCTTTTTTTCGGATTTGAGCTTCCCACTGTTTATCGCCTCTTTTCCGGTAAGTCGCCATGATTTTTTTACCTCCATTGTGGCAAAATTGTGGCAAATGCCACAAATCGCAATGGATAATACCACGAAAGCCTTACAGAACAAGGGTTGCATGAGAGCGATATAACGCACTCGTAACGCGTAGGTCGGAGGTTCGATTCCTCTCTCCAGCACCATTTGACTGTATTGTGTGTTCCTGAAAAGTCTTTAAAACCCGCATAAATAAACGTATTGCGGGTTTTTTATTGCCTCGTCGTTCCTGATTGTTCCCTTGCAATCTACCCCGAAACATGGATATTATGCGGGGTATAAAATAACTGGCGGGGTATCTTATGGCACTGACAGCGTTGCAAGTGAAGGGTGCGAAGCCTGCTGACAAGCCTTACAAGCTATATGACGGTGGTGGTTTGATACTGCTGGTGCAGCCTACAGGTGCCAAATATTGGCGGTACAGATATTCATTCACTGGTAAAGAAAAGTTGCTGGCACTCGGGGTATATCCAGACCTAAGTCTGTCCGATGCACGCGCTTTACATAGTGAAGCGCGCAATCTGTTGGCTAAGGGTATTGACCCTAGTCAGGCAAAAAGGGCAAGCAAAGCCGCAAAACTGGCACTGACAGAGAATAGCTTTGAGCTAGTCGCTCGTGAGTGGCACACCAAAAACCTACATACCTGGAAGCGAAGCAATGCGGACAAGTTGCTAAATCTTCTTCAGAATGATTTATTTCCTTGGTTGGGTAAACGCCCTGTCGGTGATATCACTGCACCCGAACTGTTGCAAACAATTCGCCGTATAGAAAGCCGTGGTGTATTGGAAACAGCACATCGAGCAAGGTCACTTTGTGGGCAAATTTTCCGTTATGCCATAGCAACGAGCAAAGCTGAAAGAGACCCGTCTGCTGATATTCGGGGCGCATTGCCACCAGTCAAGCACAAGCATCACGCGAGCATTACTGACCCGGTAAAAATCGGCAAGTTGCTGCGCGATATTGACGGATACACAGGTACTTTCATAGTTCGTTGTGCATTTAAGCTATCCCCTTTGGTATTTCTTAGAGCAGGTGAATTGCGGAGTGCTGAATGGTGCGAGTTTGACCTTGATAAAGCTGAATGGCGTATTGCTGACGGTAGAATGAAAAAAGAGGGGGCACATATTGTGCCATTGGCTACACAAGCTGTGGCGATACTACGCGAAATACACCCTCTGACTGGATCGGGGCGGTATGTATTCCCAAGTGCAGTTAGCACGCTCAAACCAATGTCCGAAAATGCAATCCGAGCGGCACTCCGTAGTCTCGGCTATACCAATGATGACATGACACCGCACGGGTTTAGATCAATGGCCAGCACGCAACTAAACGAGCAGGGATTCAATGCTGATGTAATTGAGATACAGCTTGCCCATATTGAACGCAATGCCATAAGAGCGGCTTACAACTACGCGCAATATCTACCGGAGCGGCGGCGAATGATGCAGCACTGGGCGGATTATTTAGACGGATTGAAAGCGGGTGCGGACGTGATAACGATACACAAGGGAAAAACGGCATAATCTAGTTTGCTGTGCTTAGTCCAACGGGGCAAGAATGGGAAAGCCATCGCCTGATGGCGTAGTATATGAGTCAGGGAAAGAAAGGCGGATATGTATTACGCAGATTGGAATTATTGGAAACGGATACCACAAATTGATTTGTGGTCCGCCGTGAAATTGTCATTCGGGATTGACCCGCGAGATGAGGACAGCATCCCACTAGCTAAAAGAAAACCATGTAAAGATTCAAAGACTATGCCCGAAGACCTGTTTAAGGAAAGACATGAACTGGCAAGATCAAATCTATATCACGGACTGGATGCCAGTCCGCCAGACTCAGGCCAAGATTATGGTTTCAGTAAGGTTTCGTTGCCAAAGTTTGCAACATGGGCGTTACTTATTGAATTGGAAATTCCTAAAGAATTTGCAGCAATGGCAGGCCCTAAAAATGCGACTCAAATATACGATTCATCAGCGAACTTGAATAACCCGTTCACCACCATCTTTGATGAGACAAGTCCAACATACCCGCCTGAACTTGATATGGCCTTGCAAGCGTGGAAAGCAGTTTCTACAACTGAAAGTAAGGGCAAGCCAAAAATGCGGATAATTGAATGGCTAGAGAACAATGCAAAAATTGAGGGAAATCCGCTTTCCGACGAGGCCAAGAAGCGCATTGCAGTCGTAGCCAACTGGGATAGAAAAGGTGGTGCAACACGTACCGATTAAATAACTTACCCTCCCACCAAACCTAAATAATGGCTGGTGTTGGACATAACCTACCCACCTATTCTGCGAATAACCTACCCACCTTACCCGGCTATTAAAGCCATGCAACGGTACATATATTCCTTTCCGCGCCCCAACTTTCCTGGTTGGCGTTACGAAAAGGAAATACCATGCAACCTACTGACAGCAACAAAGCCGAGCACGTTCAACAGCAAACCGCACTAATCCGCCGTAAAGAAGTCGAGCGGCTGACAGCATTATCACGATCCAGAATATACGACCTCATGAAGCAAGGCGCATTTCCTAAGCCTGTGCAATTGGGTGCAATGTCTGTTGCTTGGTTGGAAATCGAAATCAGAGAGTGGATAGCTGCGCGCATTTCTGAAAGTCGCAAAACGGCTGGGAAGTGAATCGTGCTACAACAAACCACGAACCCCAAAGGCTTGGGAGCGGCTGATGCTACACAACGCCCCCCCACAAATCACGGCCTGAATGACAACCTGAAACGAACTTACAGCAAAGTTTCGGCCAGTATTTCAACCGTAGAGCAAGCCCTTTCGTTTATACCCGCAGATGACCGCGATACCTGGATTAAGTGTGGCATGGCGATCAAAGCAGAATTTGGTGATTCAGGCTTTGATTTATGGGACACATGGAGTGGTACTGCTGAAAATTACCGGGCGCGAGACGCGGCGGCATCATGGCGATCATTCAATTCATCTGGCGGAGTGGGCATCGGAACGTTGTTTCATATCGCCAAGCAATACGGCTATCAGTGTGACAGCAACAACAAGCCGAGACCACCGACCCCTGAACAGGTTGCTAAACGTGAAGCCAAGTTAAAAGCTGAAGCTGACCTGTTGGTATCTCGGCGAGAGGCGGCGGCGAGCAAGGCAGTATCAATATGGAATGCACCAGAAAATGTGCTGGAAGAAATGCAACCGACTATAGCTGATCACCCCTACTTGAAGCGCAAGGGCATTCAAGCTTATGGCGCGAAGATATATCACGGAAACCTGAGCATCGGCGGCATGTCCTGCAATAACGCGCTGATGATACCGATGCGGTTAAATGGCGAAACCTCAAGCCTGCAATTTATCGCGGCTGACGGATCAAAACGATTTTTACCAAGTGGTGAAAAAGGCGGCTATTTAATTGGCAAGATTACATCTGGTGTGCCTATCTGTATCGCTGAAGGTTTTGCCACCGGTGCGAGTATCCACGAGGCAACAGGTTATGCCGTGATCGTTGCTTTTGATGCAGGCAACCTTCACAAGTTGGCTGAGGCGCTACGGGCAAGAAATCCTGATGCTCGGATCGTGCTGTGTGCTGACGATGATGAAACCGGAACAGGGCAGCGAAAGGCAACTGAGGCGGCTCAAGCAGTAGGTGGATTGCTGGCCATGCCGGTATTCGGTGAACAACGACTAGGAGGCGTTAAGGACTTCAACGATATGGCAAAGCTGAAGGGATTGGACGCTGTAAAGCTGGTCATTGATGCAGCGAAGCCCGTAGAGCAAAAAATCGGCACTGTAGGATTGCGCGTAGTCGATTTAAATAGAGGCGGGAATACCAATACTCAATCCGCGCCCCCCGAACCGCTTCCTACATTGCCAGACGTGTTGCCCTTCAATTATGCCTGTCTACCAGATGTGCTTCGCGGCTACGTGAAGGATATTTCAGAACGGATGCAATGCCCCCCAGACTTTGCAGCGGTTGGCGCGCTGGTGATGATGGCGGCAATTATCGGGCGCAAGGTTGGCATACGCCCAAAGCGGAAAGACGACTGGATAGTTATCCCTAACCTTTGGGGTGCAGTTGTTGGCAATTCCGGCATTAAGAAAACGCCAGCTTTGAACCAATCATTAACGCCTATTAATAAATTGCAGATGGCGGCATTCGAGTTATGTGAGAAAGAAAAATATGAATATGATGCAGAGGCCGAAATTGCCAAGATGCAACAATCGGTAAAGAAAATGAAGGCGAGAGCATCGCTAAAAAAAGATCAATCTGCTGACGTTAAGGAGTTACTGCAATCCAGTAAAGCAGATGGAGCTCCTATCTGTAAGCGATACATAACCAACAATGCAACCTATGAAAAGTTGGGTGAAATCCTGACAGAAAATCCTAATGGCGTGATGGTTGAATATGATGAAATCATCGGGCTACTAAAACAACTTGACGCGACTGGGCAAGAAGTCGCCAGGTCATTTTATCTATCAGGTGCAAACGGCGACACTCCATGTACCTTTGATCGAATTATGCGCGGCACGCTACATATTCCAGCAGTATGTCTTTCAATCATAGGCGGAATACAACCTGGCGTATTGGCTGAATATGTACGTCATGCAACAAATGGTGGCGCGGGTGCAGATGGGTTGCTGCAACGTTTCGGTCTGATGGTATATCCAGACATTTCACCAGAGTGCCATTATGTAGATCGTTATCCAGATAGCACAGCACGGGAAGCAGTAAACATGCTGACCGAAAGACTGGACAGTCTCAATCCTGCCGATATTGGCGCGGAAGTTGACCGATATGGCAGTGTGCCATTTCTGAGCTTTGATGATGTGGCACAAGAGCTGTATTCAAGATGGACAGTTGAATTAGATAAGCGACTGCGATCCGGCGAAGAGCATCCGGCGATTGTTTCCCATCTTTCAAAATATCAGAAGCTAGTCCCATCTCTGGCACTGATATTTCACCTATGCGACACCCCAAAGGGTGCCGTGAGTGAAACAGCATTGCTCCGTGCTATTGCATTCAGTGAATATCTGGAATCTCACGCGCAGCGAATATACAGTTATGCCACCAGACCGGATGTTGATGCGGCCAAAACGCTGTTGAAGCGGTTGGCCAGTGGTAAGTTGTCGAATCAGTTCAAGGCGCGGGACATATACCAGAAAGGTTGGGCGGGATTAGAAACAGCAAACAAGGCGCAAGCTGCTATTGATCTGCTGCTGGAATACCACCACCTTAGCGAAGAAGAGATAACCACCGGCGGACGACCCACAACGCATTATCACTGGATCAAGGCGGAGGCATTATGAGTGCATACCTTGCCAGATTAAAACAGATTGAGAATGATAAAAATTCTCTTAATGTCCCCGATCCAGAACCACCAAAACCTGCAAAAGGACCTTTTGACCCTTTTGGGGGTAAGCATCCGGTGCATTTTGAGAAAAAAGTTATTGATGCTGTAAAGATTGCTGCGGGCAGTCTACTCGAACAACAACGCGAATCACGGCGGCAAAAAGTTATTGCCATCCTGGAGGCAGCACCCAACACGCAGCGGGCTATCTACACCGACATCGACAGCGATCCGCGCAACGTCATATTGACCGTGGCAGTGCGAAACTTGGCAACATGCGAAATGCTGATACCAAAATCAAAATACGACCCGTGGCGATTGCTGGAGTTAATCGAGCAGAACGGACAGGCAACGCACTAGGGAAGGATAAAACATGGCAACGAAGATTCAACAAGCATTAGCGAAATTACTAACACAAAAAAAGTGGTGCGGATTGAAAACGCTTAAAACATCTGTTTGCGTAGGTAACACACATCAAAACACACTGCAAACACACAACCAACACACTAGAACACACCGCCAACACACAGGATATACACAAGATACACACGCAGCATGTATGAAGAAATGTTGCACATCCCACGTTCCAGAAATACTTTTATGGAGAAAATATCATGACTAAATACGAAAATTTCAATTCCGATTCCCATGACCGTCTTTGGCCAATACTATATGAAGGAAACGAGAACGATATTATCTATGCATACCGTATTGGGCCAGATGCGCACTTGGTTAAGCCACACTTGCTAAAGAGTGGGACATATCCGGACTTTATCGAAGGGTTGCGCGATACTCATGGCCATGGGAATTACCGTTTACTGATCAGACGTGGCCGGAACATGATTTTTTCGGGGAACATCTGCATGTAGGGTAATTGATCGTGTGAGGGGGCATCATCATTGGAGCGCAAAGCGGTATGTGAAATCCGAAAAATTAAGCACACACTCGTTTACAATGGTCGCGCCTCGAATATGCCTATTAGAAAAGCCAATTTAGGCGCAGATGCCAAGGCGCTGAAGCCATCGGCTGGGCATAGTGCTTGAGATATTGTGGGTTCATAAAACAAAAAATTCGGCTCAGAGTCGGCCAATAACAAAAAATAGGAGCTGTTGTGTCACGACTGACTGACTTGATTGCCCAGGCAAAAGCCAAAGACCCTCAAATGGGTGCAGACCTGGACAGGGAGTACCAGGCACTGACCTCGCGGCTTCCCTTCGGCCTCAACTTCGAGCGCCATCGCCCAGAGGTCGTGGAGCTACCGCAACGCTCCATCCGCAAGAGCGATAAGGTGCGCGTGCTGCCTGAGCGTGGTTCGTCGAAGAAAGGTGACCTGCGATTGTGGCAAGTCAAAGCCATCCACAAGACTGGTGGCGGTAAGGTGGCCGAACTGGAACTGCTGGGCGCGGAAGAAATGCAAACGCAGACTGTGTTACTGGATGACTTGGTGGTCGTGGCAGAATTCCGCGACACACTCTATCCGGGTTTGGTCAGTACCGGCAAGGTGGAGCGTGGTGGCGACAAACCGTTCCACACAGTCATCAATGGTGAGAACTACCATGTGCTAAAGGCGTTGACCTACACGCATCGCGGCAAGGTGGATGCGATCTATATTGACCCGCCATACAACAGCGGAGCGAGAGATTGGAAATACAACAACGATTACGTCGAGGGCGATGATCTTTACCGGCACAGCAAGTGGCTGGCGATGATGGAGCGCCGATTATTGGTGGCGAAGGAGCTCCTGAATCCTGCAGACTCGGTATTGATCGTAACAATTGATGAGAAGGAATATCTGCGATTGGGAATGTTGCTGGAGCAAGTTTTCCCAGAAGCGGCAATTCAAATGATAAGCAGCGTTATCAACCCAAAAGGCTCAGCCCGGACGGGTAGATTTAGCAGGGTCGACGAATACATTTATTTTGTTTTCTTTGGCAACTCCAAGGTTGCCCCTTGGCGTACCGACATGCTTAGAGAGGTGAATGAAGATGGTCGTAGTGTACGCTGGGCAGGGCTGATGCGAAATGGAGAGGGAAGTCGAAGAACTCGAATTCCCTCAATGTTTTTCCCAATTTTTATTGACAACGAAACAGGTCGATATCATTCGACTGGAGAGCCTCCGCCAGTCGATGTGAAGCCGAGCGAAATACCTGTACCAGAAGGGACGATAGCGATTTTTCCTATCGATGGAAACGGTCAAGAACTGATGTGGCGTCTAAGCCCAAGCTCGTTCAGAGAGTACCTGAAAATTGGTCACGCAAAATTTGGCCCGCGAAATAAGAAGACTGGGTTGCGTTCAGTTTCTTATCTTCAGTCTGGTATTCGGCAAATGATTAATAGCGGCGAGATTGCAGCCACTGGCCGTGATAGTGAAGGCGCCCTTGAATTGGAGTTTGCGGATTTTGTAGGAACAAGAAGCCCAGGGACTCTTTGGAATATGGTTTCTCATAGTGCAAGTGAGCACGGTGCCGGTTTGCTGAAAAGAATAGTTCCTGGACGACGCTTTCCATATCCAAAGTCTCTTTATGCGGTTGAGGATTGCTTGAGGTTTGTGCTTTCCAATAAGGAAAATGCAGTCGTCGTCGATTTCTTTAGTGGCTCCGGCACCACTGCTCACGCCGTGATGCGCCTGAACCGTCAAGATGGTGGCAGCCGCCAGAGTATTTCTGTCACCAACAACGAAGTCGCCGCCGACGAACAAAAGGAATTACGCGAACAAGGTTTGCGTCCCGGCGATGTCGAATGGGAGCGTCACGGTATATGTGACTACATCACCAAGCCGCGCGTGCAGGCTGCGATTACCGGTCACACACCTGAAGGGCAACCCATCAGTGGTGATTACAAGTTTACTGACGAATTCCCTCTGGCTGAAGGTTTCGAGGAAAACGCCGCATTCTTCACGCTGACTTACGAGACATCTGTTTCAGTTAATCATAACCGAGCCTTTGCTCGTATTGCGCCGCTACTATGGTTACGCGCAGGCAGTCGAGGTCGACGCATCGACAAACTACCAGACGCTGGATGGGAAGTGGCGGAGGCCTACGGACTGCTGGTGGACGTGGATCGCGCCACGCCTTTCATCAAGGCTGTGGTCAAATCCAAAGATTTGCGAGTGGCCTACATCGTTACCGACGACGATCGTCGCTTTCAGGCCATTGCGCGCCGCTTGCCTGATGGTGTGGAGCCGGTGCGTCTGTATGAATCTTACTTAACCAATTTCAGTTTTGCGAACGGGGAATAAGGGATGAAGTTCACGCTGAAGGACTATCAAGCGGATGCAGTACGCGATGCTTTGGACAACCTGAAAAAGGCTCGTAAGCGATGGCACGAGGATGCCGACAAGCACGCCTTTTCACTGACCGCTGTAACCGGCGCGGGCAAAACCGTGATGGCTGCCGCCGCATTTGAGGCGCTTTTCCACGGAGATGATGAGTACGACTTTGATGCCGACCATGGCGCTGTAGTGATCTGGTTCAGCGACGACCCGGCACTGAACGAGCAGACACGGTTCCGCTTGATGGAAGCCTCTGACCGCATTCGCCACACGGATATGGTGGTGGTGGAACATCCTTTCAGTCGAGCCAAGTTCGAGGCTGGAAAAATCTATTTTCTGAACACACAGAAGCTGGCAAAAAAAAGCTTGCTGGTGCGTGGCTTCGAGGGCGATGAAGATTTACTTTCTGACGGGCGACCAGATGCACAAGCATTTACCATCTGGGACACCATCCGTAACACTATTGATGATCCAGATTTGACCTTGTACTTGGTGCTAGATGAAGCGCATCGGGGCATGGGCAATCTCACTAATGCGGCGCAAAATGCCAAGAGCACCATCGTTCAACGGCTCATCAATGGTGTTAGCGGCGTGCCGGGCATTCCTGTGGTGTGGGGTATTTCCGCCACAGTGGAACGCTTCAAGAAGGCAATGGAAGGCGCACAAAAGCGCACCACTCTGCCGGATGTGGTGGTGGATTCGGCCAAGGTGCAAGAATCTGGGCTCATCAAGGACACCATCATCCTCGACATTCCCGATGATGTTGGTGACTTCGATACGGTGTTGGTGCGCCGCGCCACCGACAAGCTGAAAGCATCGACCGATGCATGGGCCGAGTACGCCAAGCAGCAAGAGGATGCACAAGTCGTCATTCCATTGATGGTGCTGCAAGTGCCCAATACGCCCGACCCAAACGAAATTGGTCGCGCTCTGGATACCATCTATCAGCAATGGCCGGACTTACCGAGTGGCAGCGTGGCGCATGTGCTCGGTGAACATACTACCCAGCAGTACGGTAATCGCAACGTGCCTTACATCTCGCCGGAGCGCGTACAGGAATCAACATGGGTGCGTGTGCTGATCGCAAAGGATGCCATCAGCACAGGTTGGGACTGCCCGCGTGCTGAAGTGATGGTGTCTTTCCGAGCGGCGGTTGATCGCACCCACATCACCCAGTTGTTGGGGCGCATGGTACGTTCGCCACTGGCACGCCGCATCCCCGGAAATGATCGCCTCAACTCGGTAGATTGCCTGTTGCCGAAGTTCGATATCAAGACCGTGGGCGAAGTGGTCGATGCCTTGATGAAGGGTGACGATACCCTCTCAGCGCCCAGCGGGCGCGTGCTCGTCAACCCCGTGGAAATGCAGCCGAACCCTGCGGCTTCACAAGCCGTGTGGGACAAGTTCGAGGCCTTGCCTTCGCAGACCCGTCCGCAACGCGGCGCAAAGCCTGCGAAGCGTTTGACTGCGCTGGCTCACGAGCTGGCTTCAGATGACATCTTGTCGGGCGCTGGCAAGTTAGCCCACGCAGAGATGCACAAGGCACTTGATGCGGCGCAAGAGAAATACAAGGCGCAAATTGTAGTCAAGCGTAAAGCCGTGTTGACGGTTGACGGCAAAACTGTGGTGGCCGACATGCAGGGTAAAACCAAGAGCTTCGATGAGTTTCTGGAGGATGCCGACATGGCGGTGATAGATGATGCCTACCGGCGTGCTGCCCGCATCTTTAGCCCCGACATTTCGCGCACTTACGTTGACGTCCTCGCATACAAGGATGCAGACCCGGAAGATGCTGATGAATTCGAGGAAGCACTTGTCAATGCGCGAGTATCCATTGCTGCACTCGGCTTGGTGACGGAAGTGCAGCCGTACTTTGATGCCGAGGCGGACAAGCTGGCCAAAGCTTGGCTGGAGAAATACAGCCAGATCATCAAGGGGCTATCGCATGATCGGCAGGAGTCGTATCGCCAGATCAGGGAGATGAGTACCGAGCCGCAGGACGTTGATTTGGTCAAGCCGGATACGAAGTATGAGCTCACAAAAGCGCGTTTGAATGACGTTGAAACCACACTACCAACCTACAGGAACCACCTGCTTTGCGATGCGCAGGGCAATTACCCTGCAGAACTGAACACTTGGGAAGTGAAAGTCGTTGAGTCCGAAATGAAGCAAGAAGGTTTCATCTTCTGGTATCGCAACCCGCAACAACCTGGTCAGTCATCACTCGGCATTGCTTACCTCTCTGGCGAGCAATACGGCATTGTTCGCCCTGACTTCATCTTCTTCGCTACACAAGCTGATGGAACGGTAGTAGCCGACATCATTGATCCGCACGGCTTCCATCTGGCCGATGCGTTAACCAAGCTGCAAGGGCTTGCTTTGTATGCGGAGACGCACAGCAAGGTTTATCGCCGTATCGAATCCGTTGCAGAGGCGATGGGAAAACTGCGCGTGCTTGATTTGACCAACGAAGATGTACGCAAAAGCATTGCCGATGCGAAGGATGCGGCGAGTCTGTTTGCTGGGGGGCTGGCGAAGGACTACTGAATTATTGTGGGCGGCAGCTATGGTGGTGGTTGCTTAGGGAGAAGCGCGTGATCATCAACGTCTGTTAAGGCCGACATGGGGGAGTCGGGCATTCTAAAAGTGAATGCCTGCTGTACATATAGCGGCCGCTCAATTTCATATACCTGAAGTGCAGGTCATGACACAAGTGTCCTCTACTTCCCCCGGCTCAAATTGAGCCAAGAATGGTCAATGGCGACAGGCCGCTATTGGAAAGCGTATTAATGTGAATGGGGGTAGGGGTTAGTGCCACACAACCAATTGCTGATAAATACGATATTCCAGTGATTCTCTTCCTCTTAGCGTTTGCTTGGTTTGTGCAATTAGCTGATCAGCTTAGTCCGCATCGTCTGGTCGCCCTGAACTGTTACTAACAAACCCGTTGAAGTACTATTGCTGCGTAATCAGCCGATTATCTTAGAGAATAGGACATATTCATGTGATAATTCCCAGTTGAAATCTATAAGAACCAGAACAGTCAACTAATGTGGTTTTATTTACGGTTGCCGAGGTTTCACTTTGGCGAACACGAGCGAAATTAATGAGTGGAAAATATGTACATTGAACGAGTGCAGATAGAAGAAGGATTCCTGAATGGCCTGGACATAACTCTAACCTCCGGTTTGAACGTCATAATCGGGGCAAGAGGCACCGGAAAGACATCTCTAATCGAGCTAATTCGTTTTTGCCTAGACGTGCCCAGCAACACAGCAGAGACCGCACGACGCAGCCGAGAGCATGCACTTTCCATTCTGGGAGCCGGTCAAGTCACTGTGACGCTGGTGTCAAATAATGGCCAACCGATTTATGTGACCCGAACTGCCTCAGATGAAGTGCCCAGGGCCACTGGAACCTATACTAAGCCGATTATTTTCTCACAAACTGAAATCGAAACAGTTGGGCTAGAAGCCCAAGGGCGACTACGTCTTATCGATAGTTTCTTATCTTCCACCGTCGTTGACAACGCTGAGGAAAAGAAAGTTTCCGCCGATATTGCTTCCTTAACAGCTGAATTATCAAAAAATAGAAGGGACAGTGAAGTACTAGAAAAAAATCTGAATGAAGGCCCTACAATCGCAAATGAATTGGCTCATGTAGCAAAGTTGGAGTCAAGTGTTGCCCAAACGTCCAGTCTTCTTAACGAAAAAACTACACAGCTGCAAGGACTTTCGCAGCTGCTATCCATATTAGCAGTCAAGGAGTCACATATAACTCGAGCGAAAGAAAAAATTAGTGGGTGGAACAACGCAATAAAAGAAGCTCGTGAAAATTTCGTACTAGACCAAGGTAGCTCGCAAGAGGTTTTACAAGCGTCAATGAGTAAAATTGCTCTCATACGCGAACAGCTATCGAATGCACAACAAAGTACTTATGAAATTTGGCATTCACTTGAAGAGCAGGGGAAGTCAATAAGTGCTGAGAGGTTGACTACAGAATCAACTGCTCGAGGTCTTAGGCAGGAGGTTGAAGCACTACAAACAGGAGCAGGTCAGATAATGCGGCAGGGCCAAGAGCTTCGTGAAAAGAAGGCAAAATTAGACTCACTTGGACAAGTTTTACAAACAAAGAAAAGAGCAATTGATGCGACCACTCAACGGCGAAGCCAAGCCTTAGATCAACTGGAACAGCTTCGTGCATTTCGCCACGAGGCTCGTGAAAATATAATTCTTCATCTCAATTCAATTTTGCAGCCAAGCATACAAATCAGCCTTATAAGAAATGGACAACAGGCTAAATTTTTATCCGCAGTTACCGAACTGCTGCGCGGGAGCGGCCTTAAGTATGGGGATGTCGCCCCTGCTCTATCAGCCAGTATCAGTCCAAGGCTACTTCTTGAAGCTGTTGATAGCTTTGATTTTGAATTGATCGCGGATGCAACTGGCATCTCCTTAGAACGTTCCTCTAGACTACTCGCACACCTGAGAACTTGCGATTTAGGAAAAGTTGGAACAATGGATCTGGAAGACGAAATTACCTTTCAACTACTTGATGGAACTGACTATAAGGATTTGAGTTCACTTTCAACCGGTCAAAGATGCACAGTTATACTTCCACTCGTTCTTGCTCATAAAGAGCGAGTGCTCATTGTTGATCAACCCGAAGATCATATCGACAATGCTTTTATCGCCAGCACGCTTATCAAGTCAGTCTTAGGTCGCGATCCGACAGGACAAATTCTGTTCTCTACGCACAATCCAAACATTCCTGTTCTCGGCAATGCCGACCGAGTAATACATTTTGGCTCAGATGGAAAGCGTGGCTATGCTATTTGCGCAGGGCCGCTAAATAGTGATGATATTGTTGAATCAATTTCAACAGTCATGGAGGGCGGCGCTGAAGCATTTTCACGCAGATCCAGCTTTTATAGCCAGTTTCAATTGACATGACGCGTGAAGAAGCGCTTGACTGTCTTTTCGCCAGCTCATCTAGCGAGCGATTTAGGGCAGCTTATGAACTCTCAAAGATTGCATTAACTGAAGACTTGACAGCCCTCTTGCATGCCCGGAAGCTTGAACGTGATGCGTTTGTATTAAGACAACTCAATGCGACGATTGCAATTTGCAGTAAACACCAAGGACCTCCGAAGCCGCTTGTCTCTAATGATCATGATGTGGATGAAGACCCGTTATTGCGTGTCCGTGCTCAAGCAACCGAATGGATCGCAGGTATTTTGCTGCATGAAATCGGTTCTAAATTGGGGCTTGTTGCTCTTTCTGCTTCAAAAGAAATACCAGAATACGAATCATCCAAAACTCAGAGGTTTATAAGAAACTTACAGGGGATATTTGATGCCATTGAACAGCTTAAGAGTGCGACGATAGAACCTCGTATGGAACAATTTGATCTTTTTGAGCTGATTGAAGAAGTTGAAAAGGTTGAAATTGATGGTAAAAACATTGAGGTACTATTTGTTGGTATGCGCCCATTTGTAATTACTGGTGGGCGACAACTAATACGTTTAGCGATTAGCAATGGTATTCGGAATGCTGTTGAAGCGGTTGGTGTGCAAACACTAGAAGGAAGTACGGGAAGAAATTCACATATCACCGTATCTTGGGGCACCACAGATAAGGATTACTGGATTTCAATTATCGATACTGGCCCTGGTTTACCTGATTCAGTTCGCTCATCTTTTGATATAGGAAATTCCACCAAGGATGGCCATCATGGATTTGGACTTTCAATAGCCAAGCAAGCTCTTGAAACATTAGGAGGGGACATCAGTTTGACATCCTCTACCGGCGGCGGTGCAAAATTCGAAATTCGATGGAATAAATAAGTATGAAACTGCTAATAGTGGAAGACGAAGATCTGTATATTAACGTTCTAAAGGACATCGTTTCACAATATGATCCAAAAGCTGAATGTAGTTTTGTGCAAAGTAAAGAAAGCGCATTGGGAAAGATTGAAGGCGAATTCTTCGACCTTATTCTCCTCGACTTGAACATACCGACTGTAAATGGCGCCCAGGATGGAGATCCGGCGCATGGTCACGCTGTATTCGCTCAATCGCGTGTTGTCGCACCGGGTACTCCTGTCATAGTTCTAACTGGATCGTCCGCAGAGGAATTCATTCCATCTCTTGTGGAACATTCGAACAAGATTGACGTTTGGGGTGAGGGTGCGCCAGTTCAAATGGTTACCTTTCATGCCAAACATAAACTAGACAGTTTTCCAATGGTTTTTGGGACGTATGCATCTCAAATTTTGAAACTTAAGGAAGTCGAGCTGAAGCGAAACGGAATTGAACTTTCGGATTCCGAAGACCGGCTGATTAGAATTTTCACTAGGCAATTTGGCGGAACTAAGGCATCTATCTTTCAGATAGGAGGAGGACTTTCAAGTGCGAAAGTATTCCGGCTAAATATTACAAACTCTGCTGGCGTACTAGTTCACCATGCAATTTGCAAAATTGGATCGCCTGAGACGATCAAAGATGAAGACATAAGATACAAAAATTATGTAGCTCGGTTGAGCCCTGAGGCTACTCCACGTTTACTTGCCGTTCTCGAGCATGGTGCAAAGAAAACTTCTGGTGTCTTTTATGGTCTAGCTGAGGGGTGTGAGTTAAATGCCTTTAATTATGTAGATACTTCAAAAAACCCAGAGCAACTTATTTTTCGACTTGAAAGCTTATTAAATCGCTGGGTAAACCCCGGCGAGAGTCGTAGGAGTGTCCAAGATATTAGAAGAATGACGTTGAACGACAATAAATATCAAGAGGTTCTTCAATATGTTCCGTGGTCGGATGAATTTGAGAGGCACCCAATACAAGTAAGATGGGGGGTCTCCCACGGAGATTTACACGGCCTAAATATTCTTATATCAAATAATGACTTTCCCGTTCTAATTGATTACGGCGATATCAAAGAAAGCCCATCTTGTTTTGATCCGATAACTTTGGAGCTCAGTCTATTCTTTCACCCCGACGGTCCATTGAAGAACTCTACATGGCCTACAAATTTGCAAGCAAGCAATTGGGGTGACTTGACAGTCTATCTTAATGGGTGTCCATACCCAGATTTTGTAAGATCTTGTCGACAATGGGCGTTAAGAATCGCGGCTGGGGAAAGAGAAGTAGCATCAGTCGCTTATGCATACCTAATGCGCCAGTTAAAGTATCCAGATGTAAACAGAGATCGTGTGTTAGCTCTCCTAACTGGGGCAAAGGCTTATTACGACCAGACCTAATATGTCACATTATGTATTCCATTACATAAAATATGCATGCCTTTTTATTTGTAATGATACGGACCGATTGGTCCGCCTAATAACTGTTAGGCATCTATATGGATAGTTCGATTATTGAAAAAGAGTTTAAACGAATCGCAGAGCACCTATTCGATGAGGCGAATTGGAAACCCGTTTTGTTAACCCGTGAATGGGCAAATTCTCAACCGAAAGAATCTGGTGTTTATATGCTCTTTGAAGATGGCGTACCCGTCTATGTTGGAGAGTCTGGAAGTATCTCCGGACGAATTGCCGATATGCTCGATTCGAGGCACCACACTGTCAGAAGGTCTCTCGGTGAAGAGAGATTCTCACAAATTGAGGGCTATAAAAAGGCCAGTTCTAAATCAAAGCACCCTGACCACATAGAAGCCCTTATTATTAAAACAATGATGGATTTTAACTTGAGTGTTCTACCTATAAAAATTGGACGAAAAGAGTTTGAGGAATACATATTTGAAATGCACAACCCTAAGCTTAATAGAAAGTTAAAGAGAGCCAGTTAAAATGCCTAACCTGGCCGAGCGGGACGCCGCAAAAGCGCGGCACCTTTCAACTTTACGTTGGGCGTCATGAATCGCTGCCAGCTCACCAAACGCAATGCGGAGTCCTGTGGAAAATGAATGAGATGAACTGGTTCGATGCTCTTCCTTCAATAATGTCCACCGTTGCTACAATTGCTGCCGCCATTGCTGCTATTGGATCTCTGCATGTAAGTAGGGAGGCAAAATTGATTGCAGAACAAAGTGCATTGGCTATGCATCATGGCTCTGCTGCTATGGCGCTTACAAACGCAGTAGATAAACTTATGAAAAGTACTGAAACATTCTCGGAACTTGCGTACTGCACATGGGCAAAATGGCCAAGTGAGATTGAAGCACTAGATCATCGGCAAGCCGGTGGCTCAAACCCTAGACCGTTGCGGCATGTTCTCACTGATGCAAGTGAAATGTTAGTCAAGCATAGTATTAAACAAGAAAAAAGATACAGGTATACGAAACGGCCTATGTATTCCCTTGTTCTAGATGGAGTCAATAACTTGAACGATCGCGAGTATGAAGACTTACTTAGACTAGCTGACGGGAAGTATTGTGATTTTGAGGGAGTATTTGGGGAGCCATCTATTAGAAAAGAAATAGTCACTGCTCCTGCATTTCGGTGGGCCTTTCATCAACTAACTAGGCGCATTGATGAAGAGACTTGGTATGGAATTTGGGAGAAAGCTTGGCTGGAGAATGGTTGGATAAATAAATTTCGTTCTGAACACTCTAAAATTAAGCCAACTTTAGAGTCTATTCTTTCATCTCTGAAATCGGAGAGGGACAAACTCGGGCATACCGTATTTCCTCTTGAATCTAATCCATCTCTTTGTTTGAAATATGATGACTTGTTGGATGTTGTCGAGGTGCTATTGGACAATTGCAGTTTAGATTTAGTGGAACCATATTCAGGGCGTCCCCACAAAGATGATTTAATCCCATTAGTAGTTTATTCAATGGGAATAGCTTTTTTGGTCACGAAGGCTTTGGATAGTGTTCATGGGACCCTAATTAGACATTAGTATATCGGCATATAAATTTCTAACAATTAGCTGCTCGCGGCACATACTGCGGTGGGCGAAACGTTGGGTGTCGGTTTTGTAAAGCGGAAGTAATTCCGACATCGAACGTTTATCATCACGGGGTATCTACAGGGGTATAAATAATAGATATTTATGCAGAATAAGACGGGGTGAGGGTTCTAGGGCGATTTGTTATTCCTCTCTCCAGCACCAGTAAATAAAGGGGTTACACGATGTGTAGCCCCTTTTTCTTTTTACGGTAGACCGCGATCCCACACTTCCTGTAGTGTTTGGACCGACATCAAAAGTCACATCACTTTT
>Ga0307375_10002510_pt1 | contig 18734 bp, 22 predicted proteins | sample TR1MG_FD_202531 | JGI IMG/M metagenome (GOLD analysis project Ga0307375, IMG submission 202531) | Soil microbial communities from Risofladan, Vaasa, Finland - TR-1 | ecosystem: Environmental > Terrestrial > Soil > Coastal area > Acid sulfate soil | place: Finland: Risofladan, Vaasa | collected...
CGACGTGACCCCGACCGACTCGCCGCGCGGGCACTCGATGATCGCGAGGAGCGGCCAGTAGGGTATGAGTGATGCGCGTCGCTCTCGGTTCAGACCACGCCGGCTACGACTTGAAGTCGCTGCTGGGCTCGGCCCTGGACGGTTGGGGCCACGAGGTCGTGGACCTGGGCACTACGAACGCGACCGAGTCCGTGGACTACCCGGACTTCGGCGAAGCGGTTGGCCGGGCCGTTGCCGAGGGGCGCTGCGACCTGGGCGTCGCGGTGTGCGGTTCGGGCATCGGCATTTCGATCGCCGCCAACAAGGTACCGGGGATTCGCGCCGCACTCGTGCACGATGTCACCTCGGCGCGCTTGGCGCGTGAGCACAACCACGCGAATGTCCTGTGCTTCGGTGGGCGTCTCACGGGACCGACCGTGGCGCTCGAGGCGCTCGAGGCGTGGCTCGTGACGATACCCGGCCAGGGCCGTCACCTGGGACGGATCGCCAAACTGAGCGCCCTCGACGAGCGCCCGAGCAAACAAGAAAGGTAGACCTCGACGTGGGTTCTTCACCGTTTGATGCCTGGATCACCAACGACGACGAGGTGACCTCGCTGCTGAGTCAGGAGTGGACGCGCCAGACCACCACGCTGCAGTTGATCGCGAGCGAGAACTTTGCGTCGCCTGCGGTCATGGCTGCGACGGGCTCGATTCTGACCAACAAGTACTCCGAGGGATACCCGGGGCGGCGCTACTACGGCGGCAACCAGGTGGTCGATGAGGTGGAAGACCTGGCGCGACGCCGACTGACCGCGCTCTTCGGCGCGGACCACGCGAACGTTCAACCCCACAGCGGCGCCAACGCCAATGTCGCGGTGTACCAGGCACTGCTCGAGACCGGCGACACCATCCTCGCCATGCGTCTGGACCAGGGCGGGCACCTTACCCACGGGTCGCCGGCCTCGATGACGTCCAAGGCGTGGAACTTCGTCTCCTACGGCGTGACGCCGCGCTCGGACGACCCCGAGGCGCCCGGCGAGTTGATCGATTTCGACAACGTGCGCGACCTGGCGCTCGAGCACCGTCCCAAGATGATCGTGGCGGGCGCCACCGCCTACGCCCGACGTATCGACCCCGCTCCCTTCCGTGAGATCGCCGATGAGGTGGGCGCGCTGTTGATGTTCGACTCGGCCCACGTCGCCGGGCTCATTGCTGGCGGATCCCACCCCAACCCCGTGCCCTACGCCGACGTCGTCGCCTTCACCACGCACAAGACCCTGCGCGGGCCGCGAGGGGGGGCGATCGTCTGTCGCGAAGAGCACGCGAAGAAGATCGACATGGCGGTCTTCCCGGGCCAGCAGGGGGGGCCGCTCGAGCACGCCATCGCCGCCAAGGCCGTGGCCTTTCGCGAGGCCGCGCTGCCGGGCTTCTCCACCTACACCGACCAGATCGTGAAGAACGCCGTCGCGTTCGGCGCGGCCCTGGCGAAGGAGGGTTTTCGTATGGTGTCGGGGGGTACGGAGAATCACATGGTCCTCCTGGATCTGCGCGAGTTCGATCCCGACCTGACCGGCAAGGTGGCCCAGGAGGTACTGGACCGCGCCGGCATTACAACCAACCGCAACACCATTCCCGACGATCCGCGCAGCCCCTTCATCACGTCGGGGTTGCGCGTGGGCACCGCGGCCGAGACGACGGCCGGCCTGGGCGAGGGCGAGTTCGAGTCGGTCGCCGCGTTGATGGCGCGTGCGCTGCGCGGGCGCGAGGACGACCACGTGGTCGCAGGGGTGCGCGCCGAGGTCGCCGAACTCTGTAGCTCGTTCAACCCCTACGCCAGCTTCACGAAATAGGCCGATGGACAATATCGCCTCGTACGCCGTGGTGATGCTCGTAGGAGCGGTGGTGACGCTGGTGGCCAATCGGCCCGCGCGCGTGATCTCGCTGCGCATCGGCTACACGGCCCAGCCCGACGAGCGCAAGGTGCACCGCAAGGTCACTCCCTACGGCGGCGGCGGGGCGATGCTGGTCGGCTTCTGCGTCGCGGTAGTGGCGGCGGCGCTCATCCCCTCGCTGCGCGCGGTCATGACCTCCTCGCACGAGATGCTGGGCGTGCTGATCGCCGCTGGCGTGATCTTCGTGGTGGGCGTGTTCGACGACTTTCGCGAGATGAGCGCACCGGCGAAGGTGGCCGGGCAGTTCCTCGCGGCCTCGGTGCTCTATCTGAGCGGGTGCACGATGTACCAGTTGAAGCTGCCCTTCGCCGGCTTCGTGGTGCTGGGACCATCGATCCTGCCGATCATCACCGCCGTGTGGGTGTTCGCGCTGTCCAACGCCGTCAATCTCATCGACGGGCTCGACGGACTGGCCGGGGGGATCGTGGCCATTGCGTCGGGCACGCTGTGCGTCTACGGATTGCGCCTGGAGGATCTCGGTCTGTTGCCGGTGAACAATGTGGGTCCGCTCATTGCGGCGCTGACCTGCGGCATCTGCCTGGGCTTCTTGCGCGACAACTTCCATCCGGCCAAGCTCTTCATGGGCGACGCGGGGGCGCTGATGCTGGGCCTGTTGATGAGCGCGTCGACCATGGTGATCGGCGGGCGCACGCCACCGGCGAGCGGTGTCACCTTCTTCTTCTTCGCGCCGCTGCTGATCCCCGTCTTCATCCTGGGCGTGCCGCTCATCGACGCGGTCTGGGCCTTCGTGCGACGCACGGTCTCGGGACAGGGGTTCCATACGCCCGACAAGAACCACATCCACCACCGCCTGATGCGACTGGGCCACGGGCACCGTCGCACCGTGGTGATCCTGTGGCTGTGGACCGCACTGCTGTGCGGCTTCGTGCTCTTCCCGCTCTTCGAGCCGTCGACCAACGTGTTCATCCCCTTCGGCGTAGCCTTCTTGCTGATCGTGTTGTTCACGTGGTTCGGGCCACTCGCGCGCCGTCGGGTGACGGGCGCTGACCAGTCCGAGGTCGACGAGAGGGTGCACCAGTGACCGGGGACGCCGACCCGCACCCTGAAGATCCGCTTCATCAGGAGGGACAAGAGGGGCAGGGGGGTCCCATCGTCGACCTTCCGGGCATCGCGGCCTTCGCCGCGATGGGCATGACGATCGCTATCTGCGAGGCTGGCGGCGTGGTGGTGGGGCTGTGGATCGACCGGTTGTGGGGAGCCGCTCCGGTGGGTCTGATAATCGGGATAGTGTTAGGGACGGTCGTCGCCGTGCTGAGCGTTGTGAAGCAAGTCCGACGTTTCCTCTAGAAACTATTGCCCGTGCTCGAAAACCTCCCCGCTAACACACTTCCTCGACTGCTGCGTCGAACCACCCTCTCGGCGATCATTGTGGGTACCGTGGGCTTCTTGGTGGCCGTGTTCACCGCCCCGCCATTGGGTGCGTTGGGCCTGATCATCGGCGTGGGTCTCGCCCTGATGAACCTGCGTTCACTGGATCGCCAGGCCGCGAAGGTGCAGCTGAAGGGTGAGCAGAGCTCCAAGGCCGTGCGTCGCCAACTGGGTGGAAAGACGACCGGACGCCTCGCCATCGTCACGCTCATCGTGATTGGCGTGTTGTTTCTGAACGCACCCCTGGGAATCGGTATTGTGTCAGGGCTTGTGCTTTATCAAATCGTGTTCGTGCTCAATGTGTTGCGCGTGGTGTCGAATCAGGGAGGAATCGAGTGAGGACGCTGCTGGCTGTCGGCAAGATCACCGTGGGTGTACACCCGACGTTTCACCTCTTCGGCCTCACGATCGACGGTGACATCGTGCTCTCAACGCTGCTCGCCGCAGGGATTCTGCTGTTTCTCGGGCTGCGCATGCGGGCGAAGGCGACTGACGGCGTACCCGGCAAACTCCAGCTCATCTGGGAGATACTCGTCGAACAAGTAAGTGAGCTGGCCGACGCCGCGGTGGGCCCCGAGGGACGCCGATTCGTGCCACTCGGTGTAACGCTGTTCCTCTTCATTCTGATCTGCAACTGGCTCGACTTCTTGCCCACCGCGATGCATCCCGGGGTCTCGGACCCGATCTTCCCGGCGCCCACCGGTGACGTCAACCTGCCGCTCGCGATGGCGGCGTTCGTCATCGTCTGGGTGCACATCGAATCATTCCGAGCTCGCGGCGTTCGCGGATACTTTCGCCACTACCGTCAGCCCTACGCTGCGCTGGCGCCCATCAACGTCATCGAGGAGATCACCAAGCCGATCACGCTGACTTTCCGTCTCTTCGGGAACATCTTCTCGGGTGGGCTGTTCGTGGTGGTGCTGCTCGCACTCTTGCCGATCTACGTGACGCCGCCCCTCGAATTCGCCTGGAAGCTCTTCGACACCGGACTGCTCGGCGCGATCCAGGCCTTCATCTTCATGTTGCTCGCAGTGTTGTACTTCGGCATGGCGATGAGCCACGACGAAGCGCACGTTGAAGAACATCTAGCCTCAACCGAGGCGCTACAGGCCTCTCATTAACCCAACCCAGGAGGAATACAGACAATGGCAAATACAGACACCGTGGCTTCCGCAGTACGCATCGCGGGCGCACTCGTCGGTGGCGGACTCGCCCTCGGTGGCGGCGCTATCGGTGCGGCAGTAGGTGACGGCCTGGCCGGTAGCCAGACCATCGCAGCGATTGCCCGCCAGCCCGAGATCGAGAACAAGGCGCGTCAGTACTTCTTCTTGACGGTTGGTCTGGTGGAGGCGATGTACTTCATCAACCTGCTGTTCATGGTCGTCTTCGTCTACGTCTTCAAGGCGCAGTAGTCCTGACGTTGCCCGGTGCTGGTGCATCGGGCAACGTGTCCGTTCACTTTAGAAAGCAGGTCACTTGAGATGATCGTCGGCTCGATGTTCCTCTTGCCCAACGGGACGTTCTTCGTCGAACTCCTGGTGCTGGTCGCGATTCTCTTCTTCATGAAGAAGTACATCCTGCCGCCCCTGAACAAGGCCCTCGAAACTCGTCAGGAGAAGATCCGAGCCTCGCTCGAGGCGGCGGACGCGGCGAGGGCCGAGGCCGCCGCGGCGGGTGACGAGCGCGTGAAGGTGCTCAACGCCGCGCGCGATCAGGCCCGCGAGATCGTCGCGGCCGCTCAGGCCACCGCCGACCAGGTCAAGGCCGAGGCGGGCGGACGCGGCCAGGCCGAGTACGACCGCATCGTGGCCTCTGCTCAGGCCGAGGTCGTCATGGCGCGCCAGCGCGCCATCGACGAGGCGTCGGCCAAGATCGGTGAGATCGTCTTCGATCTGGTGACCAAGATCGTCGGTCGCGAAGTCGACCAGTCGGCGCACCAGGATCTGGTCCGCGAGGCCATCGCGGCGTTGGATGCTGAGTCCCAGCGCGGAGTGAACAGCTGATCATGTTGCCCATGCTCGAAGGATTCGCTGGCGCCCTCCTGGGTTCACTCGATGGCGCTGCGCGCGCCACGGTCGCTAGTGAACTCACCTCGCTCGAGCAGACCGTCCTCGCCCGCTCGGACCTTCGCGCAGTGCTGACCGACACCTCCATCACGGGACCCGCCCGTGGACAGGTGTTGGGCCAGTTGCTCGAGGGCAAGGTGCACGTGGCGACGCGCCGCCTCGCGGCCTACGCCGCCGCCTCGGCGCCGGCCCAGGAGGTGCCCCACGCGATCGCGGAACTGGCGATCACGGCACGTTCGTTCAATGAAGTGGGAACCGTGGAGCTGCCCAGCCTCGGGTTGATGGCCGCGCGCCGGCGCGTCAGCGGCTTCGCCGACGCGCTGCTCGAAGAGATCGACGTGGAGGGCTTCGCCCAGATCGAGGACGAGCTCTTCTCGTGGGCCCGCACGGTTGAGGGCAACGTCGAGTTGCGCCGCCTGCTGTTGGACCGCGACGCGCCACTCGAGGCGCGCCTCGGGCTCACCGAGCAACTCCTGGCCCAGCGGGTGCGCCCCGTGACCCTTCGCATCGCTCGCTACGTCGTCGAGGGCGGGCGGCCGCGTGACGTCGTGGGCACCCTGGACTTCCTGGTCGACTACGTCGCCCGGGCGCGCGACTGGCGCGTCGCGCGCGTGCACACCGCACGCGCGCTCGACGAGTCGAGCCGCGATCAACTGACGCGTTCGCTGACCACCCTCACCGGCAAGAACGTGGAGTTGCAAATCGCCGAGGACCCCGCGCTGTTGGGTGGCGTGCTGGTCGAGGTGGGCGACCTGCGACTGGACGCCACCACCCGTGGCCGCCTGGGCACGCTGCACGACGCCATGGCGTCGGGCCGCCTCTACGAAGCTTCATTGAATCGAAACGACTAGAAGAAGGAAACTGTGATGACTGAGCTCACCATTAGTGCCACTGAGATTACCGACGCGCTGCGCAAGTACGTCACCGAGTTCAGCCCGAGCGTCGGCGCCGAGCAGGTGGGTCGCGTGGTCGAGGTCGGTGACGGCATTGCGCGCGTGTCGGGTCTGCCGTCGGCCAAGGTGAACGAACTGCTGGAGTTCGAAGACGGGACCGTCGGTCTCGCGATGAACCTCGACGAGGAGACGATCGGCGCGGTCGTGCTCGGATCGGTCGACCAGATCGAAGAGGAGCAGGTCGTGCGATCGACCGGTCGGATCCTCTCGATGCCGGTCGGCGACGCCCTGATCGGGCGCGTCGTGAACGCCCTGGGCGAGCCCATCGATGGCAAGGGACCCCTGGTCAACCCGCAGACGCGACGCATGGAGGTCCAGGCCCCCGGCATCATCGGCCGTCAGCCCGTCAGCGAACCACTCCAGACCGGCATTAAGGCCATCGACGCGATGACCCCGATCGGACGAGGCCAGCGCGAGTTGATCATCGGCGACCGCAAGACCGGTAAGACCACCGTGGCCATTGACACGATCTTGAACCAGAAGGGTCAGGGCGTGAAGTGCATCTACGTCGCGATCGGCCAGAAGAACTCGTCGGTCGCCCAGACCGTCAAGGTTCTCGAGAATCACGGCGCCCTTGATTACACCGTCGTCGTGGTCGCCTCAGCCGGCGACCCGGCCCCGTTTAAGTTCCTCGCCCCCTACGCGGGTTGCGCCATCGGCCAGGAGTGGATGGACCGTGGCGAGCACGCACTGGTGGTCTACGACGACCTGTCCAAGCAGGCCGAGGCGTATCGCCAGATCTCGCTGCTGCTGCGCCGCCCGCCGGGCCGCGAGGCCTACCCGGGTGACGTTTTCTACCTCCACAGCCGTCTGCTGGAGCGCGCCGCAAAGTTGAGCGACGAGTTGGGCGGCGGGTCACTGACCGCGCTGCCAATCATTGAGACCAAGGCCGGTGACATCTCGGCGTACATCCCCACCAACGTGATCTCGATCACCGACGGCCAGGTCTTTCTCGAGTCGGACCTGTTCTACTCGGGCGTGCGCCCGGCCATCAACGTCGGCAACTCGGTCTCGCGAGTGGGTGGCGCGGCCCAGATCAAGGCCATGAAGGCTGTGGCGGGCACGCTCAAGATCGACCTCGCGCAGTTCCGCGACCTGGAGTCGTTCGCGACCTTCGGCTCCGAGCTGGACAAGTCGTCCCAGGCCCAGCTCGACCGTGGCTACCGACTGACTGAGCTCTTGAAGCAGGGCCTCAACGCGCCGGTGCCCGTCGAAGAGCAGGTGGTGGCGATCTACGCGGGCACCCGCGGCTGGCTCGACACGATTCCGGTCGAGGACGTGCGCCGCTTCGAGTCTGAACTGCTGACCACGTTCCGGGCCAAGCACGCCGACCTGCTGGAGCAGATTCGAACGACCGGGAACCTGCCCGACACCGACGCGATGGACGCCGCGTTGCGCACATTCATCGACGCTTTCGCGGTCACCAACTAGTCATCACGTAGAAGAGATCGAGCGAGAGGAGGAGCCGTGGCCGGTGGACAGGAACGCATTTTGCGCCGACGTATCAAGTCGGTGCAGAACACCAGAAAGATCACCAAGGCAATGGAGCTGATTGCGGCGTCCCAGATCGCCCGATCCCAGGCGCGCATTGTGGCCAACCGGCCCTACCGCAGCGGCATGCGGCGCATCATCATCGAGGCCGCCATGGGTGACCCCGCCGGCGCCAAGAAGCTCCTGGCCGCGCCGGAGCACGTGCGCAACGTGCTCGTGCTCGTCATCACCGGCGACCGGGGACTGTCGGGCGCGTACAACTCCTCGGTGATGCGCGCGGGCGAACGGCTCGTGAACGAGTTTCGCTCCAAGGGTGTCGGAGTGCGCCTCTTCGCGGTGGGCAAGAAGGCCAGCGCGTTCTACCGCTTCCGCGGCATCGAGGTCGAGGACAGTTTCATCGGCTTCGCCGACCGTCCGACCTTCACCGACGCCCGCGCGGTGGGCGCCCGCATGGCCGCTCCCTTCATCGACGGTGAGGTCGAACAGGTGCTGTTGGTGTCGACGCGCTTTCTCTCCGCGGCCACCCAGAGTGTCGAAGTGGAGCAGCTGTTGCCGCTCACGCTGCCCGAACTACCCGAAGCCGCGACCACGACGAAGCTGAAGGGCTACACCGAGTTCGAACCCGAGGTGGAGCAACTGCTCACCGAGCTCGCGCCACGAGCACTCGAGAGCGAGGTCTTCGCCGCGCTGCTCGAAGGCGCGGCGTCGTTCCACACCTCTCAGCAGCGCGCAATGGCCGCCGCGACCGACAACGCCGATGACCTGGGCCTGTCGCTGACGCGCATCATGAACCGAGCCCGCCAGGACTCGATCACCACCGAAATCATGGAAATCGTGGGCGGCGCCGAAGCGCTCCGCTCGGGAAAGTGAGAAACAAATGACTATGGCTCCCGAAAGGACCACCCTCGAGACGGGTCGTGTTGTCGCCATCACCGGTCCGGTGGTGGACGTCGAGTTCCCCCCGCACTCGTTGCCCGAGATCAACCACGCGGTCGAGATGGAGCTCGAGCTCGACGGCGAGACGATCACGGTCGTCGCCGAGGTTGCCCAGCAGATCGGCGAGGGTCGCGTGCGCTGCGTGTGCATGAAGTCGACCGACGGCCTGGTGCGCGGCGCCGTGGTGCGCCAGAGCGGACGCGGCATCACCGTGCCGGTGGGTGACGCGGTGCTCGGTCACGTGTTCAACGTGCTCGGCCAGCCCCTCGACACCAAGGACATCGGACCGGTGGAGGACCGTTGGGAGATCCACCGCAACCCGCCGGCGTTCGACCAGCTTGAGCCGCACGCCCAGATGTTCGAGACCGGCATCAAGGTGATCGACCTGCTCGAGCCCTACGTGCAGGGCGGCAAGATCGGACTCTTCGGCGGCGCCGGCGTGGGCAAGACGGTGTTGATCATGGAGATGATCAACCGCGTCGCCCTCCAGCACGGCGGCGTGTCCGTGTTCGCCGGAGTGGGTGAGCGCACTCGCGAGGGTACCGACCTCTTGTTGGAGATGAAGGAGTCGGGCGTCATCGAAAAGGCCGCGCTCGTGTACGGCCAGATGGACGAGCCACCGGGGGTGCGCCTGCGGGTGGCGCTCGCGGCGCTCACCATGGCGGAGTACTTCCGCGACGTGAAGAACCAGGACGTCTTGTTGTTCGTCGACAACGTGTTCCGCTTCGTGCAGGCGGGCTCGGAGGTGTCCACCCTGCTCGGTCGCATGCCGAGCGCCGTGGGCTACCAGCCGACGCTCGCCGACGAGATGGGCGAGCTCCAGGAGCGCATCACCTCCACCAGGGGCCACTCGATCACCTCGCTGCAGGCCGTCTACGTGCCCGCGGACGACTACACCGACCCGGCGCCGTTCACGACCTTCACCCACCTCGACGCCACGACCGAGTTGAGTCGCCAGATCGCGGCGCTGGGCATCTACCCGGCGGTGGACCCGCTGACCTCGACGTCGAACATCCTGGCGCCCGAGATCGTGGGTGATCGCCACTACCAGGTCGCCCGTCAGGTCCAACAGGTGCTCCAGCGCAACAAGGAACTCCAGGACATCATCGCAATCCTCGGACTCGACGAGCTGTCCGAGGACGACCGGATCACGGTGACGCGCGCGCGCAAGATCCAACGCTTCTTGTCCCAGCCCATGTTCGTCTCCAAGGTCTTCACCGGCATCGACGGCATCTACGTGCCCGTCCAGGAGACCATCGAATCCTTCGAAGCGCTGGTCAAGGGTGACCTAGACAACTACCCCGAGCAGGCGTTCCTCAACGTGGGCGGCGCCGAGGGCGTGCTGCGCAAGGCGCACGAGCTCGAGAACAGTTGACCATGGCGACGCTGAAGGTCGAAATCGTGACGCCCGAGTCGGCGCTGTGGGTTGGCGAGGCCAAGGCCCTGATTGCGCGCTCGGCCGACGGCGAGTTCATGATCCTGCCCCAGCACACCGCGACGGTTGGTGACGTGGTCGCGGGGATTGTGCGCGTGGACACCGACGCCGGCGAAGTCGCCTTTGCGGTGCACGGGGGTTATTTCCAGGTGGGTGCCGACGACGTGGAGAACCAAACGTTAGCCACCGTGCTCGCGGGCGTCGCCGAGCGAACCACCGAGATCGACGCGGATCGGGCGCTCGCGGCCAAGGAGTCAGCCGAGACGGCCCTCGTCGCGGCCAACGCGAACCCCGATGATCACGCGGCGCGCGCCCTGGCCCAGGGCGCGCTCGAGCGAGCTGAGTTGCGACTGCGCGCGGTCCAGCGCTAGGCCCTAGCGGGCGCTCACGTAGTCGATCAGCTCCTGCTTCTCGTGCTCGAGCTCGTCGAAGCGGGCCTTCACGACGTCGCCGATCGACACCAGTCCGACGACCTGGTCGCCGCGAATGACCGGGACGTGGCGAATGTGCTGGCTGGTCATGAGCCCCATCAGCGACGTCAACGAGGTCGTCTCGTCGCACACGCTCACGTTCGGGGTCATGAGCTCATGCACCGTTAGCTCCAGCGCCGCGCCCCCTTGTCGGGCGAGGGCACGCACGATATCGCGCTCGCTGATGATGCCCGCGAGCGGCTCGTTGAGTGCGGTGACGACGAGGGCGCCGATGTCACGCTCGCGCAGCACTTCGAGAGCATCGCTCACCGAACGCTCGCGCGAGATCGTGGCAACGTCGTGCCCCTTGGTTGCCAGCAGATTCGAAACGTTCATGACCACCCCCTGGGCCAGGGGACTCTCGTGCCGTGGCCTCAAGGCGGACCTTACGCCCTCGCGCGACCCAATTCAATAGGTTCTAGAACGCGACGGGTGTGAACTGCTGGTACTTGTTGTGGCGGTGAAAGGTCTCGATGGTGCGCACGGTGCCCGATCGTGAACGAACGACCAAGGACTGGGTCGTGGCACCGAAGTCGTAGAAGCGCACGCCGCGCAGGAAATCGCCGTCGGTGATCGCCGTGGCGGAGAAGAAGCAGTTGTCGCTGGCGACCAGATCATCCTCGGTGAGCACGCGGCTGAAGTCGTAGCCCATGTCCTCGGCGAGTTGGCGCTCGGCGTCGTCGCGCGCGTACAGGAGGCCCTGCAATTCGCCGCCGAGACCCTTGATCGCGGCCGCGGCGATCACCCCCTCGGGGGTGCCGCCCACGCCGAACAGTACGTCGACGCCCGAGTTGGGCCAACTGGTGGCAATGGCGCCGGCCACGTCGCCGTCGGAGATCAAGAGGATTCGAGCACCCACCTCGCGCACCTCGGCTACCAGGTCCTCGTGACGCGGGCGGTCCAAGATGACCACGCCGAGCTCCTCGACGGGTTTCTTCAGGCGCTGGGAGAGTTCGCGGAGGTTCTCGGTAGCGGTGGCGTTGATGTCGATGGCCCCGCGCCCGCGCGGTCCCACCGCGACCTTCTTCATGTAGACGCAGGGTCCGGGATTGAACATCGAGCCCCGCTCCGACAGGGCGATCACCGAAACCGCGCCCTTGCGCCCCATGGCCGTGAGGGTCGTGCCGTCGATCGGGTCCACCGCGACGTCGACCTGGGGTGCGCGGCCGTCGCCGATGTGCTCGCCGTTGAAGAGCATTGGTGCTTCGTCCTTCTCGCCTTCGCCGATGACCACGATGCCGTCCATGGCCACGCCCTCGAGCACGAAGCGCATGGCGTCCACGGCGGCCCCGTCGGCGGCATTCTTGTCGCCGCGACCGGCCCAGCGGGCCGCGGCGATGGCCGCGGCTTCGGTGACGCGGATCATTTCGAGGGCGATGTTGCGGTCGGGCCTGGATGGTGGCTGCACGTCTGCAGCGTACTAGCCGTGCACATCGGACCGAGATACCGGGTGGTAGCGGTGGGTGTTTGTCACGACCGGCCATACTTGAGGGGTGAGTTCTCTCCTCGTAAAGCCCGTCGGACCCCTCGCGGGCGACGTCCAGGCCTTCGGGGCCAAGAACGCGGTGCTGAAGCAGATGGCCGCGTGCTTGTTAGCGTCGGGCGAGCACGTGCTGACCAACGTGCCTTCAATCACCGACGTCGACGTCATGTGTCAATTGCTCGAGGCACTGGGTTGTCGCGTGCGCGCCACGGCCCCCCATGAACTGAGCATTGACGTGCCCGAGGCGCGCGACCTGCATCCCGTGGCGCCCTCGCACCTCTTCGAGGCGATGCGGGCGTCGATCGTGGTGCTCGGGCCTCTGCTCGCGCGCTGCGGCGAGGCGAATATGGCCCTGCCCGGGGGCGACGACTTTGGTCAGCGGCCGATCAACTTCCATACCGACGGCCTCTCGGCGATGGGAGCGCGTTTCGAGAACAACCGCACCTTCATCCGAGCCACCCGCCTAGGCGACCGGCTGCGCGCCACGCGAATCACGCTCGAGTACCCCAGCCACACCGCGACCGACAACCTCATGATGGCCTGCGTGCTCGCCGAGGGACGCTCGGTCATCGACAACGCCGCGCGCGAGCCCGAAGTCGAGGACCTCGGGCGCCAACTCGTCGCCATGGGCGCGAGGATCGAGGGTCTGGGGACCTCGCGCCTGACCATCGACGGCGTGGCGCACCTGGTTCCGGCGCGTCACGAGGTCATTGCGGACCGCGTGGTGAGCGCCACCTATCTCGCCGCGGGACTCATCACGGGTGGCGAGGTGCGCGTGCTGGACGCGCGACCCGACCACATGGAGATGCTGCTGCGAAAGATCGAGGCGATGGGCGCCGAGGTGGACGAGCGAGGCGGTGGCGTCGCGGTGCGCGGGCCCGGGCGCCTGGGCGCGACTGACGTGGCGACGTTGCCCTACCCCGGAGTCGCCACCGACTACAAGCCACTCATCACGACCATGCTGAGTGTGGCCGACGGGGTCTCGGTGGTCACCGAGAACCTGTTCTCGGGCCGGTTTCGCTACGTCGACGAGCTGGTGCGCCTGGGTGCGCAGATCACCACGGCCGGCCACCACGCCATGATCCGCGGAGTCGACCGTCTGGTGGGCACCGAGGTGCGCGGCACCGACATCCGCGCCACCGCGGCCCTGGTGCTGGCCGGTCTGGTGGCTGAGGGCCAGACAACGGTCGACGGACTCGAGCACGTGGAGCGTGGCTACGACGATTTCGTGACGAGGCTGGCGGGTCTGGGTGCGAACGTGGTGCGCGGGTGATCGAACGCGAACCGGCGCAACTGGTGGCGCTCGCGCGTACCGGCTCACGCACCGCGCTGGCGCGCTTGGTGACCTACGTGGAGTCCGGCGGGGCTCGTCAGCGTGACACCGCCGCGCTGGCGTACGCCGAGCCCGCCCCCTACACGGTGGGCCTCACCGGGCCACCCGGCGCGGGCAAGTCGACCTTGACTGATCAGTTGATCAGCGTGGCGCTGGCGCGCGGCTCGTTCGACGGGCGCGCATCTTTTCGCGACGTTGGGGTGCTCTGTGTCGATCCGAGTTCGCCCTTCACCGGCGGCGCCATCCTCGGTGACCGCATCCGGATGCAGGATCACGCGACCAACGAGCACGTCTTCATCCGTTCGATGGCCACGCGCGGCCACCTGGGCGGTCTCTCGCTGGCCGTGCCCGACGCGCTGCGCGTGCTGGGCGCGGCGGGCTTCACCTTGGCGCTGGTCGAGACCGTGGGGGTGGGCCAGATGGAGGTGGACATCGCCTCGGCCGCCGACACCACCATCGTGGTCACCAACCCCGGCTGGGGCGACTCGATGCAGGCCAACAAGGCCGGACTGCTCGAGGTGGCCGACATCTTCGTGATCAACAAGGCCGACCGCGCCGGCGTACGCGAGACCCGCCGCGACCTCGAGCAGATGTTGGACCTGGGCGGCGAGCACGAGTGGCGACCCCCGATCCTCGAGACCGTGGCGAGTACCGGCGCGGGCACCGAGGAGCTGTGGGACGCCATCGTCGCGCACCGCGCGTTCCTCGAGGCGGGCCCCCTGGAGGCGCACCGGCGCGCGCAACTGCGCGCGGAGTTGGACAAGGTCCTCGCGATGATGATGCGCTCGCGCATCCGCGAGTTGGCCCACGGCGCGGCCTACGACGCGCAGCTCGATGCACTGCTCGCGGGCGCCACCGACCCGTATCGAGCAGCCGAGACGTTACTCTCTGAGCCATGATCGCAACGAACGTCGCCTACGACCTGGTCTTGTTGGTGCACATCATCGTGGCCGTGGCCACCGTGACGGTGCTGATCGCGATGCGCGCGGCCGCTCGACAGATCGTGCGAGGCGCGGACGCCCAGACCCAGGCGGCGCGCTTTCCGTTGCGGCGCAACTGGGCGGCGCGCCTGATGCACCTGTTGCCGGTTACCGGACTGATCATGTCACTCTCGGGAACCAGTGATGTCTCGCTGACGCGGCCCTGGATCGGGGTGGGGATCCTCTGTTACCTGGCTGCGGCCGGCCACCTCGAGGCGCGCACCCTGCCCTTGGAGCGGGTGGTCAGCGAGGTTGTCCACCACGACGGCGTCGCCTCGCCCGATCGCGGGCGCCAGCTCGTTAGGTCAATCGACACACTGGTACTGCTTATCGCCGTCGCGCTGGTGGCGATGCTCATGCAGTTCTAGAGGAACGACGGGCGCCCGACCATGCCCGCCGCGACGGTGGCGTTGGTGACCTCGTCGATCAGGACGAAGCTTCCGGTGACCCGGTTGTCGCGGTAGTCGTCGACCACGAGCGGGTCACCGGTGTGCAGGGTCGCCAGACCGATCTCGTTGGTCGACAGTTCGCTGGTCTCTTCGATCTTCAGGGTTGAGATGTCGACGACGCCATCGAGGGATGTCACGCGCGTGGGGGTGACCCGCGTCGTGTGCTTCAGACGAAGACGCTGGCCAACGGTGAGTGGCTTGTCGCCGAACCAGCAGATCGTGGCGACCAGTTCACGCGTGACGTGGGGCAGCGGGGCGAAGGCCAGCAGGTCGCCGCGGCCCGCGTCGGTCTCGTCGGCCAGTGCTACGTCAACGCTGAGGCCGGCTTCGGCCTCGCCGCGTGGGCCCGAGCCCGAGCGCACCGCGGTGATGGTGGTCTCGACGTCGGCGGGCAGGAGGGTCACCTTGTCGCCCACGTGCAGCGGGCCACCGTTAGTCATGCCGGCGTAGGTGCGCCCGCCCCCGGGCTGGCGCAGTACCCACTGAATGGGCAGGCGCCCGGCACCCGAGGAGGTCCAGGCGCCCGCGTCGGACCGTTCGAGGGCCTCTAGGACCGTTGGGCCCTGGTACCAGGGAGTGTGGGCGGAGGTCTCGACGACGTTGTCGCCGAGCAGCGCTGACACGGGGATCACCGTGAGGGTGGAGAAGCTCAACTCGCCGGCGATGGTCTCGATCTCGTCGAGCACACCCTGGTAGGCGGTCTGGGACCAGTTGACCGCGTCCATCTTGTTCACCGCGACCACCAGCGCCCGCACGCCCAACAGGGCCGCGATGCACAGGTGGCGGCGGGTCTGCTCTTTGAGCCCGTGCGCGACGTCGAGCACGACGAGCGCGAGATCCGCGGTGGACGCACCCGTCGCCATGTTCCGCGTGTACTGCACGTGGCCGGGGCAGTCAGCAATGATGAACTTGCGTGTCGGCGTGGTCGCGTAGCGGTACGCGACGTCGATCGTGATGCCCTGTTCGCGTTCCGCGCGCAGTCCGTCGGTGACGAAGCTGAGGTCGAGGTCGCCCACGCCGCGCTTCTCGGAGGCGTTGATCACCGCATCGAGTTGGTCATCGAAGAGTTGGCGGGTGTCGACCAGCAGGCGGCCGATCAGGGTGGACTTGCCGTCGTCGACCGAGCCCACCGTCGCCAGGCGGAGCAAGTCCTTGCTGATCACGCTCATCTAGAAGTAGCCCTCGCGCTTGCGGTCTTCCATCGCGGTCTCGGAGAACTTGTCGTCGGCCCTCGTGGCGCCGCGCTCGGAGACGTTGGCGATCGCGATCTCGTGGATGATCTCGCGCACCGTTCGCGCGTGCGAGTCGACGGCGCCGGTGCAGTTCGCGTCGCCGACCGTGCGGTAGCGCACCGTGCGCACCTGCACCGTCTCGTTGGGGCGCGGCTCGACGAAGGGTCCGACCGCCAGCCACATGGCGTCGCGCAGCACGACCTCGCGCTCGTGGGCGAAGTAGATCGACGGCAACTCCATCTCCTCGCGCTCGATGTACTGCCAGATGTCGAGTTCGGTCCAGTCCGACAGCGGGAAGGCCCGCAGGTGCTCGCCGGGGTTCACCTTGCCCTGGTAGAGCTGCCAGAGTTCGGGACGCTGCTGGCGCGGATCCCATTGGCCGAAGGCGTCACGGAACGAAAGCACCCGTTCCTTGGCGCGGGCCTTGTCCTCGTCGCGGCGTGCGCCGCCGAAGGCGGCGTCGAAGGCGTGTTCGGTGATGGCGTCGAGCAGGGTGACGGTCTGGAGGCGATTGCGCGAGCCCAGCGGACCCGGGTCGACGACCTTGCCCTGGTCGATGGAGTCCTGGACGCTCGCGACCACCAGGCGCGCGCTGAGGCGCCGCACGGCGGCGTCGCGGTAGGCGAGGACCTCAGGGAAGTTCTGACCGGTGTCGACGTGCATCACCGGAAAGGGCAGTTGCTGGGGGGCAAAGGCCTTGACCGCCAGGTGCAATAGCACCGCGGAGTCCTTGCCTCCCGAAAAGAGCAGGACGGGCCGCTCGCATTCGGCGACTACTTCTCGCAGAATGAAGATGGCGTGGGACTCAAGCGCATCAAGATGGTTGATGGCCTTAAGTGTACGAAGTGGGGTAGATGTCATAGATGAGAGTGAGATAAGGTTCTTCGAATAGTCTACTAAACCAATAGAGAATGTTAGACTTTATCTGAAACCCATATGAAAACGCCAACCCCCACCCTACTGGAAGAGCTCGACGCGCTGAACGCGCGCTTCGAGACCGCCAGCCCACTCGACATCCTCAACTGGACTTTCGAGCGATTCGGCGAGAACGTGTCGATGGCCTGCTCGTTCGAGGACGTCGCGCTCTTGCACATGGTGCATCAGTTGCGACCGGACACTGAGATCATCTTCTTGGATACCGGCGGGCACTTTGCCGAGACGCTCGACTTTGCGGCGCGCGTCGAACGCGAGTGGTCGTTGCGGCTCACGCGCACCGTGCCCGGTCCCGATGCCGCGACCGTACCGTGCGGCGCGAACGGGTGTTGCGAGTTGCGCAAGGTCGAACCGCTGCGACGCGCACTCGAGGGTCGCCGGGCGTGGCTCACGGCGGTTAAGCGAGTGGACGCCGCGACGCGTGCGACCATGAGGATCGTGACCTGGGACGACAAGTTCGACCTGGTGAAGGTCAATCCGCTGGCGACCTGGAGCGACGACGACATCGCGTATTACCTCGCGGCGAATGAACTTGAGGTGCATCCGCTGTGGCGCGAGGGCTACGCGTCGATCGGCTGTGCGGCGGTGACCGTGCGTCCCCTCGTGCCTGGCGACCGTCGTTCGGGCCGCTGGGCCGGTGCCGACAAAGAGGAATGCGGCCTCCACGAGGCGTGACATCCACCAAAAAAAGTTTTCTGCCCTGTACATTTGACATCAATGTGTAAGGGATTCATATGGGAGCCGGTCGGATGCTTCTAATAATCCTCGCTCTCTTGTGGATTGTGTTGCTGACGCCGATGGTGGTTCGTCGATTTCGCGACGGCGGCGCCGAGAAGTCCATCGAACACTTCCACGCCGAGCACCAGGTCCTGAGCCGACAGGGCTACGTTGTCGCACCCGCGCACCGGCTCGAGCAACCAGATGACGCGTACTACTCCGCGCCGGCCGAGAGGGATCCGTCGCCGCGTCGTCCTCACCTCACCGTGGTCCACGACGACGACACCTACCGCTCGCTCGAGGCCCGACACTCGTGGCAGGACTGGAGTGAGAGCTACGACTTCGACCACGACGACGAGCCGCGTCCCGCGGTCCAGTCCAACCGCTACGCGGCAGCGTACGCATCGGTGCCACGCCAGGCCGACGCGGTCGTCTACGACGAGCCACCGATCCGGCGTCGCTCAATGCGCGCGCGGCGCCGCATGATGGTGACCCGCCTGGTGCTCGTGACGGTGCTCACCAGCGCGATCGCCTACGTGACCGGCGTGTCGGTGCTGCTCGATCTGGCGGTGCTGTCCTGGGTGGCCGACGCGGCCTACGTGGCCCTTGCGCTGTACGCCATCAGCCAGGGCTACCTGCTCGAGACGTCGCTCGGGATTCGTCTCGGTCGCTCGCGCTCGTTGGCTCCGGTTGAACCGCTCTACGACGAGTACGACGATGACGAGTACGGCGACGGCCCCGGCTACGACGGCGGCTATCAGGCCCAGTACGCGTCCGAGTTCTACGACGCCAGTGATTCGGGTCAGTGGCGCCGCGAATCACAGTCCCGCTACGCCTTGGGCTAAAGTGGTATCTCCTTCGGGGGTGTAGCTCAATTGGTAGAGCGCTACGTTCGCAATGTAGAGGCAGTGGGTTCGAATCCCATCACCTCCAC
>Ga0307375_10002511_pt1 | contig 18734 bp, 41 predicted proteins | sample TR1MG_FD_202531 | JGI IMG/M metagenome (GOLD analysis project Ga0307375, IMG submission 202531) | Soil microbial communities from Risofladan, Vaasa, Finland - TR-1 | ecosystem: Environmental > Terrestrial > Soil > Coastal area > Acid sulfate soil | place: Finland: Risofladan, Vaasa | collected...
TTGACGGCGTGCGGGCACTTATTCCGAAGACCGAGATTACAAAAAGGCACGTTGGTGTTCTGTGTAGGCGGTTATTTCCAGAGTGCGTCGATGACAACCTATTCGGTGATGCGGTAGATCTTATATCCAACCGCATCATGCAGTTGGAACCGTGGAGCACACTAAGCAGGGGGCGCGAATAGATGACCGATGAAGAATGGATGCAAGACAGGGTGACCCTAAGGCTTGCCCCATGGTTTGACATCTCCGTCTTTAAGGCTGAGGCTGTCGCCTTCTTCGAGGTGTACCTTGAAAAAGCAAAGGACTGTAACTACAGACCGGAGTTTATCGAAGACATGGAGAAATACCTTGATGGTGAGCGATCGCTCCTTCCGAGAGTCAAGTCGATACAGACGGCGATCTGCGAACTCTGCGTAAAGATATTTCCGGAGTGTGATGGAGATTACCACTTGCATGAGGCGCTAGTCCATATAGGCAACCGCATCATATCTCCCGAACAATGGTCCTCTAATCGGAGGCTATGATGAGCGCTGATAATGCCAATCCGGTCTTGGATGAAACAATCGCTTACAAGCAGGCATTCAAGATTTTGCTATATCTAGCTGGGCCTAGATATCGCGTTATTATGACCCTCAACGACAACTCACGATCGCTCGTTCAAAGGCGCGTCTGGAGGGTAGGCACCACAGGGTCTGTTGGGCGCAGGCTTTCAATTCAAAACGCGATTGCGAACAAGCTCAGAAAGGAAGAGCTATGATCGACTGGATTACTTTTATTGATTCTCTTGACACGGAAAATTTTGCCGATGTTGCTGCGGCCGTGCATAATCGCAGGCTTAACGAGGCTGAAGAGGACGCCGTTGATATCGTTCTCACGTTCGATGAGATAAAGATTGCACGAGAAAATCCGATGACAGCGATTTTGAAGATCAAGAAGCGTGTTGGATGTGAGATGCTTGTGGCACGTGCGGCCGTGGATTTTCTGGTCACATCCGACATGGAGGCTGCCGCTCGAAGCGGCGACAGCGTCTCCCGGGCTCATCCTGATCTTGACAATTTTTGACATTGCAAACCGCTCGTTGATTCGGCCTTGTAAAAAACACAAACCAAAACCAAAGGAACATGACAATGAATACTGGAATCGCAGAAGAAGATAAGCAGAAGATTATCGACAGCTTGACGCCGGAGCAGGAGGCACAGCTTGACGTGTATTACGAGCGATGGCTGGCGATTGGAATGTCCACGGAGCCTACCGATCTTGAGGCTGCCAAGGCGGCGCTCAATCTCGTGTACACTTCTGCTGAGCAGGAGCCTCCGAGGGAGATTCTGCACTTCACCAATCCCATGGAGGCTGCGGAGTGGGAGAAGGGGCGTGGGTTGAGTTCTTCTGGTGTGGGTTCCGTTATTTACGGGAACCATGATGCATCATGGCTCGGGTTCTACGAGTACATGCATGAGGTGGTGGGCATCGACTGTTCTGAGCTTGCGGGACTTTGGGCGCTGGCTCGGCAGTGTGGGTGGTGTTGGGTGTACGACGATGTGGCGGTCATCACCGACCGTCCGTCCGTGTTGCATGTTGACGCTGAGGGGAATCTTCACTGTGAAGACGGCCCGGCTATCGCGTATGGCGAGGGCGCGTTCAAGCTGTATTTCTGGCACGGGGTTTCTGTGGAAGAGTACATAATCGAGCGGCCGGAGGAGATTACGGCTGACAAGATTACCACCGAGCGCAATGCTGAGGTCGTCCGCGTCATGGTCGATCGTTACGGTGCCGGGAAGTATCTGACAGAGATTAACGCCACTGAGGTTGGCGCGCCATTCAACGGCTCGCAGCTTTATGAGGCGGAGTTTCACGACGGTACGAGTATTGCTCGCGTGAGAGCAATCAACTCTACGCCGGAGCCGGATGGGACAAGCAAGATCTACTGGCTCAAGGTCCCGACCGGCTGTTCCTGCGCGCAAGAGGCGCTGGCCCGCATCCATCCCGACCCGTTCCGGAAGCGCTGGCAGGACTACGGCCCGTCGGTCGAGACCTAGGATGACCTGTCTGATGAGGGGAGCATCTTCTGTTCGCGCCTCAACGGCCTATTTCGGCCGGCACCCGCGCTTATATTCCCCATAAGGAACACTATCCAACGACGTGTAATGGGACTGCGAAGGTAGGCTGTGATGAGAGAAATGAGCACCACCCTTCGGAAAAATCTGGACGATTTCGTATGGAAAAAACTACTCCCCATCGTCACTACTAACATCCTTGAAGAGATCCAAGCACACCTTGATGATGATGCTTCGTGGAAAATATTCGATTTTCCCATACGACACGCCATACGAGAGGTGTTGATGGGTGAAGGATGATTAGCAATGAGTGTCGCGATGCATGGGAAGATCACCCGCACCGAAACCCACGTGTGCTGGCCAAGGGTGCGGGCTGGAACCAGCGTGTCGGCATGTAGGCGCATGAAGCTTGCATTATCCTCCAGGCTCATGCATCATACGGAGTGGTCGCTGACAATCATATTATTTGGCGAAATTTTTACCACTAACCAGGCAACCAATAACAACAACCAGAAGAAGGAAAAAATATGACAACCGTACATTTCAGGCAGGGAGACGTATACCTCTCCAGAATCCCCATCAGCGTGACGCCTGGCGCGCTCATTCCGCATGAAGATCGCGGCGTGGTACTTGCTCATGGCGAGGTCACCGGTCACGCCCACGTGCTGGAAGACCCCAGTAAAGTGCAGCTTTTCAAGCTTCCGGCGGAACTCCTGGCCGACATCCCTGATGCGGCCAACGGTCGGCTGCTTCGGGTGCTGGAGCCCACAGGGCTTGTCCACGAGGAGCACAGCCGCATTGCTCTGGAGCCTGGCGACTACTACGTCGGCATCCAGATTGAATGGGATGAGATGAAGGAGTGGCGTCGGGTCGCTGACTAAGCAATCTTTGCCGCTTTCTTTTTAGCCGCTTCGGGGTTTACTCCGGAGCGGCTTTGTCTTGTTGCAGCCAACATGACGCTAAAGGTCTAATCACAAGCTCGGGGGGATAACTCCGGGGTGGACTCGTGTATCATTTGAAAAGCCCAGGGCTTCGTGTTGGCTGCATTTTACAATGCTAAATCAAGACATTTGGAACTACACGCACAACTGCGTGTGTACCAGAGTAGAAAAATAGAGTGAGCATGCGCGTTGATGATAGCATCGGTTCGCACCTGTTTATCCGCGCGCCCATCAACATTAACCATCAGATATTGAGACAAGAAAATGGCTAACATTCAGAACGAGAAAAAAGCAGACAGGAAGATCCGTCTCCGCAAAGAGGCCGAAGAGCGCAATGCTTCATACGCAGTGCTGACCAAGAAGGAAAAACTGGACAGACTGAACGCCGGTGGGTATAGCGCGAAAAAGCAACGCGATAAGCTTGGGGGATAGTGCTGTGATCTGCACAGATTGTAATGGCAAAAAAGTCTATGTTGGACTGGGCCACTACAATGAGCGCACGCCCTGCGGGCGATGCGGCGGTAGTGGGCAGGAGCCAAATCAACCATCCGGCATGCCGCTTCGCGATTACCAAAAAGAAGCCCTGACATCGAAACTTGCGGAACGGGCGCTGTGGACCGGACATGCTGAAGTCGTTACGGCAGCCATAGTTTCAACCATAACGGATAACCTCACAAGATTTCCTGGCCGCGTTTACTTACCAACAACCCCCAGAGGGGAACGCTTCTCGGGCATAAAATACTCCGAAGGCGCCCTGGTTCGCACCGACGATGAAAGAGTCTACTGGCTCCTCCTCGGCTCACGCAAAGTCGGCGGCGCTATGCATCATTACCAAATTGCCTGGCGCCTTAGAGACAAAACTCGGCGAGACATGATGGATTACGCTAGCATTTATTACCTCACGCTCTATCAGCGTATTGAAATGAAGAACGAGTTCAAGTGCATATGGCACTACTAATAGTCTGGTTGATAATATGTTTGGAATAAGCCCGACTATAATCATGGCGATGGCGCTGGGGTATTTCTACGCCAGATTCACAGCCTCAAGGGTCTCGGCGCGGGCCTTTCGTGTACACAGAATTCGCATGCTGGAAGCGAAAGTGAGCGCACGTAAGCGCACCTGCTCCCGGTGTAGTGTCGGGTTTCCAGAGGAAAATGCTGTGATCGCAAGCACTGGCTGTGTGCTGACCGATCAGATATTCGAGGCGGCCAGAAAAAAAGGCATCATGCCTGTGGACTTTCTGGGACCCGCTCACTTTGAAGAATAAAGGGTTAGAAAATTATGACCGTTTTCCTTGTCGTATATGAGCACAAGCATGGATCGGAGTTTTGGACGGCCTCCGAAGAGAGTCTCGCAGAGGCCATCGTTGAATCCGTCATGACCAAGAATTTTGATGCCATGAACTGCGGCGGCGAATGGACGCTGAAGAAGGCTAAGGGGGATTGGCCGGGCTTCTCAGGAGGCACGGAGTTTTTCCAGATCTGCGAATTGCCGCTTATCGAAAATATGAAAGACGCCAAGAAGGCGCAGGCATAGACCATGAAAGACTTCCAGCTTGTACGATACTGCGCCGATGAGGCTGCGCCGCTCGGTATTTTTTCGTTGTGGTGCCTAGGGTGGCTCGATCTGCTTCGCGGGATTATCCGCGTTGCAAGCTTCGGGACATTCGATACAGACGCCAAGCTTTGGTTTCAAGTACGCGCAAAACCAACCAAACTACGATGACTCTAACCTTTCCAACAGTCTGCCGCTTCTGCGGTAGCACCATTGCCGTATACCCGACCAACACTCACTTTTGCAAGACGGCGTGCAGCTCTGCCTACAATGATAAATGGCGGAGTAAGGTGCGCGGCCTTTCTGCCGGCCCCGTTGGCCTCCTGCCCAAAACTACAAGGAACCAACTATGATACTCGCATGTGCATGTGGTGGCGTTTTTGAAACGCTATTCTTCGTTATGACTGGTGTGCTCGCCTGGATTGCCCTAAAATTCAAGAGGTGACCTTGCTATCGCCTAACTCACCCTGCCCGCCCAACATCCCGCCGGAGACCTTCGAGGCGCTGCGGAGCTACGTCTTGTATCACCGGAAGCCCGGCGGGTTCCTGATCGCCGTTCTATCCAACGACCTGATGGATGCGACGCTGCGGGGCAACCCGGAGTCTCTCCAGGCGCTCTGTGGAATCGCCGGGTTCATCTACTCTAACTGCCCGGCCGCCTGCTGGGGTAGTAAGAATGCTGTGGAACAGTGGCTTGAAATGCCAAGCGTGAGCGCCCGGCAAATTCACTGACTTCAAATCGCCCTACCTATGGACGGCCCCACACTCAACCCAGAGTTCAATGCCTTGGTGCATTTCTGGGCGAGCGTTGGCGAACCAATTAGCCCGGACTGCGAATCCTGTGGCCAAGATGTCACTGGGGCAGAGGCTATTGAAACAAATTTAGGCTTCCTGTGCTCGGGATGCGCCGGTCGCAAGAAAGATTCTCACAATGAAAATCCTACGGGAAACGCCAGGCGGCCCGACTATTATTCAGCTAGAATTTGAGGAATCAATCATCGTGTTCGATAAGGAGGGCGACTGTGAGGCTTTCATATCGAATCATGCTGATGACGATGACTCGGCAAGACCAAGCGCGGTGGAAGTATCCATTGCGCTTGTTGCGTTAACAGATCCCATAATCCGCGCCCTTATAGAGGAGAAGTTTGCTGATGCTTGAAGAATATGACTGGGTTGTCCTGGACATCATCGAGGATGGTGACTGCATTATCTCCATAGAGGGTACCAATGAAGGAATGGTTCCGGATGATGATTTTGTTGAGTCAGATCCCGAAATCTACCAAGTCGTCTACAAAACCCAATGGCGCAATCTCATTCCTCCGACTGCCGCAGAACCTACGCCGGAGCAGATTCGCCTGGCCATGAAATTGGCGACGCGGGCCCCTGAATTCATGCGCGTCATGGCACGCATGAATTTGCTGCAGGGGCTTTTCCTGCAACTCGACAAAATGACCATCGAGAAGGGGTATTGCCCCGTATGTGCAAAATCTGTCAACAGCGAAGTGAAACACGACGACGGCTGCATTCTCGAAAGAGGTATGAAAATCATCAGGCGGTCAACGCTGTAGGTCACAGGGGATAAGACAATGGCACTCCCAAAAGTAAAATACAGAGATAAGGTGGATGTCAAATTCCACAATCGTGACAAGATGCCTACCGATTCTGATACGGTGATCTAGTCGCTATGCAAAGTTTACGGCAAGCCCAAGTAGCTTGTTGTAAAGGCCGGCTTCGGTCGGTCAAATCACGAGTCCGTTAGGACTATCTTCATCGTCATGGGTTCCGGCTGATGGCGGTGTGGATTCTTGTAGCCGGAATATCAACGCGCAATTATGCGCATTACCGCAGGTTATGCACCTGCATTTAGGAACCTATTATGGGTGAAAACGATCGTAGGGTAATTCGTCTTCTCATTCCCGGGCTTCGCTCGGCTGAGATGGACTTCAATGAGGGTGAGACGATTGGCAACTTTGCCGACCGCGCCTCCAACAGCCAACTGCCGTTGAACAACATCGAGCAGTTTCATGTCAACCAGCAGGCCGTCAACCGCGACTACGTGCTTCAGCCCGGGGACATCGTTTCCGGTGCTCCGAAGCTCAAGGGCGGGTAGAGCGTAGCCTGGTCTTCTGCAAAGTGCGGTAGACAAATTAAGCCCCGCCTGTCGCGAACTATTCGCGGCGGGCGGGGTTTTTCCAATTTCCAAAATCGTCTGATGGTATCGCACGTCGCCTACAGACCGGTAACCGGAGCAACACAGGCTGCGGATGCCACGGGTGCGGGCGGCACAATTACATTTACCGTCTGCTATGACAACACGGCAACACGATCTTCTCAGCAAGGAGCTAACATGTCTGTATATAGACCATCAATGACCTACTTTCAAGAATGGCTTGCCCGCATGAATGATGACTTGGAAGTCAACATTCATTACCAGGGTAACCATGCCTCTCCGCCGTACTTTACTCACGGCACATATCGTGACTACGAGCACGTATTGCAGATCTCCGGTCACTCAATCATGATGTACGCCGACGGAACTCCGCGTATACCGGAGAATGCTGTCGAAATTGCATTTCAAAACGCCAGTCCTTCGTCCGCCGCAAGCGGCGCCGTTTGCATTGGATACGAAACTTCGAATGGTATCCACGTTTCGTGCGACCCGCGATATATGCGTTTCGTATCATGGAATGAAGATCGCAGCCGCTGGGATCATGTCGATGTTGAGGAGGGGGCCCCGACGGCTGTCGGGATATTTCTGGAGGCGATTGGCGTCGAAGCTTTTGCGCGCAATTGGACACCGCCTACTCTTGAAGATGTGATGAGGCGGACGTGGTTGCGGAAGAGGGAGCAGCAGATTTCCACGGCGCATCGTCGCGTAGCAAGCGCTACGGCTGCTCTTGAGAACTATGAGGCCGGTCTGGAGGGGGCACGGAACGAGTTGGCCGAGTCCAGGGCGGCGCTCTCCGAGTGGGGGCATATGACTCTTGAAAAGTTCATGGAGTCGATTAATATGTATAGGGATCAGCTAGCTGGGATCGGTAACGACCTTATCGTTCTCGACGGAAAGATCTCAGTCGAGCTTGCTTCCTTCCAAGTCCAGGGAGTAACACTTGGGCCATATACGATTTCATACGACATCGCGACATCTCGCGTAAGGGTTTACGGCGAGCGTGCGAACAGGTCACGCAACGGTCATATCCACCCGCATATTGGTAGTGATGGCGCCATCTGCTGGGGCGCCCATGGCGGCATTTACAATGCGTCGCTCGGCAATCCTTTTGAGGCCCTATTCCTTACGGCCGGTTTTCTGAAGACAGGATATTACGCGACCGGGGCATACTGTCGACTTGAAAGCTGGTCGATTCAGGATACTTACTTTTGCGCACACTGTGACAGGCGGCACAACAATAATTCGCCGTGCCCTGCTGAGTGTGGAGAATGTGGAGACCGGGTCGACTGGGACAATCATGCCCATTGCGGCAGACACTTCCTCTGTTTCAATAGGGGGGAAACAGAGTGCGTTCAGTGTGTGGCCGAGAGAAAACAGCGTGAGGATGAGGCCGCAAAGAAATTGGCGGAGGCGGCAGGGGAAGAGGACGCTATCAAGAAGAAAAAGGTTGCCAAGAAGAAGGCAACCAAGAAGAAGACAACCAAGAAGAAGGCAACCAAGAAAACATCCAAGCGACAATCCCGTCGCGCAGTTACGGTCCTTGAGGCCGCAGAATAAAGCAGGACCCTATCATGAAAGTGCAAGTAACACCTGAGGCTTGGAATAAGATGAGCTATTGGGCCGCCCTTGGCGGCAAAGAACACCGAGAGTTCACTTGTTTCGGGCGTGCCGTTTACGAGGAGAATGAACTCCGCGTTCTGGACGTGTATCTCGTCAAGCAGGAAGGAACTTCCGGCGGAGTCGACGGCGACGACGCGGATATCAATCGGCTGATGATGGAACTCTACGAGAAGGGCATCGAGCCCGACGAGGCGTTCCGTTGTTGGATTCATTCTCACCCGGGAACCGGCAAGAGCGCGACATATCTGTCGCCGACGGATGACGCGAATATCGATCGGTACCTGACGGGACAATGGCTTATCTCCATCGTCCTGGACTCCAAGGGAGACAACCCGTTCTGTCAAGTGGATATCCGCGAGCCGCGGGTGTCCATCAAGAGCGAGGTTGAGATCTACCACCCACAAATGGACGAAGCGACCAAGTCTGCTGCAAAGGCGGAATTCGACGCGAAATCTTCAGCACCGACGCCGACCTATGTGCCATACCGTGGGCAGGGTAATACTGGATACGAATTCCCCGCGCAATCTGGCGGGCGTCATTATGGAACTTCAAGGGGTTCCTACTCCGGCCCATACGGAGGGGGCGGCAATGGTTATCCAAACCTCAGAACGGGGTATGCCGGCGGCGTGGTTACAGGGGCAATCGGCAAGGATGACACGCAGCTTGAATTGGGTGGTGCCTCGGGAAAAAGGAACGGCGCCGCGGCAAAAAAGAAAAGCGGCGGCGCCGTAACGGAAGACAACGACATCGACATGTATCTCGATGAGCCCGGCGGCTACGAAATGCTCATGCACGGGCTCAACACTGATGAGCTTGACGCCTGGAATGAGTACGTCAACAAAGAGGAACTCGCAGCCGCCACCGACGATTATATCGATGAGGAAACTGGAGAGGTCTTTGAAATCGTCACATCCCCAGAGCCGCAACCACTCGATGCTGATTCAGTTCCAGAGTGGGTTGTGTCAATGGCTGACAAGATGGCCTGCACTGTTGAAGACCTCTGCGCGGAAATCGACGTGAAGGACTACGACGAGTATATCGACGGCATCGTCGTGATGGTTCAGATGGGTCACAAAACGATGGATGTCGCCGTGGGTATGCTTGAGAAGATGGGAATCTCCAGAGGGGTCGCATCAAAAGAACTCGAAACTCGCGTAAACGCATAACGCATTACGCACTAACAAAAGGAAAGAACAATGGAAATCATCCAAACATATATGTCAGAAGAGTCGGTGATCTGCGTCATCTCCGACGGTGTTGCCATCCATTTTGCAGACAAGGACGATCTGACGATTGAGTCTGCGAAAGTTGGAAGTCTGGTCAAACCATCCCAGATGTCCGAAGTGTATCTGGAAGTGCCAATTTCCGTACTGCAAGAAGTGTCGCGGAGGTCGGAGATCTGCGTGGAACCAGACGCAGAAGAAGATGAAGACGGCGATGATGAAGATGAGGAGGAGGACTGCGAAAGCGAAGAGGATGAGGATGAGGAAGATGAGGAGGAAGATGAGGAGGAAAGCGAAGAGCCGGAAGATTGGCGTCCAATTGCGAAGGAAAAGTTCCTGCAAGAGTACACCGAACTCGAAGCCGGCGTCGACATTCGGATCCTGTCCAGCTTCAATCTGAAGGTGTCATGGCTTGAAGGCACGGGGGCATATTGGAATTCAATCGACGGCTCCACCGACCTTCATGAGCTTCTTCAGAATAACGAAGCGCTGCAATCCACGATGGCCGCAATCAACGAGCGCATAATCGAACTCAATGAAAACATGCACGAGTTCGCTGGCGTGCAGCGTGATCTGGGGCACGATATCGAATCAGATGATGTCGAGGACTACATCGCACAAATCATAACCGAACAGAACGCGGCTATTCCCAACGCCGCTGAATAGCACGAGATAGGAATAGAAATGAGTGAGCCAAATCCATTTGTACGTTTTTCTGATGTTATGCCGCTGGAAAAGATTGCGCCGCTGAAGATAGCGGTAATCGGCGCGGGTGGCATTGGCGTTCCTGCCTGTCTTTGTCTTGCAAAGATGGGTGTCAGTTCTCTTCACGTTTGGGACAACGACGATGTCGGTGCTGAAAACGTGGGACCGCAGATGTATGGGAAGAGGGTCGTGGGTCGGCCGAAGACTTTGGCGTTGGGCCAGTTTTTGAAAGACCAGGCGGACTGGTGTGATGTCACACTGCATAACGATCGCTTTGTAACCCAGGAAGGGGCGTTCGATGATTTTGATGTGGTGGTGTCAGCGGTGGACTCGCTTGAGGTTAGAAAGGAGATCTGGCAAAGCATCAGTCCGGAAAGCCGAAAGCTACTTGTGGACCCGCGAATGGGCGCAGAAGTCCTGACGGTGTATTCCATTATCCCTCAGGAAGACCGGGCCTGGTATCCGAACACCCTTGAGGGTGAGGCAATGGATTTTGTATGCACTGCAAAAGCCACTTTCCACAACGGACTAGTAGCCGGGGCAATGGTGGCGCAAGCTGTCAAAGCCTGGGTTATGAATGAGAGAATATACGGAGAGACCACTATCGACCTGCGCTTCCTCCAAATGTTCTGCACCACGCCGGAGCAGAAATTCAACACCATGGACAAGGTAGAAGCAGCGGAGTGATGAGTAGGCCAAAGAAATCCGTAGGGCCGGTGGTGTCTGGCAACGCTGTAGACATCATCGGCCTGTTTGAGGATGCAGATCGCATCATCAAAATGGACCACCGCGGCCGGATTACTATCAGCCGCCTCGGCAGAACCGCAATCACTGTTCATGTCGAGGCGGATGGGCTGCTTGTTATAGCCGGTGATACAGCGATCTCCATCATTCCAGGCGCCTCCAACATGATCCGCATCCCATAATGTTCACCCCAACAAAAGTGCAGGTGCATTTTATCAAGACCACGCTTGATGAAATCCTGAGTGATAACACCAGCGGCGCGTGGGCTAGGGCGTGGCTTGTCTGGGCTGAGTTTCATCTTCAAACCCTGTCCTACGGTAATAAGACGGATGTCGTCGCCAGGCTGATGCCGCTCGTCATGGCATGCGTCGCGACAAGCGACAAAACACCCGAGCAGGCTCAGGCAATTTTACACGACTCTATCGTGCGGACTCTTTTCCAGGCCAAGGTCGACGGACGCGATTCCCTCGATATGGCCTACGCCAGAAAAGCCGTGATATATGTCAGAGGTAAATGTGAGAGGTAATGCCGGTCGCGTAGACCTCCGCATGAAGATTAGGCTCAACAGAGTTTTCTGCCGTGTGAATAAGATCGTGCCTAGAAAGGTATGGGGCCGCATGCGCCCATCACTGATGATGCTGGACACTGAAGTTGTAAAAGAAGCAGTTAGAAATGCACTCTAAGTCAGCAAGAGCCGTGAGCTTGATGGGCGTTCATTATCGCGTGGTGGATTGCGCGCGGTCCCGCGTGTGGGGCCGCGTGGAAGACCGCGTGTGGGACCGCGTGTGGGGCCGTGTGGGGGGCCGCGTGGGGGATCACGTGTGGGGTCGCGTGCGGGGTCGTGTGTGGGGCCGCGTGCGGAACCGCGTGTGGTACCGCGTGGAGGACCGCGTGGAGGACCGTGTGCGAGTCCGCGTGGGGGACCACGTGGAGAAAAATATTCGTGATGTCTAAGCCTGTAAAACTGCTTGTGCGGAACCGCGTGTTGGACCGCGTGCGGAACCGCGTGTGGGGCCGCGTGTGGAACCGCGTGGAAAACCGCGTGTGGAACCGCGTGCGGAACCGCGTATTGGACCGCGTGTTGGACCGCGTGTCGGGAAATATTCGTGATGCCTAGGCCTGTAAAATCGCTTGTACGAAACCGCGTGTGGGACCGCTTGGTGGACCGCGTACGGGGCCGCGTGGTGAACCGCGTGTGGGACCGCGTGGTGAACCGCGTGTGGGGCCGCTTGGTGGACCGCGTGTGGGGCCGCGTGTGGAAAAATATTCTTGATGTTTAGGTCTGTAATATACCGCGTGGAAAACCGCGTGCGGGGCCGCGTGTGGGGCCGCGCGGCTGACCGCGTGGTGGGCCGCGCGGCTGACCGCGTGGTGAACCGCGCGGGGGACCGCGTGGTGAACCGCGTGTGGGACCACGTGGTGGATCGCGTGTGGGGCCGCGTGGAGAAAAATATTCGTGATGTCTAGGTCTGTAAAATCGCTTGTACGGAACCGCGTGTGGGACCGCGTGTGGGATCGCTTGATAGGCCGCGTGGAAGCCCGTGTGTGGGACCGCGTGGAAGCCCGTGTGTGGGACCGCGTGGAGGACCGCGTGGAGGACCGCGTGGGGAAAAATATTCGTGATGTCTAGGCCTGTAGCTTTCCGAGTAAGCATCCGCGCGCGGGACCGCGTGGAAGACCGCGTGTGGGATCGCGTGTTGGACCGCGTGTTGGACCGCGTGTCGGGCCGCGTGTGGGACCGCGTGTTGGACCGCGTGGGGGACCGCGTGTGGGGCCGCGTGTGGAAAAATATTCGTGATGTCTAGGTCTGTAATATTGCTTATACGGGACCGCGTGGAAAACCGCGTGTCGAGTCACGTGTCGGATCGCGTGGTGGACCGCGCGGCTGACCACGTGTGGGGCCGCTTGGGGAACCGCGTGGCTGACCGCGTGGCTGACCGCGTGGGGAACCGCGTGGTGGACCGTGTGTGGGACTGCGTGTAGGGCCGCGTGTAGACCATCATGGTGCGTCTTACTAATGTCTAAGCCTGTAAAATTGCTTGTGGGGAACCGCGTGGTGAACCGCGTGGGGAACCGCGTAGTGGAACGTGTGTGGGACCGCGTGTGGGGTCGTGTACGGGGTCGTGTACGGAACCGCGTGCGGGACCGCGTGGTGAGCCGCGTGTGGTACCGCGTGGAGGACCGCGTGTGGGATGGCTAATCGCCTGTTACATCACATAAGTGAACAGGCGAGATTTTGACTCCAACGAAACTTCTGTGTCGATGCAAGCCTCAACAAAAAACACGTGGATAATCATTCCTCCCACCCTCATCATGCTCATGTACATGCTCGTCGGACTATCGTCCTTCGATGGTGATACAACCATTGTTCAATGGGTAGCAGCAATCGGCGGCCTTTCCGTATGCCTCCTAATGATCTTTCAAGCCGTCAAAGGACTGATGCAGGACATGACGCAACAAGAAAAATCACCTAAATAAACAATCGTGGTGCCATGTTTTCTGCGGAAGATAGACAAATCATAAGGTTTCATTGTCCTTACTGCGGAGTAGCGCCCGGTTATAGTTGTGTAACCAAAAGCGGAAAGCGCTTTACAGGTGGGTTTCATATTCTGCGCAAAGGCAAAGTATTTCCAGACATGGCAAAGCCAGGGAGGGGTAAGCCAAAGCCTCGCTATGGTCATGAGTAAAAAAGCAAAGAGATTCGCGATCGAAGCACATGGGGATCGGCGGTACGACAAGCGCGCCAAATAAACACAGCGGCCAAAATCTACAGAGCATTTATCTTTGACAGTAGCACTATTTAGATGTGCTGGCATTCCTAGTCGACCCCGAGTGAAGGGCAGACCTGGGTGCGGAGCAACATTCGAAGATCTACCAGGCACATCCGTAAGATGTCCGTATTGCGGATGCTTGTGGGTAAAATGGCTAAACTACAGCGACTTCAGAAATCCTAAAAAACGAGGCAAATAATGACGAAATCTGAGCTTCAGTATTTGTTCAAGGAAGCCGAAACACTGTGGAAAAAAATATCCAACTTGGCGCATGATGAATTTGCGGAGTTCATAGACGGCGCCGAGCATGACATTCTCTGCGACATTTCTAAGGGTACGCCTCTTAATTGGGATGGCCTCAAACCCTTCGCGGACCTTCTCTACCACCAGGGCGAGGTTGTCGGAACGCTGGATGTTCTACGACAACAACATTTAACTCCAGAAGAGTAAAGGGAGACACGAATGCAAGTCACAATTATACGACCACTAAAACGCGACATCGGTTATCTCGAAAGCACATGGCATCATGTTCCGGAGAGTGAGGGTGTTCGATTGCAGTTGCAGGAGGAGCTTTATAATGTTCAGTCCTTCTATTACGATAGATACGAAGATGACATCGTCATGCGTTATATCACTCAAAGACGTATCGTAACGGGGAGCTTTCATCCTGGCCGCGCCATCCTTCCGGCAAGTGCAATCGTTTACGAAATTGTCTACGAAATGATTAGCCCAGAAACCATGACCGACAATCTGAGTGATGACGATTTCTTGGGGCGCCTTAGGAAGATGATGTCCAACGCTGGATTCACAAGCAAGGTGCTCGTGGGGGATGTGACTCAAGAAAAGCCCGTGGCAGCAACCGGCTAATGGTAAACCATGGCTAATACATATATTCAATTCTGCGAGAACCTCGTCCTGAACAATGACGATGAGGTCCGTTGGGTCAAGCATCATCTTGAAGTTATCGACAAGGTTGAAAGTTCCGACGACCCCGAGCTGCATCCGGATTATTACGAAGCTCAGCGCATGAGCGAGGACTTGTACCACCTTGATGACTGCGAACCGCTCGGCTTCCAGTGGAGCATTTATGATGGGCCTGGCTCCACGAATAAGACCCTATACATCTACTCCGACGAGAGCGGTAATATAGAGCATGCCGCCACGTTTGTTCTTGAATATCTGACGAGGTTTGCTTCTGACAGATGCTTTTCGTTCTCCTGGTCAGATACTTGTTCAGAGTCTCGCCCTGGAGAGTTTGGCGGAGGCTCTGTGTTTATTACCGTTGAGAAAACAGAATGGTTTTCCTCTTGGGACTGGTTGCATAAGAGGAAGAAGGCGTTTGCAAAGAAACAAAAAGCTCAAGCAGGCAAGGGAAAGAAACTGAATGTCACATGAAGTAGAGCAAATGTTTTCCGCGGGAAACATCGTACCCTGGCACAAGTTAGGGAATGTCATCGAGGGAGCCCCAAGCATCAAAAGGGGAATCATGCTATCCGGCCTCGACTTTATGGTCGGGACCAAGCCTCTGTTCACGGCGGATGGTGTGGAGGTAACATCTCGCGCCACCTATCGTGAAGACACCGGCGCCATCCTGGGCGTCGTCGGCTCTCGATACGTGCCGCTGCAAAACACGGAGGCATTCGAGTTCTATGAGCCACTCATCGATTCCGGCCTTGTTACACTGGAGACCGCAGGGTCCCTCAAGGAAGGACGGCGCGTATGGGTACTCGGTAAGATTAACCGCGAGTCACTTGTCATTGTGCCCCAGGCCGATGACGTCATTAACCAGTACATCCTGCTCAGCAATTCACACGATGGCGTTACCGCTATTCGATGCGGGTTTACACCCATTCGGGTTGTGTGCTGGAACACCTTGTCCTGGGCGCATAGCCTTGCGGAGAACCAGGAGAAGGCGTCCGGGAAACTTCTGCGCGTGGTCCATTCGAAGAATGCGACTCAGGCGCTCAGCGAAATTCGGGACGTCATGGACCTGGCGTCCTCAACATTTTCTGCCAGTGCGGAGCAGTACAAAACGCTCGCTGCCCATGATGTCAGTGAGGCCGATCTAAAACGATACGTGCGAATCGTCTGGGGTCATAACCCCGATGATGAAAAAGCCTGCAAAACAATCCTGCCAAAAATCGAGGAGCTTGTGGAGTGCGGCGCCGGCAACGACCGGGATGGCGTGCGTGGCACATGGTGGGCCGCCTACAATGGCGTCACGGAATATCTGTCGCACAAGCGTGGCAGTAGTGACGAGTCCCGGCTCGACAGCCTGTGGTTCGGCTCCGGGGTGACCATGAATCGTAAGGCCCTGGAAGTCGGGTTGGAGATGGCTACAGCATGACTATTCAGGAATTACTTGGCGAGCTTTTTAGCAAGCTTCAATCCGAGAATCTTGATGAAATGGTCCACGAGATTCACTCGGAATTCGCCTCGGCAATCAACAACCAAGGCGTCGATCGTCAGCTTGAATTCCTGCGAGATGAGCTTGGAGATAAAGAGCTGGTTGAGCGCGTTAAGGAGATTCTATCGTAATGCCAAAATATCACGTACTCGTTCGGGAGGTTCATATATCCACAATGGAGGTTAAGGCTGAAGATGCTGATAGTGCCATCCGGAAAGTAAAAGATGGTGCCGGAGAAGAACTCATCCTTGAATATAGTCACACGCTGGATTCTGAATCGTGGAGCGTAGAGAACTGTGATGGCGATGAGTTTCGTCCGCAGTATCCAAACAGTTAAGGAGCGATGACTCATGGAATTCACACATCTGAAAGTTGAAGGTGCTGAGGTGGAAATTGAAACCAGCACCAGGACGGTATGGTTTTCTCTCAGCGCGAGCATGGAAGAGATGGATGTCTTTAATGTTCTTGCCGATCTATGCGGCGAATTCAACATGGCCGACGGGGTGCTCAAGAAAAACCCAACCCTCCTCCGAGAGATGTCCAGGGTATTCAATGAGGCCGCAAACAATCTGCGTATCATCGAGAAGTCTATTCTCCCGCAGATGAAAAAAACCATCCGAGCCATCGAAGAGTATGAAAGAGCCCACCCCGATGAGAGCTGAGCTATCTGACGATCTTTTTCTATGGTGCCGTGTGCATCCGATGTTATCTGGACGGATACGCGCGATGCTCCTTAGCCGCATGGTCTCTGGCCGCATGTTCTCTGTTAATATCTCACAGTCTATAGTTAATGAATTCCGGTCGCGCAGGCTCCCTCCTCCAACAGATAAATAAACCTGTCAGAAGACAGAAGAAGAACACACAACATGACGTATATACCAATCATGGCTCAATATGTTGAGCCTGGAATGGAAGGCCCTATGGGGGTCGTCCAAGACATCGAGGACGACGGCGTGCTCATTCATATCAATTTCGAGCTATGCTGTGTCGCCTACGGCCTAGAGCGCCCAGTTCTCATCGCCATTGACTTGGAGGCGGCATCATGACCATTCCCCTGCAATGCATCGCGTGCGAGAAGACGCTGGCGCCATTGAGCGGCGATGCCCCCATCCAGCCTATTGATGCCCTGTGGTTCACCGGAGTGGCATCCTATGGTTCCGGGAGAGACAATGAGCACCAGACTATTGGCATCGACCATTACGAGATTTTCGTATGCGATGACTGCTGGGCAACAAAACGTAAGCTTTCCGTTGGCGTAAAGCTTGATACCCCCGTGCGCCGCAAGAAGCTTCTTTTCACCGGGGAGCAGGTTGAAGCCGCATTCGCGCGCTCCAAAAAGAGACGCTGTCGCGTTTCGATTCGTGACATGTTTGAACCGGAGTCAGATGGCTAACAAGAAATTGAAGCTCACGAACCCCGACGGCCCTAAAACAAAGGCTGAGCTTTGGCGCTATGTGTGCGAGAACATTGAGCATGAGGGATTCCATTACGCGCTGGCGGAGTACTCCAGCCCGGAGTACACTAACTGCGATGAACTCGATCCCGAGCTTGCTGCGCTTTGGCGTGAGTATCTTATGTTCGCGGATAAGATAAAGGCGCACGTCGGGGTTCGGTCGTGACATCCGACCTGGTAACTCCATCTCTGGAGTGCAGTGGCGGACCGCATGTGTGGTGTTCCATGGGTAATAGTTTGTACCGGTGCAGCACATGTGCGATCTTTGGATACCGTCGCCAAATAAAACAACACCACCGAAGCCGCCCTACTGATAGTCAAGGAATTAGTCCTTATGCTTGTAGCAAGCAAGTGGGCGGCGTGCGGTGCGGCAAACCATCGATAGCCCGGGACGAGCGCAACCACGGGCGTACCAAACCAGTGTGGCGATGCGGGGAGCATCGGTAGTTTTTACCGCATCCACCGTGAACGCCATGGACCCGAAGCACTACTTCAAGGCCAAGACTCTGGTGCCGTTTTGTACGGACACCGGACGCTCGTACCCCGCCGGTACAGAAGTCGCAGTAATCCACGGAGCGCCGGACCACCAATCTGGGAAACTTCCGAAGGACTACACGGCGTTCTACATCGAAGTGAAAATCGAGAACGGCACGGCCTGCCCGGATTACGCCGGGACCTTCGTTGACGCAGAGTGCCTCGACCATATACCCGGAGTGCGGTAATGGGCTTTATCTCAACCAGTCTCCGTAGGGCAACGTGCCGCGTACTTGGCCACGTCTGGCATCCGCTTACGTGGCGCACAGCGTGGGGAGAGTGGGCCCACCTGTGGCGATGCAATGCTCTTACCTGGGACGACCATCCCTCCTGGGGTTTGGTGGGGCCCCTGAATCCCTACGATTCCCCCTCCTCACAGGTGTGCGTCCGCTGTGGATGTTTGCATCGGGCCCCCTGCCACGGCGGAGTCGTTCACCTGAACGTGCTGGGGATCGATGTGCCCGAGCACCCCCGCCCGGTTGCTTGTGCAGGGGAACTGACCCTCGGAGCCGCTCCGTCCAATGATCCCTTCCGCGGGGTGCGGTAACTAAGCCCAT
>Ga0307375_10002512_pt1 | contig 18729 bp, 15 predicted proteins | sample TR1MG_FD_202531 | JGI IMG/M metagenome (GOLD analysis project Ga0307375, IMG submission 202531) | Soil microbial communities from Risofladan, Vaasa, Finland - TR-1 | ecosystem: Environmental > Terrestrial > Soil > Coastal area > Acid sulfate soil | place: Finland: Risofladan, Vaasa | collected...
CTTGGCCACCATCACCAAAGGCCAGTTGGAATGAGGAACCCGGAGAGAATCCCGATGATCTATTTGGTGATGGTGGCCAAGCAGACGTTGATTGGGGCGCCCAGACTGGTGAGCAGTTGCCACCGAACATTCAGCAGCTTCTCACTGCTTATCAGGCTGCTCAGAAGACTGAGCCCGAGAAGGCGCGACAACTAGCCGGCCAGCTGAAGTTCGAGATGGGTACGGCAGGCATCGATCCACGACAGTACGGAATTACCGAAGGTGATGAGGATGATGAGGGTGTTCCTCCCATACCCGATGTTTCTGATGATCCGTTCGACAAGGCGTACGAACCGGCGGTGCGCCAAACGACAGGAGGTGGCGCCGAACCGGCAGAGGAAGGCTGCCCTACGCCAGGTCGGAAGATCAGATCGAAGGGACGTGGACGAGGTCTTGCGCGCGGTAAAGGAAGAGGTCCGATAGGTCGGTCCTCAAAGGCATAGCGACCCGCTAGGGTCCAGCAAGGAGATGGTCATGAAGATCGGTACGAAAGTTCGGATCATCGACCACGAGGACTACGAGGTCCAGCGGGTCGGTGATAAAGGCGAAGTGAAGAGGATCGACGAGAAGGAAGGTCAGCAGTTCGTGTACGTCATGTTCGACGGCAATGCCGAGCAGCTGCTCGAGTATCCGTTCGAAGCCGTGATCGAAGCGGAGCAGAAGCAAGTGGGCTCCGGCGGCAAAGACGGCACGCCCGATACGACGCAGCCCACTCCTCCGCAGATGGATGCGAAGAAGATGGACGACCTCGATGGTGAGCAGGACCAGGTCGACCAGGCCGACTCGGCCGAGTCGCGACCGCAGCCGGGATCGGCGCAGACCGACAACGTCACGTCGGAGAAGATCGTGCTCAACGGCGAGACGCCGCAGCTCCAGGGCTACCCGGCCGGCACAGGCGGCACGAGCTCCAAGGAGCGACCCGAAGTCGGCTCAGCACAGAGCGCCGGCGTCAAGGGTGAGCAGCTCAAGCTCAACAATGAGCAGCCGCAGTTGGACCAGGTTCCCGGCCGCGAGAAGGTGAAGGGTGTGAAGGACTCGAAGAAGGCGAAGCCGACACGCAAGATCGAAGGCGTCTTCCAGCCGATCTCGATCCGCGTGTTGGATGAGTCCGACGAGCCTGACTCCTACACGGAGGTCGGCAAGGACAGCTCGATCCGCAACGAGAAGCACCTCTTCTCCAAGATCCGCGGCGCGGTGCGCGGCGCCATGGAGTCGATGGATCAGCCGTTCGACTCAGTCGACATCGTGTTCCGCCGCAATCCGAAGACCGAGTCCGTGAGGCGTACGGCCGAGCGGAAGCTCATCGGCGCGCTGCACCTGGTCGCTGAGGGTAAGGGCACGTCGAAGACGGTTCGCGAAGCAGCGACGGCCGCGGCCAGGCTCGGAATCAAGCCCAGCCGTTTCAAGTCGTATGCGGCCGACGCATATAGCCGGAAGGTTCTCGAGAGCGCGGACAAGCTCACGGAGAGCGCGTGGTCACAGGGTGTCAACACCCCGGTGTGGCCGGCGTCGAAGCTGGAGAACCTCGTCGGTCAGGAAGTCATCGTTGAGACGGTCACCAACGATGTCTGGAAGGGCACGCTCGAGAAGGCGCGGGTCAAGGAAGGCCAGACCGGGACGAAGCGGATGTATCAGATCCAGATGCAGACCGGTCGCAAGGTCTTCGGCCCGAACGACATCAAGCGGATCCTGGGCAAGAGAGGCGTCAAGTAGTACGACGCCTCTCTGTCGTACCACCTGATTGGAGGTAGTTGTGACTCACGACATGACAAGGAAGCTGGTCGAGTCCATCGAAGAAGCGGACACGATCGGTGCGATCGGCAAAGCTGTCGGTAAGGTACTGAGTGTACCTGCGCGTACAGCGGGAGCCGTTAGCAAGGCCGGTGGCGCAGGTATGAGCGCGGCGGGGAAGTCTCTTGGTGGAGTCGAAGAGAGCCCTTGCTCCAAGTGCGGCGGATCCATGGCGCAAGGTCGTTGCTCCAAGTGCGGCTGCGCCGAGGACTCAGGGTTGCAGACGTACGGCCGTGAGCCCTCTGGCGGTATGGCTGAAGGAATGCTGACCGTCGAGGACGTCGAGAAGATCTGTCCGGAGTGCGCGGCGTCGATGCGTGAGCGTCGAGTCTCCGGTGTCAAGCTGGAGTCGGTCTTGCAGTCCGGGATCTTCGAAGAGTCGGATGACGAAGATGCCGTCCTCATCGAGAAGGAAGGTGAGGAAGGCTGGCCGAAGAAGTTGAAGACGGGCCGCTTCACGAACTACTGCAAGGAATCAGGGATGAGTGGTCCTTCTGAGGCGTGCGCGAAGAAGGCCATGGAGTCGGCCGACGAAGATGTTCGCGGCATGGCTTCCATCTACACGAACTCATTCAAGGTGACTGAGGGCAAAATCCCGCCGCAGTTCCTGGCGAAAGCCAAGGACAAGAAGAAGGGCGCGACTCCGATCAAGGGAAAGAAGGAGTGCGGCAATCGTCGAGGTGACGAAGAGGAAGAAGAAGAGCTCGACGAGTCGACGACGATGGCATACGACGAAGGCATCTCCGAGATGGTCGGCATCGACGCCATCAAAGCCTGGGCCGCGACCCGTCTGCCTGAGGGTATACGCATCACGACCAACACCGTCATGATCGGCAACAAACGTGTCGCAGAGCGCAACGTCGATGCGAAGCACGCGCGCATGCTCAAGCCCAACTCGCTGACCGAGGACGCAGCAAGGCGAACGCTTGACGTCATCGAGCGAGGCCTTCGTGACGCAGGATACAAGATCGAACTGATCGACAGCTTCGCCGGCTAGGAGATGCATGTGCTCATAGAACGGGCTCCGGATCAGAAGCAGATCGCAAAGGTGTCGCAGGTGCTCGAGCTCCCACCCGAAAGGGTCGAGGAGCTCGGGCGCTTTGCCGATCCTGATCCCGATTGGAAGAATGGGCAGTGGATCCTCAAGCAGTTCAGCATGAAGAATGTCGATCCTAATGATTCTGCAACTCTCGAAACTCTAAAAAGTTCCATAGAGAAATTCGAAACTGCCAAGAAGGCCAAAGGTCTGACGGGCAACGAGGCAAACATCGACGGTTACAAACGGGCGCAGGACTTGATCGACAAGATCAATTCGTTGCCGCCCGAGGCATTCGTCTCCCAACGCTCGATCAAGAGGAAGAAGGCTGATCCTCTTGCTATCAGTGGTTCGGAGTTGGTTGCCTCGGATGACAACTGGCGCATCTACTATGCGAAGTCAGCTGAAGCGATGTCACTCCATGGGAAGGGAACGAAATGGTGTACGCGTGTGCAGGGCGGTCAGTATCAGTGCAGCTACTTAGGTAAAGGCGGCACGTACGTCGTGTATATGAATGACAAGTATAAAGTGGATATTCGTAATGAGCTGGCTGCTGAAGGACTGGGAGGTTGGGAACGAGTTGTTCCTAAGACTGTACCGTCCGAGAGTATGCCTGGTTGGGGTGTGTTCGCTCAGTTCACTCCGAACCTATCGGAGTTTCGTGACATCAAGGACATCAGTGTCTCCAATAGTTGGATGAAGGAACACGGTGTTGAACTCAACGCTTTGATTGATGGGATCCCCGGCGTCTCGGCGAAGAAGGATCCTGATGACGAAGACGAAGAGAACATTCCAGATATCGAGCAAGTTCGAGCAGATCTTCCTGACCAGGTTGTTGAGCGAATTGACTGGGCCTACGAGCAAGGGCTCAGTGTTACCGATGGTGCTGGTGACAATATTGCATATGTCGATGAGGCACTTCGGTACCGGTATGAAGACCAGAATAATCAGGTGTACGTCGAATCATCGGACTTGAGCGGTGACAGCGTCGTAGCGATCAGTAACAAACGAACGTTCATGGGTCGTCATACAACTGGGGTATGGCAACATAGGAACGGTGACATCTCAGTTAGTATTGATGTTGATGATGAAGCATGGAGTGACATGACTCATCTTCAAGAATATTCAATTCTGGATGATGATGATTATTACATGCTGCTTGATGAGAAAGGTTGGGAAGCTTGGTATGGGGGGTACGCCAGAGATTTCCAGAGTAACCTCGTCAATAGGTTTGATCCAGAATGGAAATACTACGAGACAGCTCCCGACGAAGACGCAGCCCTAAGTGATGAAGAGCGTGAATTCTTGTCTACAGTAGTCATTGGAAGCATGGACAACAACCAGCTTAGAGCTTTGGCTATGGATACTGATGACGAGTTCCCATCCTTCAACGATGAAGGTGATACCGTCTACTTAGACAACGATCTCGATGGGATTGCATTAAGAGCAAGCATCGAAGACATCGTCAAAGCCTACGACGAGAATACTCTCAAAGAGTTCAATGGTGATGTTGCTGCGTACTTGAAGTTCCAGGGTGACGTAGCTCAATACCAAAACGTGAATGCTGAGCAGAAGCGTCAGTACAAGTTATTCCCGACCGGCGAACCCGACTACAGAACAGGACCGGCCATGTTCAAAGGTGAGTCTGTTGTTGAAGACACACATAGCTACGCAACTACACAGGCGATCCCGCCCAATGACGTCGTCGCGCTCGTGCAGGATGCACGCAAGAAGATCAACAAGGCAGACCTGGATCCGGAGGAAGGCTTCGGGCCCGAGCCGCACGTCACGATCCTCTACGGTTTCGATGACGCCCAGGAAGAGGAAGCGTCCGAGATCCTGCGCCGGGCCGGGCCCATAAACGCCAAGGTCGCCGGCATCGACATGTTCGAGGCCGAGGGCTACGACGTGGTCATCTTCCGGGTCGAGTCGGAGGATCTGAAGAAGCTGCACAATGAGCTAGACAAGCTCCCGAACGAGAACCAGTGGCCCGACTATCAGCCTCACATGACGATTGCCTACGTCCAATCTGGCAAGGGCAAGGAGTACGTGGAGCAGCTCAAGTCAGGCCTCGTGGGCAAGAATTTTGTTGCAAACCAGGCAGAATTCAGCAATACTGCTGATGACCGAGTAGTGGTCGATCTTCGAGAAGGTACTACTGCTACCTTCGAGAACCTTTCAGAACAGTCTCCTCTTTTCGGTGTCGACGTGTTGACCGAGGAGCCCGACGAGAACCAAATTCTCGGCGCGCTCTATCCGGTCCTCAATCGCTCGAACCGCCGAGTGGTATCCATCAACTCTAATTCGGCTGACCAAGCGACAGCCCTTCTCGATAACGGGAAGTCGCTGGACATGACCGAACACAACGGGAGCTGGTGGGCAACTACTGGGCATGGCGACTACGATCTGTTGTCGCCGACCGATCAGGAGAGGCTGGTCAAGGAGCTGAACGGAGTGCTTGAGTCGATGAACGAAGGCAAACTGTTCGAGACCAAAGCTCACGTCAGTCAAGACGGCTACGACCTCGTCATCACATTCTCGCAGTATCCCACATCCACCGAAGTTCCTGACGAGCGGAAGCCTCTGAAGAAGAGCGACTACTCGATCTACAGTCCCGAGCAGAAACGAGGGATGGGTAAGCCGCGACAACCGAAACCGAAGCCTGAGCCCGAGGCCGGAATGGAAGCAGTTCAGAGTGATCCGAGACAGAGTGAGAAGCGGATCGACTACGTTGACACCGTCCTTCCCTCTCTCCAAAAGGATCCTGAGTTCGCACAGCTTGGCGCGTTCAAGAGACACACCATCGATTCTGTTCGCTTCGTACCCCACTATCGCAACTGGAAAGACGTGAAGGCCGCGGCCGATCGACTGCAGCATCTGCTCTCGTACTTGGTAGGTTCCACTGAACTAGCTGGCGACCAGATCGATACGGTCACGGGAGTCACTAGCGGTGATCAGATCAGCACATCGGGAGGCGGTCTATTTGGCGCACCCAGGTCTGGCGGCGCCGGCAAGATGACGTGGGGTGAGCGCATCAAGAGGTTCCGCGGTAAAGGCCCTTCACTGCAGCCACCCGGGGAATATAGGCAGCGCGCGCAGCCGGCCGCTGCGCCATCAGCTCCGGCCGCCGCGCCTGCCGAACCTACGATGCATTCACCATACTGGGTACCGTCGATCGCGAAGCGCATAGGTGGTGGTGTCAAGAGGGCAGCGGTCTCTTCCTACGAACGTGCGAAGCAAGCTCTCATACCAACACCTCCGGGGCGCGGCCAATCGAAGCGGCCGGCCGGAGCTCAAACTGTTCCACCGGGCGCCAGTATCAAAGACCTGATGCGAAAAGGTCGCGAGGTTGTGAAGCCTAAGCAAGGTCCTGTCGGGACCGGGGAGGATACGTACACCTCCGATGTGTCTAGCACTGACACAATCCCGATCACGCGGCCGACCAGAAAGCGGAGGAGGGGATCGGTGAAAATCCCAGGTATCAAAGACGCGGCTCGACGTCGGGTAACGCACGCGTACCGCGTCATGGGTGAGAGCATCAGCAAGCAGCATTCTCCCATCCGCGTTATCATGAGGCCCAGCCAGGTCGAGGCTCTCCAGAAGAAGCCTGTCTGGTCCGCGCTCAGCGAGTCGGGTGTGATCTCGTCGAACCCGTTCAAGATGTCGAACGAGGAATTCTTCGAGATCAAGATCGACACGATGCGTCGGGAGTGGAACGAAGCGAACACCGAGACACTCCTCGACGAGGTCGGCGCGGTCGCTCCTCAGGCCCACAACAAGATCATCGAGCGTGTGGATCCCAAGATCGCCGCGGTGCGCGTACTCAATCTCGTAGTAGAGATCGCCGGCGCCCAGGCCGAAGCCGAGCTCGAGGACGGAGCGCGCGGGACGGTCGCCGAGTGGATCCACAAGCAGAAGCTGCAGGGTAAGGTGATCACCGAAGAGGAGCTCCGCGACTACCTGCTTGGTAGCGTCGAGCACGTCACCGAGATCCTCGAGAGCATCACGTCCAACTCGAGCATCCTCGAACTACTCAAGGCGATCGACGACCCGAAGTGCAAGACTATCGCCAGGGCTGCGAACAAGATCATCGAAGACGATCACACGTCAACTGGTGGAAGCCTCAGTACCATGGGTGCTCCCAGCGGCGCCGCGCTCGGATCGGTGATCCAGGGCTACGGCGAACAGGACGGAATTCCCGGAGAAGATCCAGCGGCCGAGGGTCCTCCGAACGAGGTAGCGGTCAGTTCGCGGACCTGGGAGCCGGGTTCCATGTTCAAGCTGCACATCCAGAAGCAGGAAGGCGCATCCGACTGGGTGATGCGTGAAGTGGTCGGTCACGAAGGTGAGGGTGAGTCGAGCGCCCTGATCTACAAGGACGAGACCGGCAACATCATGCGTCTGCCGCACGACCAGGTCGACGAGGGGATGAGCTTCGAAGCTGTCGTGTCCCCGGACGAGATGGGTGTCGAGTCGGGCGAGGACATTCCGCCCGACGTCGGTTCGCCTATCACAGAGGAACCTCCTCAAGTTCCGATGGAGAGCTTCGTAACCGACGAGGTTCGTGGCCGGGTGACAGAGGACAATCAGGTGAAGCGGAGCCTGCGTCGGTTCAGCATGACTCAGAACGAAGCGTATCTGCTTCGTGCGACCGATCGCGCGGTTCGACTAGGTGCGCCATCTCATTCACGAGCACGGCGCTTGATCGATGAACTCGCCGGCGCCCCCGTCTAAGGAGCACGAGTAATGAAGCTATGTGAGGCACTTGCCGGTCGGGTCTGCAAGACGCGCGCGCTCACCGAGGCCGAGGTCGTAGATCGTGGTTACTCGATGAAGGGTGTGCTTGGCTATGCAGAGGGGATCTTCTCGGTCTGTGACGAGGAGAACAAGAATCACAGGATGTACGAATCCTTCCTGTGGGAGAATACTCTCGGAAGCCCTCGCATCATCGAGATGATCGATGGAAAGCTGCTGCTCGGCGAACCTGATCACCCGGAGACACGGACTCAGTCTGTGATTCGCGAAGGCAGTCACACGGTGGTCGAAGCTCACAAGGTGGGAAAGTACGTACGTGGCACAGTTGCCGTGTTCGACAATCCTCTCGGCCGAATCATCTGGCCTATGCTCGAGGCTGGTGTACAGCTCGGCTTCTCGACGCGCGGTGATGGAGACCTCATCGAAGAGCGTGGCGGCCGCACCAAGGTGGATCCCAAGACGTACGAGTGGCACGGTGTCGACTTCGTGCTCAACCCGTCCTTCGTCGAAGCACGGCCCGATGCCATCACCGAAGATACACGCACGCGCGTGCGCCGCGCACTGACCGAGGCGGTCGAGTCCAAGAAGCTCGGTGATGATCAGAAAGCCATCACGGAGGACGTGGAAGCTATCCTAGCCGAATCGAAGGTTGATCCGGTCGAAGAAAGCTCCGAGGATGTTGTCAGTTCGAAGCCGTCTCGAGGCCTCGAGCAGGCGATCGCACAGCTCGAGAGTGCTCACACCGAACTCATCGAGCGCGACGAGAAGATCGCGCAGCTCACACAGCAGCTCGATGAGATGAAGTCGACGCTCGACTCACTGAAGAAGAAACACACGCAGTTGGAACAACAGCTTGGCGGTGCCCGGAAGAAGTCGACCATAGCAGAGTCCGAACGACTTCGCGCGTTGGACAAGGTCAAACGGAGCACGCGCCAGTTCAAAGAGCTGACGGCCAAAAATCAGCAGGCTCACGTGGGGTTCGCGGGTACTCACCGCACTCTGCAGAAGGAGCACGCTGAGCTCACGGCCAAATATAAGAAGGGTGTCGCTGTCGTTGAGTCACTTCGCGGTCAGCTGATCGATCTCAAGCAGAAGCTTCAAGAATCCGAGGCACGCGCGACCTCGGCTGAGAAGAAGCTGCAGGAGAACATCAACGAGGTCCCGCAAGCCGTCAAAGCGGAAACGCTTCGGAAGTACAAGCAGTTGAGGACTGAAGGCGTAGAGATCCCCGATCGATTCAAGCCACTGCTCGAATCGGCCGAAAGCGAATCGGACGTTGATACCGTCATTGACTCAGTCCGAAACGTTCAGGTATCTCGTTACCCAGGCTTGCCAATCTTCGACGAGCACTCTCGACGAGAAGACAGAGCAGCCCTTGCCAAACGACTGACTGAAAACGAAAAGGACCCCGATAGCAGCGAGGACGAGTACGATCAGGACTCCGAGGATGTCCGAAGAGTCGCTTCGCGAACGATTTCGCGATAAGTCCGCTGCAGGAGAACAGAGAGAAATGGCACAGCAAATAAAGGGCGCGGTGAAGAAGAAGGAGCGCGTTAGCGAAGATCTCGCAAGGCGAGACGAACGCGGCGCCAAGCTCTTCGAAGAGCACCGCAAGTTCATCGGCCCGGCCGTCGACGTCTACAAGGAGTACAAGGGCGCCGATATGCCGGACCACCTGATCACCAACATGGCGATCGGGATGGAGAACGTCCAGGAGTGGTATCAGGACCACGCCAATCGTGTCCGCGGTTCCGGCCTCATCAAGGAAGACACGTACACGGACGCGATCGAGACGCTCCAGCGTCACGGTTTCAAGATCATCGCCGCTCTCATGCCGAGCCTCATGTCGGAAGAGATCGTGTCGGTCCAGGCCATGGACCGCCGCAAGGGTGAGATCTATTACCTGGACTTCGTCTACGGCGACACCAAGGCCGGTGTCACCGCAGGCAACATCATGATCGGCGCGAAGACCGGTCAGGCGAACACGACGTATGACTACTCGTCTGACACGGACTACTACACGCCGAGCGGCTGGACCGGCAACGGTGCGACGACGGACTACTCGACCGGAACCCTCCGCCGCGTTCCCGTCCGCGCAACGACCGTGCAGATCACCGCAACGGACATCGTGGACAACGAGATGGTCGTGACGGACGACGGCTCGGGGAACCTCGTGGGCGACGTCGGAACGACCGCGCCGAATACGGTCGACTACGACACCGGAGCCATCGACTTCGGCTTCGTCTCGCCGGTCAAGAATCTGGAAGACGTGCTCGTGACGTTCCGCTTCGACTGGGAACGCATGGGCGTCGAGGGTGTGCCGGCCGTGAACATCGACATCCAGAGACTGGACGTCGAAGCGGTCGACCGCTTCCTGCGCGCGCGCTGGCTCATCGGTGCCGCGTATGACCTCGAGAAGGTCCACGGTCGTTCGGCGCAGTCAGACCTCATGACCGCGCTCGTCAGCGAGATCCGGCACGAGATCGATGCCGAGATCATGGACATGCTGCTGGACACCGCAGCGACGTCCGGCGCAACTTCCATCTCGTTCGACCTGACGTCGCCGTACACGCAGGTTGGCAAGTGGGAGTATTACAAGGAACTCGTCTTCACGCTGGAGGCAGGTTCCGAAGCGATCTTCCAGGAGACGAAGCGCGGCATCGGCAACTTCATCGTCGCCGGTAAGAAGCTCATGCAGACGCTGGTCGGTCTGGATGACTTCGAGAGCGCGATCGGCCCGAACACGCAGCCGCCCAGCGGCCCTCACAGGCGCGGCGTCTTCCGTGGTCGTTGGGTCGTGTACTCCAACCCGTTCTACCCGGAGAACAAGTTCCTCCTGGGGTGGAAGGGCGAAGGCTGGATGAACGCCGGCGCCGTGTACGCTCCGTACATGCCGTGCTTCACCACGCCGGTCACGGCGCTGGACGACCTGCGGTACAGGGTCGGAACCCAGACGTCGTACGGCAAGGCGATCGTCAACTCGAAGTATTACGTCGAGGGGACCATCCTCGAGACGTAGTCTCAAAGGAGCTGAGAAGGGGAGGGGACTTTGGTCTCCTCCCCTTGCCTCATCACTGAGAAGGACACCTGAGGAAATGCAATGGCTCCGGATATCTTGGTGATCGTGAACACGAGAGGAATAGCAGTTTTGATTCCTAGTCCAGATCCCAAGTACATCCCGATCATCATCGAACCTGGTGAGGAAAGAGCCGTTGATGCTGAACTGAGCTGGACCGTAAAGATCTGCCAGCAGATTCGCGGTCTGACCTATCATGAGCTGGGGTAGAGAGAGGATTGAATTGTGGTTACTGCAAGTGCTGAGACGTTGGTACAGATAACGTGGCGACGTGAGAACGTTCCACTGGATCTCGCGGACGGTCATGGTGGTATGGTCCACTTCGCACCGAACGAGACGAAGACTGTTCGCGGTAGTCTGGAATACTTCCGCCGCGCAGCAAAGAACATCGGAGGTTTGGTCGTGAAACCCGCACCGAGCACCGTGACCAAGGCCGATCATGATCGATCATCCAGCGTGATGATGAACGATGTTCACAGGTGTCGGATCTCGAACTATCGCGACATTCCGATGCGCCTCGCGACTGGCGTCGATCGCCAGTATGCCGAGATCCCCCGATCGAAGATCATCGAGGACCCTACGAATAAGGGGAAGAAGACCAAGGTGCCTGGCACAGTTATCTGTGTCGCGCGCGTGTCGCTCATCAAGCAGATGAACAGCATCAAGGTCGAGATCCTCGACGAGGACGAAGAGAAGAAGCCGGCGCCGGTCGAGTCGACTCACCGGGATACCGGAAACGGAGTTCGCGAGACGCTGCCACAGCTGAAAGTGAACTCGGATCCGGAGGTTCCTCGGACGAGCGAACCGCTAGTCGCTGACCTTCAGACGCTTCGCAAGAATTTCGAGCTCCCGGAAACGCTCGAGGGATTCGCTGAGCGCGCCAAGGCGATCACGTGGCATGACCTGCGCGGGATCTGCTCCGAGCTCGGCTTCAGCAGGCCTAAGTCGCGAGAGCATGCGACACAGCTGATCTGTGAGAAGCTGTATCCGCAACCGGAGTCGGATGAGTCGACTGACGAGACGACCGAGTCGGACGAGTCGGACGAGTCGGACGAGAAGTCAAAGAAGAGCTCCAAGAAGAAGTGAGGCTCTAGTTGATCAAGAGACAGATCAGCGAATACATACGCACCGAGCGTCTTCCGATCGTGCCGGCCCAGGACATCTCGGCGACCGATAAGTTCGTCGAGGAAGCTATCCGCTGGTACGACGAGGAAGGTGCCACGCTCGTAACGGAGCAGTTCAACATCGGAAACGGCATTGTCATCACGCTTCCGGATCGCGTCGACGTGGTGTACAACGTCATCGCCGATCGCGTGGTATCGGAGATCTTCACAGCTCAGACTCTCCTCCTTGGTGTCACGATCCTTGACTACGACATCGTCACTCTCGCAATGAAGCAGGAGCATCTGCAGAACCTGCGAACGTTCCTTGCCTCGAGGATGCGGTGGAATTGGGTCAAGCCCTATCTCCACTTCGACGGCGCGCTCACGGCCGTCACATCCGTGGTGATCAAGTATCTGCGACACTACGACTGGCAAGACGCCGACGACGACATCACGGACAAAGGTCTGAACTGGATCATTCGTTACGCGCGCGCTCTGTTCAAGACGGCGGAGGGGCGAATCCTGCGGATGGGCTCGGCCATTGGCATGCCTATGGATGGGCCGGAGATGGCTGCTGAAGGAGTTGCGGAGCTTGCGGAGGTCAAACGGGAGCTGATCGAGAAGAGGCCAATCCTACCGGTTGTCAGGAGTTGGTAATGTGCAAGCTCCAAGAGTGGTCCTTCTCCGATCTGACCACGGCTCAGAGCGATTCGAACTTCCTCCGATCGGCCGAACGTGTTCGAGAGCTCAAGGCTCACGGGTCGCACTATCAGGCTCTTCGTGGCATGAGCGTTTACTTCCGTACGCCGAGCTCCGAACACACAAAGAACAGGAAGGTCTGGACACAGGAGATCGTCCTGCTCGATCTGCCGGAAGCGTTGAGTGTTCCGAACTGGTCGTTGAAAGACAAGGCTCGGTACGCGATGCACGGGGATGTGATGGTCCGATGTGACTGTCCGGCATTCATCTACTGGGGATTCGCGTACCAGTTGTTGCAGCTCGATGGTGGTGCTGATGGTCAATACTACGGTGGATGGAAGGTTCCAGGAAGGGAGCCGACAGAGCCCGGTGAATATCCTGAGGACAAGAATTCAAAAGGTACAGGGAAAGACGGGAACCCGCCGTACTACATCGGTCGGCGCCGTCGAAACTGGATGCAGATCAACATGCTCTGCAAACATCTGATGTTCGTCGGTACGATTTTCAAAGGGCACTGGAACAGTGTCATGGCCGACTTGAAGAAACAGGGATACAAATGAGCCGCTTGAGGACATTCCAAGGTGCTGAGGTAATTCGTGTACTAGGTCCGGACATGTTCGAGGCCAAGGTCGATCTGGGTTTCGACATCGAGCACGCGCGAAGGTTGCGGTTGCTTGGCGTCGATGCCGACTCGCTTCGTGACATGAACCAGGATCAGATCCGCAGGACGTGTGAGTTCCTGCGCGGCCGCATCGAGGGCAAAGTCGTGTCGCTGAAAGTTCAGCGCAAGGGTGAGCACTACTACGCGCGAGTCTTATACGGGAACGACGAGACCGATCTCCTCGAGGAGATGGTGGCACAGGGACTCGTCAAGAAGTTTGAGCGGAACGGAACCAACGGCGATGGCTAGCATTCCATTCCCGTCTTCAGTTGCTGCGGTGGGTCGACAGAACATCGACTCACTGATTCAGTATACGGGAAACAGTTGCTGGTTCTACAAGGTAGCGACTCGAGTAGCTACGGATCCGCTCGGGACCGTGTTCAATACCACCTACGCTCCACCGATCCAGACGAAGGTAGTGATCGTATGGAAACCTGAGATCCGGTTGCTCATGGCATTGGGTCTTTACACGGAGGATCAGCTTCCGATCCTAGCCTACTTCCAGTTCGCTAATGATGCGAACCAGTTCGACTACATCGAGCTCGACGTCGAGTACGCGGTAGGTGACATTCTGACGAACAAGTTCGAGATCACGGATAAGAAGTTCCATGGGTATGCGATAGAGCAGAGAGCTGTTTGGGTCATCGCGCCGCGGCGCAAGGGATAGACATGATCAAGACAACCGCTCTCATCAAGGTGACGTCGACGCAAGAGCGGGGAAAGCGCCCAGTCGTTGAGATAACACTGCCCGAGCGTGTCGTGAGACACATCCGATCCCTTCGTGCCACTGAGATGAAACTGAATCTAGGCCCGAACGAGTCGATCAGGATCGATGCGGAGGCATTCAAGAGAATCATAGAGGAGACGTATGCGAAGCATCGACGTAGGAGGTAGCGTTGCTGAGAGCGATCGCCACGAAACTGCAGCAGGAAGTCGCCGACATCTTCGGATACACGGCGATCGATCCCATTCTGAACGGACCCCGAGATGTTCTGTGGTGCCCTGCCGAGATCGCACTGCGCAATCGGATGGAACAGAGCGCAAAGCTCGAGCGGCCGAGAGAGCTCAACACTCCCTTCATGAGCTTCTGGCGCATTGGCGAGAGACCGAACCGAGCGCGCCGCAACGTACCGCTGGCATACGACGGAGCCTACACGAACGCGGATCGCACCGAGAAGTACAAGATGAGGCCAGTCAAGCTGGCCTTCCAGATAGAGCACTGGTCCGCGGCCGAGGACGATCACGAGTTCGCGGTCGAGACCTATCTGAAATGGATGGATCCCGAGCCGGAGCTCGTGCTGACCGATGTGAACGGCGTCACGTTCCAGATGCCGATGCAGTTCCAGGATCCGAAGGACAACTCAAGGATCCAGGAGATCTACAACATCGGCCGCTTGCATCGAGAGACGTTCGTACTGACCATCGACGGGTACGTGATTGATGCGACAGGAGATGTGTTCGTGACGATCGATACGATCACGTGGAACATATGGGACTACGGCGCCTACGGTACGGTCGAGTCGGCTGTGATCCTCAAGTCGCCGGCCGACATCACCGAGAACTTCAATTGGGATTCGCAGGACGCTATCTGGGACAATCCGGCCCAGGCTTGGAGGTAGCACATGGCATTCAATAAGGAAAAGCCTGCATACAACACACCTCCATACTCTGCGGAGATGCGCTCCAACTTCCTCGCGCTGGCCGATCACCATCGCGGTCCCACGGCACCGAACGATCCGGATCCAGGTTGGATCTGGTGGGATTCGTCCAACGAGAACAACGAGATACTGAAGAGCTACAACGGGACCGACTGGCTTGCCTTGTTCGAGCACATGGAATCAGAACCTGTGCCGGCGACGGGCGCAGGTCTGTCGTACCAGGGAGTCTGGAACGCATCGACGAATTCACCACTGCTCACGAGTGGTGTTGGATCCAAGGGTGAGTACTACGTCGTTAACGTGGCCGGCAGCACAGACCTCGACGGAGAGACCGACTGGAATGTCGGCGACTGGGCGATCTTCAACGGAGTGACCTGGCAGAAGATCGACAACAGCGAGGGCGTCTCGAGCGTTTTCAACCGAGTCGGCGCAGTGACCTCGGCCGAGAGCGACTACGCCGCGTCGCAGATCGACAACGACAGCAGTGTGACCGGCAGCTTCGTGTCGGATGCCATCGACGAACTCGACTCGACGAAGCAGGCAGCGTCTGAGAAAGCGCAAGCCAATGGTTACGCATCTCTCGACGGCAGCACGAAGGTACCGATCGCGCAGATGCCTTCAGCCGTCATCGGTGGTGTCAGCTATCAGGGCACGTGGAATGCATCAACAAACACGCCGGCGCTTGCGTCCGGAGTCGGGACCAAAGGCTACTACTACGTCGTGAGCGTTGCCGGCGCCACGAACCTGGATGGTATTACGGACTGGGAGATCGGTGACTGGGCAATCTTCAACGGAACCATTTGGGAGAAGGTCGACAACACCGCAACGATCTCGAGTGTATTCGGTCGAACGGGAGCAGTAACAGCCCAAGCCAATGACTACACGCACGCTCAGCTCAGTACTATCGGAGTCAACGATCACCATGGTCAGGTTCATGACCTATCTGGTTCCGATCACAATAATACCACTGTCGCTGGATTCAACGCGAAGATCTCGGATGGTGACTTCATCAAGTTCGCTGGACAGCTCGGTGGAACAGTCGCGTTACCAGATGTTCGCGGGATCCGGACAACTACGGGCCCCACTCTTCTCACGATCGGCGCGATCGCGGAAGGTCAAGGTCTGAAGCGAGTCGGATCCACGATCGTCGGTGCGTCCGCGGGTGGGATCCTCACCTCGAGCAATGACTGGATGACTGCTCGAGCAACGTACAGCGATGAGAACAAGGCGTGTGATACAGCTCTAGTTGCTGCTCCTGTCGGTGATATCAAGATATTCGTGAATGGGGACCAAGTATCACTCGGCGACGCAGTGAAGAGCGAGTGGTGCTACTTCTCTCGTGATGGTGGTTTCACAGCTCTCGCGAAGTCAGCGTTGGCCGCGGCCGACGTGTTGTACTGGAACGGCAACTTGGCCGGCTTCCATCTGACAGCAGCTGACAGGATCACGTTCCTGTACGAGGTGTAGATTGATTCCGAAGACTCTACATTTCATCTGGATGCAAGGCCTCGAGGCAATGCCTGAGAACTATCGGCGTTGCTTTGATAGCTGGTTGCCCAGACATCCAGAATGGCGGATCCTGCTTTGGGATCGTGAAAGTCTATCCGAACTCAAGCTCGAGAACAGGTGGGTCCTCGACATCGAGAATCCAACGATCCAATCAGAAGTGCTTCGATGGGAAGTTGTCCTCGAGTTCGGCGGAATCTATCTGGATGCAGACATCGAATGTCTCCGGCCAATCGACGCTCTTCTCCTTCAAGGTGATGAGTTCGTGAGCATGCGAAATCGGTATGACCTGGAAAACAACGGGTTTGGATCGATCGCTGACGGTGACTGGGTTGGGTTTGTTGTTGATACACTCACACTCTCGGAGAGTCGATCGCTTAAGGTGTTAGACATCGATCCGATCGTCAAGGTTGCAACGGAGCTCAAACCAGTGCTCAAGATCCCGCATCATCTACTTCACGCTAGCGACAATGAGCGAGATCGGCAGGAGTTCGGGGACAAGAGACTCGCCATTCATCATCGGTATAGCTTGTGGATGAAGGATGACGAACGGTACAAGGATCACTACGAGAAGCGGGTGGCAATATGATAGAGCAGACTGTCGGTTCGGGCGGAGACTACGCGAATCTCGCCGCAGTAGCTACGGCTCTAGGTACTTCACTACTCGCTGATGATCGACGATTCACATTGATATCCAGCATCTTGGAACCGGCGGGTTGTCTCATCCAACCGAACGTGAATGGTCACACCATCATATTTGACTCGACTAACCCCAGCCGAGGAGACCCGACGAAAGGTTGGGAGATAGATGTAAACGGATCCGGTGTCGTTGCGTTCCTTCCTTCTGGGTCCGGAAAGATCATAGTCAAGGATCTGCGAGTCAAAGCTTCTGTGTCTGGGAACTACATGCTTCTCAGTTTGAGATCGAATGGTCCCGACACCGAGTTCACTGACATTGTGGTAGATGCTGGCGCTCGGAATGGATCTTTTACTGAGCTCGTAGAGTTCGAGGCTGGTCCATCAGCGTCTGCTTCAACTGACTTGATGGCCAAGAACCTGACCATATTCGGAAGTGCATCCACAGGAAGCCAACCCGGTCTGTCGATCGACAAAGGTGGTTACGCAGGTTCAATCATCGCGGAAAACGTCACTGTTCGGGGTCCATTCTCGAACGGTATCAACTGCAACAGTCGAGCTCAGGTCCTCAGGAACTGTGTGTGTAGTGGAACACTGAACAACGACTATAGTGGCATTAATGCATCTACTGGTGTCAACAACGCATCTGAGGACGCGACAGCTGCGGATGGGAACTGGGCAAGTGGAACTGGGAACATCACAGGTATCACCCCGGCAGATGATTACCTCTCACTCGATGAGACAGAGTCTGATTTCCTACAGGTGAAAGCTGGTGGTTCACTGGCCGCTGGTGGTGTAGCACCGGCGATCGCCAACAACTTGGTTGGTTCGAGAGGAAATCGCAGACCTCAGACGAATGGTGACTACAGTATCGGTGCGAGTGAACTCGTATCCGACACGAGGCCCGGCATCCAAGGTAGCCAGGTACAGATAGACGTGTCTCAATACAGCGGGAGCGGGAACCTTCCGATCACGGTCAGGAATGTGAATGATCTAGCCAAGGCTGTCGATGGGATGTCAACTGGCGGGGCGGTAGTGGAAACGATCATCAGTCCCTCCGATGACATCAAAACAATCATCGAAGCGGCCAGTGCTGGTGATTCATTCCTTCTAGCATCCGGAGTCCATACACCGAGTAATCAGATATCACTGTCCGGAAAAACCAAGATCTCGATCCGTGGTCTTCCTGGAGCAGTGATAGATCAGAATCTGACGGTAAACGTGTTCTTGCTTGCCAGCTGTGAGGACATCGTGTTCGACGGGTTCAGAATCGAGACGTATAAATCCGACTCGGATGCCACGGCATTCAGCATCACGAACGGTGACATCAAACGAGTCACCATCAAGAACATTCACTACGTTCCAGACACAGGTCGTAGGAACAACCTAGTCGGTCACTCTGGGGCGTCTTCCTCAGCCTACATCGAGAACATGACCATCGAGAATTGCATCTGCGAAGGTGCGACCCAAGCCGTAGTCTTGTTCTACTCCAACAATGCGAACGGTGTGAAGAATCTGGTCGTCAAGGGATGCACGGTCAATTCCAGTTACAGTATCAGCTATGGCATCGATGTGCATTCAGTTGGAGCCGGTAGGATCAAAGGCTTGCGCTTCATAAACAACTATCTCACAGGGTCAGTTCGTTACGGCGTGAACCTGGACGATGCTGACGGCGCTGTCATACAGGGCAACGTGCTGGATGACGTTGGGGCTGGAACATCAGATTATGGTGTCAAAATCGGAAGCTCTTCTACTGGGTGTGTAGTCGA
>Ga0307375_10002513_pt1 | contig 18720 bp, 13 predicted proteins | sample TR1MG_FD_202531 | JGI IMG/M metagenome (GOLD analysis project Ga0307375, IMG submission 202531) | Soil microbial communities from Risofladan, Vaasa, Finland - TR-1 | ecosystem: Environmental > Terrestrial > Soil > Coastal area > Acid sulfate soil | place: Finland: Risofladan, Vaasa | collected...
TTAATGTCGCTTCCTGCATCCTGGCAGTCTCGCTCTTTGGATGGCTCGGTGCGGTATATGCAACCTACGCAACACACCTTTCGATGAGCATAGGGCTACTTGCATGGATATTCCTGCAAGAGCGCAGGAAGTCGGACAAATGATCGCTGCAAAAAAGTCTTCATCAGGTGACCATTTGAGTTTGCGCATCTGGATACCATGCATCCGTGCAAAGAGTGGCGCCGATGTGTACGTCAAGAGGCTGGCGCGTGAGCTCTCGGCCCGGGGCCACGAACCTTTCGTGGAATGGTTCCCCAAGAAATACCAATATGTCCCATGGTTGCTGCGAAACAGGAAGCCTCCGGCGGGCACTGATATAATTCATGCAAATAGCTGGAACGCATTTGCTTTTGCACGGCGGGGCGTGCCCCTTGTCACCGTGGTCCTGCATTGTGTCTACCGGCGAGGGTTTCCCCAATGGAAGTCATTCGCTCAGGCCATATTCCATGATCAAATGGTAGGTCGATTCGAAAAGCTGTCATTCAAGAATTCCAGTGAAATTCTTGCGATTAGTGAATCGACGCGTTCCGAGTTAATCGAAGACTTTGGCCTCAAGAGTGTACGGTCTATACCACTATGGATTGATACCGAGGTTTACTCGCCCGGAAGTCTGGCGACGCAATCATGCAGGACGACGACGCGGGTTCTGATTGTGGGTAACCTGAGCAAACGAAAGGGTGGGGATATGATTGTCCCGTTCTGCGAGGCCTTGGGACCCGATTTTGAGGTGATTATTGTCGCCGGACTGCGTGGCGCGAAGCCCGGCACATCCGCGTGCGGCGCCTCACTTGAATTCATTTCCGGATTGTCGGAGCAGGAGCTTATAGATAGTTATCGACACGCAGACATAGTCGCGTCCCTAAGTCGGCACGAAGGGTTCGGATACACCGCCCTGGAGGCCATGGCATGCGGGAAGCCGGTGGTCGCATTTGACACCACCGGGCTCCGCGATGTCATTGAGCGAGATAGAACGGGGTTTCTTGTGCCAATTGGCGACACGGATGCGTTAGCCGCTGCGTGCAAAGTGCTCAGGAATCACCCCAAGCTGGCCAGCGAATTTGGTACCGCAGGCCGCCAGCGCTCGATCGATTTGTTCAATGCCGAGAAAGCCATTGACGAGCACATAGAGCTATATAAGGGCTTGGTTACCAGGTCCCAGATCCGCCGCGACGGCAATTTGCTACGCTGATCAGCCTTTTCTACCTGACCTATCGCAAGGTCGAGTTGCCTCGCCAAGGTTGGCTCAATAGCTGGGCACGTTCCAAAACCGTCGGCACCGCCGCATCATATTTATAGCGACAATGGATATCCATGAAACTGATCATCCAGATCCCCTGCCTCAACGAGTCCGAGACGCTGGCCATCGCGCTGGCCGAGCTGCCACGTGAGGTCGAGGGTTTCGACACGGTCGAGTGGCTGATCGTCGACGATGGCTCGACCGACAATACGGCCGAGGTCGCCCGCCAGAACGGTGTCCATCACGTGGTGCGCCATCCGGTGAACCGCGGCCTGGCAGTGGGCTTCATGTCGGGCCTCGAAGCCTGCCTGAGCCTGGGTGCCGACGTGATCGTCAATACCGATGCGGACAACCAGTACTGCGGCGCGGACATCCCCAAGCTCACTGCGCCCGTGCTGGCACATGAAGCCGACATCGTTATCGGCGCGCGTCCCATCGACGAGACCGAGCACTTTTCCTGGATCAAGAAGAAGCTGCAGCGCCTCGGCAGCTGGGCGGTGCGGATGGCCAGCAAGACCGATGTGGTCGACGCGCCCAGCGGCTTCCGGGCGATTTCGCGCGAAGCGGCCATGCGCCTGAACGTGTTCAGCGCCTACACATACACGCTGGAAACGATCATCCAGGCCGGCCAGAGCAACCTGCGCATTCTCTCCGTGCCGATCCGCACCAATGGCGACCTGCGCCCGTCGCGACTGGTCAAGAGCATCACCAGCTATGTGCATCGTTCGCTGGTGACAATCCTGCGCGTGTTCGTGATCTACAAACCGCTGAAGTTCTTCGCCTTCTTCGGCGCCATCTTCACCCTGGCCGGGCTGATCGCTGGCGTGCGCTTCCTGTGGTATCTGCTGGAGGACGGTGGTGCCGGGCACGTCCAGTCGGTGATATTCAGCGCGCTGTGCATCATTGCTGGTTTGCTGATGTTCATGATGGGAGTGATGGGTGATCTCATCGCCACCAATCGCAAGCTGCTGGAGCGTATCAACCTGCGGGTGCAACGCATTGAGCACCGGAAAGACTGATGCTCTGTCGCCATGCCGGGCAGTGCGGTTGCATGCGCAGACATGACATCACGCATCCCGGACGTATGCCGCTGCTTTCGGGACTGAATCTATCCGGCACGGACACTGCGCTCCATCATTCCTGCACATTGGAGAGCCGTGGGAATGGCGACCGTGTCCCGAGTTCAGCAAAGCAGATATCCATGTTGATCCCGGTTATCCTCAGCGGCGGCCGCGGCACCCTGCTCTGGCCGCTGTCACGCCAGAACCTGCCCAAGCAGTTCCTGCCGCTGGCGGGCGATTCGACCCTGTTCCAGCAAACCGTAGTGCGGGCAACGGTCACCGTAAGCGCGTGGCTTTCTCGACGTACGTCGCACCCGAACACCATTTCCTGCGCGCAAATGATTTGGGCAAATTCCCCGCCGCCGCGGTAAGCAACGTCCTGATTCAATTCATCCGGACTACGGCCGCGGCTGTCGTACGCCATGAAACACCTGAGAATGGCCGGTTCTCAATGCTGCTTTGAGTTTGTCTTGGTGGGTACCGGAGCTGGCGCAATCGACTTCGTCGACAGCTGGCCGCCCGGGTCGAGCGGCGAAGCTGTCAGCGATTCCAGCATGATGGCCAACAGGCGTTGATCGCCGTTGATACCGAGTGATTTCGGCGTTGCGGCATCCGGCAGATCGAAAGTGACCTGGATCTTTTGCGTCGAATCAAGGTCCGCCGCCGGGATCTCCACGTCGAGCAGCAAATGGGAATCAGGGTAAGTGATGGTTCTGGTGGCAACCTGAACCCCATTGACCTTCACCAGTATCCGCTGCCGTGGATGAGCTGCCGTAATCAGTCCATTCACCTTGAAAGTCAGACGGATGCCCTGCCTGATCCGCGATAGCGCCTGCGGGTCGATATCGATCTCGGCATGCTTGGCGTTGCTCCAGACCCCATCGCTCTCCGAGTGGCTCCAGCCTTTTGCCAGCCACTGATTCCACGCCCCAGGGGCCTGGAATCCCTGAGGATGCCCGAGCGGGAAAATCGGCCTGACCAGGCGATACAGGTAGAGGTTCATGTTCTCGCGCAAGAAGATGCTGTGCGGATAGGAGTGATTCCATTGGTACGCCCAGACCTTGATCCGAGTGCTGTCTGTAAGCTGGAATCCGCTCGGTGTATCAGCCGATGGTGAAAGCACGAAGACATCGTTGTAGCGCGCATTCAGTGCAGCGATATAGCTAGGGTCAGCCAGACTCGTGCTACTCACAGTGACTGCCGGGAGGCCGAAGGTAAACATGATCGGCGTCTTGATCTCGCTGTTGTCCGGCAAGCCCGGCCCTATGACATCGAGCAGAACAACGTCGCTGCTGTCTACTGGTGACAACATCTTCGCCAGCGACCGGTACAAGCCGGCGCTTTCGTTCTTGCCCAATTGTGCTGCCGTGACTGCGCCGCTGTAGATCAGGGTAATCGCCATGACCACACTCAGCGTGTGGCGCCCGTAACCCGAAGGTATGCGCGACCAGATCACCAGGACGAACAGCAGCATGTATGGAACGATCTCGCTGAGTAGATAGCGAGCGTAGTAGGGACCATACGGGACAACCCACTGCAGGACGGCGACATAGACAAAAAAACCGGCCACAAACAAACGCAGGAATTCGATTCGTGGATCGTCCTGACGACGCAAAGCCCATCCTGCGAAGGCCAGCGGCATCAGGGGGCCGAGATAGACCAATAGGGTGGCAAGACTGCTGGCCCTCACCGCCCGCCAGTGGCTGCCAGTAAGTCCCCAGACAACTGTCAGCCCGTGGTCGCCCTGAAAATGCGTGGTCCAGCCCAACTGGTAGATCCTGTAGGCGCCAACAGCCAGTCCAAGCAGGACGATCGGGCCAATCGCGCGCCGCGCCAGTGCCACGACAAACTTGCCAAAAGCGCGACCGGCACCCGATTTCACGGCTGTGTTGAGGCCCCACCACAGCATCACCCCGAGAACCACGACAGCCCCGAGTTCAACTCGCCAGTGGCTGGGGAAGATGCGTTCGAAAGAGGAACGATAGATATCCTCTGAGTACTGGTGCGACCAGTGCAAACCGTAGCCCACCGATAATGCATACAGGGCGACAACACCCATCACCCAGCGATGAATGCTCCTCTGCCGCACAACATCCTGATCCGTGACAGTGCCGGCCATCGCCATCGCGACAAAAAACGGGATGTACATGAAACCGCTGATGCGGGTGGCAAACAGAGCACCGAAGCTCAGCATCGACAGTAACAGCCAGCGGTTGGGGCGCGAACTGGGCGCCGCGCTCCAGAACCGCGCCAGATAGGTGAAGCCAATCAGGGAAAACGCCAACGTCGGCACTTCCGTTACCGGAAATTTCGAGAAGAAGGCATGTAATGGATTGCTTGCCAGCAGCAGTCCCGCAATTAACGCCGCCCGTGGCGAATCAGTCAGCTCCAGCGCCAGTCGATACATGAACAGCACCGACAGCAAGGCAAAGAAAGTCAGCGCATAGACCCCAAACGTGCTACCGAAAAGCCCGATGAACAAAGCCATCCAGACCGGAAACAGATGATAGAACTGAAAGCTGAGAGCGCTGTCTGTCGGGCCCTTTGTGTAAACACCGCTGACAAAAAAATCACCACTCTTATTGCGATTATCGGAGAGGTAGCGGTCGACGAATGGTGAACCCTGCAGCTTGTCCAGGGTGGTGTCGCGAACATCGATGCCGCCAGTGCGCTCGATATAGTGAGCGATGTTGACGTAAAGCCCTTCGTCCTGGCCGCCCAATACGTAATTGAACGTGGGCAAGCGGAAGAACAGACAAACTAGCAGCAGCAAAACTAGATGCGTCCATTCCGGTACACGTGCGGCAGATTCTTCGTCCCCCCGTACACGCCAAGCGTAGACTCCGGTCAGCAGCGTGGCCGCAATACAGATCTGAGGTGCCAGAAAATGTCCAGCGAGCGCAGTCAACAACCCCAGCACACTGACAGCCAGCACCCAGACCACGGTGAGTTCGAGCACACGATCGACGCGAGCGCCCAATTTCCCGGATTGCATGTTTATTCCTCTGTGCTTGTCAGGCTGGCCTGTCCGCCGTCCTCAGTCCCAGCATCACGAATTCAAGACCATCCAACGGCTGTCACTTGCTGCCGTACATCCAGGCCAGAGTATCCTTCAATGGCATGGCTGGAACGCCACCCGTCATCTGTCGAAGTCTGCCGTTGGAGCCCACCAGCCTCGCCACTTCATTGCTACGCACGAAAGCCTGGTTGACCCGGACTTCAATCCGATAGCCCGCGATCTCGGCCATCATGTCCAGTATCTCGGCCAGAGAATGGCCCACGCCGGAACAGATATTGAAAGTACCGCCGAGCGGACAGGTTTTCACGATCGATGCGTAGGCCCTGGCCACATCGCGCACATCACCGAAGTCCCGGACCACCTGGGTGTTGCCGAGTTCTATCACCTTCTCCCCTCTGCGAAAATGAGCAACGATCTTTGGAATCAGGAAGTCTTCCGACTGGCCTACACCGGTGTAGTTGAATGGCCGCGTGATGACGACGGGCAACCGGTCCATCCAAAGCCGGGCCATGTATTCCATCGCCAGCTTGCTCACCGCGTAATCATTCGCGGGGGCCGGTGGCGTGTCCTCGGTGATCGGCTCGACTTCGGCGTTGCCGTAGATGTTGGCGCTACTTGCCAGCACCACGAGTTGCGGCCGGCGGGCAAGCTCCGTGAGTGCCTGAAGCAGGTTGCGCGTACCGACGACATTGACGCGATAGATCTCCTCCACATCGCCGTGCGCGACGAAGGAGATCGCCGCCAGATGCAGCACCACCTCTGGCTGCACGGCGAGCACCGCTGCACGCACCGCCTCGCGGTCGAGCAGGTTCACGGTGATCGAGCCCGTATCGCCACCATCCTGACGGTCGCTCAGACCGACGACTTCGTAGCCGGCGGCCTCCAGCTCCGCCGCCACATAGTGGCCAGTGAATCCGTTGCGACCGGTCAATAGCGCGCGTGGCCTGCCCACCTTAGAACGACGCCCCACGCTCGTTCCGCACAAGATCCGCATCGACCATCATGCGGCAAAGCTGCTCCAGCGTGGTCTCCGCTTCCCAGCCCAGCTTCTCGCGCGCCTTGGAGGCGTCACCGATCAACAATTCAACTTCGGCCGGACGATAGAACCGTGGGTTGATACGCACCAGTTCACGCCCGTTGTCAGTGTCGATACCGCGCTCATCCTCCCCGCTGCCACGCCACTCGATCGCAATGCCGCCAGCCTTGAACGCCATGCTGACGAAGTCACGCACGGTCTCGGTACGGTTGGTCGCCAGCACGTAGGTGTCTGGCTCATCCGCCTGAAGCATTCGCCACATGCCCTCGACATACTCCTTGGCATAGCCCCAGTCGCGCTTGGCGTCCATGTTGCCCAGCTCCAGCACCTCGAGCTTTCCCAGCTTGATCTTGGCTACCGCGTCGGTGATCTTGCGTGTCACGAATTCACGCCCCCGCAGCGGCGACTCGTGATTGAACAGGATGCCGCTGCTGCCGAAGATGTCGTAGGACTCGCGGTAGTTGACCGTCATCCAGTGCGCGTAGAGCTTGGCTACGCCATACGGACTGCGCGGGTAGAACGGAGTCTCTTCGTTTTGCGGCACGGCCTGCACCTTGCCAAACATCTCCGAGGTCGACGCCTGGTAGAAGCGGATATTGCGGTTCACCGTTCGGATCGCTTCGAGCATGTGCACCGCGCCGATACCGGTGATCTGACCGGTGGTGATCGGCTGGTCGAACGACACACCAACGAAGCTCTGCGCGGCGAGATTGTAGACCTCGGACACCTCGGTATTTTCAAGCAGGCGGATGCTCGAGCCGAGATCGGTGAGGTCGTACTCCATCAGCGACAGGTTCGGATGGTGGTCGATACCCAGCTCTTCGATGCGCCAGAAGTTCACCGAGCTGGTGCGGCGGTAGGTACCGTAGACACGATAACCCTTTTCCAGCAGCAACTGGGTGAGGTACGCACCGTCCTGGCCGGAAACGCCCGTAATCAAGGCTGTTTTCATGAAAGCTACCAATCCATTCAATTGAAAATTTCACAACCCGGGATCCGGGCTGCAGATAATAATCCCACGGTTCCCCGTGTCGGAGCTCAGGAAACTACCGGAGGTGTCGGGATACGTCGGTCCAGCACTGAAACGGATGCGAGGACCGGGTGAATCTCGATCTTGTCAACCCACAGGTCGCTGCCGGCCTCGACTCGCATACGTATCTCCAGATCGGTGACATCCGCGTCCAGTTTCAAGCCAACCTGCACCAGCGCCGCACCGACCTGGGACTGGTCAGGGACAAAGTCCTGGTGGACGTGAATACGCGCGCCGCTGGCGCTGCAAACATCCATTGATGCTACTCCGGAGCCACCGCCCTGAATGACGACGGTATAACGTCCTGAATTCAACGATACATAGGGCCCATGCAGCAATAGGCCCGCTTCGCCCGTTGCCATCATGCGACCGCGCTCCAGTCGCCCCGCCTGGGTATGGAATCGATAGTCGAATGCACCAAAACGACGCACCGGGTCCTGCATCCATCGATGCACCCAACGCTCGTTGCGGACGATGTCGATCATCTGCGTCGTGGCCTCCTTCCAGGTATTCCAGCGCATTTCAGTCGATTGCGGCGCGCGACCGAGCGCATCAAGCTCCAGCCAAGCCTGCAGGGCCTTGCTCAAATCGACGGCTTTGTAACCCGTGAAATAGTGCGCATGCTCACCTGCGATTTCCCTGAATACCGCAAGGTCACGCACGATCAAGGCAAGGCCGTGATGAGCCGCCTCGATAAGTGGAAGGCCAAAACCCTCCCCTTCCGAAGCCATAAGCAACGCAGACGCATGCTGATAAGCGGCAAGGAGTGTTTCGTCATCAGCCTGTTCAAACCAGAAAAACTGCTTGCCCCGCTGCGGGTGTTCAGCCATGCGTCGCAGGAGATCCTCCACCAACCAGCCCGGTTTGCCTATCACCAGCAGATTTACCTGCACACCCTGTTGCCAGAGGTGCTCAAAGGCGTCCAGCACCTGCGCGTGACCTTTACGCGGCTCGATCGTGCCCACCATCAGAAATGTCGGGCGATCGCCCATTTCATCCCATGGATCCGTCGGCGCAAGGGCGATATGCGTCGCACCTGCACCTCCCATATCTGCTCCGAGATGGAACCACCCTATGCCCAGCGAGCGCTGCCGTGCGGGACGAGCTTGGTGCAACCATGACTCGAACTCATCCGCCACTGCCCTGGATATGCAGATGATGCCATCAGCGACTTCAGCGACTGCCTCATACCAGTTGCGAAACAGCGGCAGCAGGTGCGGTTCGAAGCAATCCGGCCGCAGCACCGGTAGCAGGTCATAGAGGACGAAATACTGGAGTACGCCCCGATCCCTCATCCGCCGGAACACCTGGATATAGGCAGGAATCAGGTGGGCGACCAGGTCAAGCCCGAGATAGACATCACCCTGCGCAAACTCCACCGGCTCATCAGCTGGGAACACCTCGCCATTGAAATAACGCCGTGCGCAATAGCTGCGCGCATAACGGAACACGCCGTCGTCACCCAGGCAAACCGGTTCTACCCGATAGCCTGCTGGCGGTGCGCTGATGAGCTCATCGAGTACGTGACGCACGACACGCTGTATGCCGGTACCGGCATCGCGAATGGCGAGGTTGGAGATATCTACCAACCACTGCTTACCGGGACCTGCTGCAGCCATGTTGACCGACAGCGCCGTCGCCGTTCGCGACCAGTCCTGTACCGTGGCAGTGTCCGCCTGTTCCGCACCGATCAACTCGGCGATGGCGCCGCGCATGTTTTCTCGCCACGCCCATCCAGCGGGAATCGCTTCACCGGCGAGCAATTGCAATGGAAGAACCTGGCTCCGCCCCAGTGTGTTGAGGCTGCATGGAGTGACCAACTCTCCCAGCAACTGATTGGTGAATCCTCCATCCAACGCAGCTCGCACGGCATGGTATCCGCCAGCGCTGTAGAGCATGGAAACCACCAGCAAGCGCCCTTCAGGACTCTGCGCCAACGACCGCAACGCGGTTCCGAAGTCACGATCACGCAGCATGATGTCCACCGCGCCAGTTGCGGCGAATGCGAGTGTCTTCGCGCAATAGGCATCGTCCGCCAACTCGACAACAATCCGGTCAAATCTGCCGGAATTGCGATCACGGATGAAATCCGACAGCGAGTGTTCTGCAGAAACTCCCGCACAGTCGCTGTCAGCATAGATAACGACCGAACCCGTCGGTAGATGCGCTGCGGTTGCGTATGGCGCGGGCAGGTAGGCGGTTGTGGTTGGTTCCGCGGATTGCTGCACAGTCAGCGCGACTGCCCGGTCGTTGCCCCGGCGCTCCGCAGCAGCCTCAAAGGCCTCGATGGCCCGTCTCGCCGACTCTGCCCAGGAAAACTCCCGGCACTGCTTCTCGGCATGCCCCCGCAACATGGCGCGGAAATCCTGATCAGTCAGCGCCAAAACCATCTTTGCGGCAATCGCGTGGTCGCTGCGCGGATCGAACAACGCGTCGGCGCAACCGATGACTTCCGGCAGACTGGAAGTATTGGAGCCGATGACGATGGCACCGCTTGACATCGCTTCCAGCGCAGGCAGGCCGAAGCCCTCCTGTAACGAAGGAAAAACATACAGCGCGCACAAATTGTAGAGCTTTACCAAATCGTCATCCGGCACATAACCGGCAAATACCACTTCCTCTTCGGCCAACCCAATGTCGGCAATGAGCGCCGTCAGCGCAACGCGCTCGGGCTCCGGTGCACCGCCAACGATCAACAACTGGTGGGCGCGACGCAAACTCGCCGGAAGCAGGGAAAAAGCGCGTATCAATGCGCCGATGTTCTTTCGCGAATCAAACCCACCCGCATACATGACAAATGGCCGCTGCAGTCCGTACCTACGCATCAATTCGTCACGAAACCCCTCTGCGCCATCCAGTCGCACAAACGTGTCATCGGCGGCGCCAGAAATATTGGCAAGCCGCTCTGGCGGAATATTCAGCAGCTCAACAGCCTCGTCGCAGGAAAATTTCGAAATGCCAAGAAGCACATCGGCATGGCGCAAATGCGCGATCTTCTCGGTGTACCAGTGTCGAACGCGCGGATCGCGAAGATATATCTCCTGATGCGCCAACGGTATGAGGTCGTAAAGGGTGACCGCACCCAGATGAGTCTCGCCAGCGGGTACCGTAGAGATCACTTCGTCAGCCAGCCCCTCGAACAGACTCGCGACATGGACGATATCCGGCTTCAACCGTCGGAGCGCCTGCATTCGCAAGACTTCCGACACGCGCATGCGAAACCTGTTATCGGGGTGGACAAAGGCGGTCGGCGCCAGCGCCTCCCACGTCACCAGGCATGTCTGCGGCAGGAGATTGTCGAACTGTCCGCGCAGGAACTCAATCGACCCATCCATGGCGGCATTCAGCAGGATCGTGATGTCGTGTCCACGTGGATTCTTGGCCATGGCCTTGGCCAGGGCTAGCGAATAACGACCGATGCCACGACGGCTGCTCTCCGGCGATTGGCATGCTTGCAAGTCCAATACGATATGCACTCGTATTACCTTCTTTCTGGGCGCAATGGGTTGCCATCGCGCTGCTGATGGCTTCGGGCCGCCTGTATTTCCTCGAGCACCCGAGTCGCTTGCCGAGTCATCGGCGCATCAGCCAGCTGCTCCTGGGGCGCGCCCTGCTCGACTGGGGGGCTGCCAAACAAAAACAGGCGTGTCTGCCGGGTCAGCCTGGAGTCTGTTCCTGCGATCCTCGTGGCGAACGAGCGAAGCCAAGTCCACCTGGCCAACCGGCGAAGCATCGGCCGGACAAGACGCATCGGCCAGCGCACCAACTGATAGCCGACACGCAGCATACCTGTCGCCGCCGTGCGCAGCCCACGCATGAATAGTCTCAGCGGCCATGTCACGCGCCAGGAAGTGCTGTGATGAATCACCTGAATCTGCACATGCAACTGGGCGATGTCGCGATCCCGGCTGGCAACCTCATGGTGCAGCCGACTAATCTCATTCCTCAGCGACAACGCCTCCGCCCGCATGAGCGATTGGTGCTGCGCCGACTCATCAAGCAATCGCTGGTACTCAGCCATGCTCGCTTCACTGAGCGCCTCGCTTTGCCCCGACTCATCGAGCAGTCTCTGGCACTCGACCATGCTCGCTTCGCGTTGCACCTCACGTTGTGCCGACTCTGCCAAAAGTAGCCGATGCTCGACCAGCGCGGCTTCGCGCCGCTCGTTCTCGCCATGCAGATGTTCAGCACGCATCCGCCATTCCGAGCGCTCGACTAGCACGCTGTCCAGCTGTTTGCGCGCAGTTGCCTCCGCGGCGCGCACAAATTGGTCAAATACATTCGGCGCAACCGAAAATGCCGCATCCAGTTCGACGTGTTCATCAGCCACATAAAATCGGTTGAGGCCATCCGCATAGACGAAGTGATAGCGTCGACCAGTGAGCAATGGCTCCCACTCCCCATAAGCGGGCTTTTGGCTATTCGGCTCGGTAGCCTCTAGCAAAATAATCCATGGACGGATGCGCTGGAGCGACGCCCCACGTAGAGCGGCCACCTCGCTCCCCTCGCAGTCGATCTTGAGAAAGTGGACCGTGTCGACCCCTTGCATCTCGCAGATACTGTCCAGGGTCATGCATGGCACATCTGACTCGCGGATCTGGTGCCCGGAAAGCGCGTGCTGTTGTGCAAAGGCCGGGTTTGTCGTCGACAGGCCGCTACCAGCGACTTCGAACAAATGCAGCGTACCCGGGCCGTCGGACACCGCAAGCTGCAGGTTGGTATCACGAGGACGATCGGCTTCCAGCCGTTGGAACCAATGCGTGACCGGCTCCACGTTGATACCATGCCACCCCATTTCGTAGAACGCCTTGGTTACCGAATCGTCGACCGGGTCCTGCGCTCCTATGTCGATGTAGAAGCCGTGCTCGATCCCGCGCAATGCTCGGACGAGCATCACGTCTTCGTAGTTCTGGGCGTATGAAATCATCGTCATGAACGACTTGCCTCAATGGTGGGAGGCACCCACGCCGTTCCCACAAATTCCATGCGGCTCATGTTTGCCACTTTGAACACCAGCGCCAGGTCACGCCACTCATAATTATTGACAAGATGCGTATCGGTGCTGACCAGCGCCGTGGAGATCGAGTAGTCGCCTTGACCAAAGTTCATGGGGAAATCAATGCGGTAGTCGACCTTGGTTCCAGCCGCGACGTTCTCGAGGACCTGCTTCGTATGATGCGTATTGGTTCCGAACACGGGTTGCCCGAGGCGATCCCTGATCATGTAGCCGAGCACCAACCGAGGTATGTCGTTGCGTGCAACAACACGGATGCGCAAGGTCACCGGCTGTCCAACATCGACGAACTCGACCGGCTCACCCATTGCGTTGTAGAGCGCGATCTCCTCGACACTGGCCTCACCGGTTCCCGATACAGTCTGCTCTCGCCCGCTGACGTGGTCGGCAACCTGGATGGAGCTATTCTCACGATCCGCTATCAGTGCGTTGTAGAGATCCATGACTGCCGCCGGATCCCCGTCCTTGAGCAGCCTACCTGAGTCCAGGAGAATGGCGCGGTCACAGAGGCTCTGCACTGCGCCGGCATCGTGCGAGACAATCAGCAAACTGGTGCCCTGTTCGCGGAACTCGCGAATCCGCTTGAAGCACTTGTGCTGAAAATAGGCGTCTCCAACCGATAGCGCCTCATCGACGATCAGGATCTCGGGCCTGAACGCGGTGGCCACCGAAAAGGCCACACGCATCTGCATGCCGGTGGAATACATGCGGGCGGGTTCGTCGAAGTAACCAGCGATCTCGGCGAATGCCTCGATATCGTCGATGACCTCGTCGATGGCCTGCCGCGAGAATCCCATCAATCCCGCCGAATGGTAGACATTCTCGCGCCCGCTGAGGTCGGGGCTGAATCCCATGCCAAGCTCGAGAATCGCCGCGATGCGCCCATTCACGGTGACTCTGCCGGTGGTGCCCTTGAGCGTGCCGGTAATCAGCTTGAGCAGGGTGCTCTTGCCCGCGCCGTTCTGGCCGACGATGCCGATGGACTCGCCGTTGGCGACACTGAACGAGATATCGCGCAGTACCCAGCTCTCCGACTTCGTCGACACCTTGAAACCAAACCATCCCGCGAAGCGCTGCCACTCCGAGCGGTATTCGCGAAAGGCCTTGCCCAGCTCACGGACGGCTAGAAGAGGTTCGTTCACAGCACGTCCACCATTTCCGGCGCGGCGCGCCTGAACAAGAACAGCGCGAGCAGCAGCAAGACTGCCGATGCCAGCGCCATCACGATCATCCCGTTGAGCCCCGGCGCGCGCCCATACAACATGACGCTCTGGAACGCGACAACCATGTGCATCATCGGGTTGAACTCCAGGATCGCGCGCAGGCGCTCCGGAATAATCGTCGGCATGTACACCACGGGGGTCAGCCAGAACAGCAGCTGCAGCACCACCGTCATCACCTGGGCCACATCCCGGACGAACACATTGAGGACGCCCAGGATCAACCCAAGACCGAGCCCGAAAGCCAGGTTGATGCCGATCAGCAGCGGTAACCACAGCATTGCCATGGTAGGCGGATGGCCGATCAGCAGGAACACGCCTATCGACGTCGCCAGTAGCAGCAGGTTGTTCACCAGCGACGAGCCACCGATGACAATCGGCAGGCAGACCCGCGGGAACGCCATCTTCTTCATCAGGTTGCCACTGTCCACGAATACGGTCAGCGACCGCGTCACCACCTCGGCGAACAGCGACCAGGCGATCATGCCGGCCATCAGGTAGATCACATAGGCGTAACGGTTGTCGATGCCGGGCAGTTTGGCCGCCATGATCCGCGACAGCACCAGTGCGTAGATCGCGACCTGGGCCAGCGGCTGCAGCACCATCCATAGCGCACCCAGCTTGCTGCGCGCGAATCGCGAACGCAGATCGTTCCTGATCGACGACACGATGAAGTGACGATAGCTCCAGATCGCCGCAAGAATCTCTTTCATCAAACGCGTTCCTTCAGAGGGTGCCACTGAGCGAATCGTTGCACTGCCGTGGCCTGGCGAGTGCGCCTGAAGACGACAGCGCCTCGACCCGTTCAATTATCCGCTGTGCCGACACCTGTGGCGAAAGCCTGTCACGAATGTCGCGCGCCGCCTGCGCACCGATTCTCGCCGCAAATGCGGGATCCTCGACCAATCGACGCATCTGCGCAGCAGCATGCTCGACGCTCGCCTCGGCCCAGCGCTGACCGGCGTGGTGCACATACTCGCCTTCGCCCACCGGCACCAGCCGATAGTCCACCAGACAGCTGTTGTCCGCCGTCATGAAGTCCATGTTGCCGGACCATGCGGTGGCGATCACCGGCTTGCCCAGACGCATGCACTCGGCCAGCCCAAGTCCGAATCCTTCGGCCCGGTGCAGCGAAACGTAGGCGTCCACGCATCGCTGCAAGGATTCCACATCGCCGCGATCGATCACCTCATCGCGAACCATGATTCGCGCATCGCCGGCCGCCGCACCGAGCAACTCCCGCAGCTTCTCCTGGTGACGATGGCCATTGCTCGATTTGATCAGCAGCCTGACATCGGCGTGATCGTCGGCAAAGGCCAGGCGGAATGCCTTGATTACGGCCTGCGGGTTTTTTCGCGCCAGGAAAGAGTTGAAATCGAAGGTGTTCAGGAAAACGAAGCTGTCGTCGTCAAGCCCGAAGTCCGCGCGCATAAGCCCACTGTCGTGCCCCTCGCTGACGGGTAACGGGGCATGCCATACCGGCTTTTCGGTAACGAGCCCGACTGCGGTTTCAATGAAGCCGGTGGAGACCATGATCTCGTCAACCAGTTGCAACGCCGGCAACCACTCCTGCGGAAACACCTCGAGCTCCCAGAACCAGCAGGCGATCGTGTAGCGGTTGCCCATTCGATTGCGGCCGATGCTGTCGATTGCCTCCTCGAGATGATCCGGATTGACGAAGATCAGATTGACGCCATAGGGCGACTCGTCGCCGATTTGCGAATCAAAGCTGGTGTCGTCCATCCCGTGCGGGATATCGATGTCGATGTCGTGAATGGCCACCGGATATCCCTCGGCCAGCAGGGCCCGCGCGTACAGGCGTGCGCCCTCGGCCAGCCCGAACTGGCCGCGGACGCAGGCAAAGATATTCACACCGATCGCCTCGTCGTACTCGGCGCGAGCGGCACTGCCAGCCAATTCGAGCGCGGGTGGGCCGGGCCGATGCCGCCAGTTCGGCGTGCGCTTGAACCTGATCTGCTCACTGACGCGCGCGGCCAGCGCTTCGGAAATCCGGTTGCGGAACGCCGGCGAAAAATGGCCATAGACGGCCTTGAGCCATGGCTGCCGGCGAATCCATGCCGACAGGTTCAACAGCCCGACGCCCAAAGCCATCCGTTGCTTGTGCACTATGCTCACTACCTGCCTCCGATCTTCGTACAACCGTCCGCAGGACTTCCTTGCCGAGCGGATCTCACTTGCCCAGCGCGTCAGCCAGCTCGGCGCGCAGATCCTCGATATTTTCAACACCCACCGACAGCCTGATCAAACCATCGCTGATGCCCAGTCGCTTGCGGTTGGCTGCGGGCACCGAGGCATGGGTCATGATCGCCGGGTGTTCGATCAGACTTTCGACACCGCCGAGCGATTCGGCCAGCGCAAACAGCTTGCAGCGTTCCAGCATGCGTCTGGCCTTCTTCAAGCCACCCTTGATCTCGATGCTGATGATGCCGCCGTAGCCATCCATCTGCCGTTTGGCCAGCGCGTGCTGCGGATGGCTCTTGAGGCCGGGGTAGATCACCCGCTCGACCGCCGGGTGGTTTTCCAGCCACTTCGCCAGCTCCAGCGCGCTTTCGCAATGTGCCTTCATGCGCAGGTGCAGGGTCTTCAGACCACGCATGGCGAGGAAGGAATCGAACGGCCCGGCCACGGCGCCCACCGAGTTCTGCAGGAAACCCATCTGCTCGGCGAGTTCCTTGCTGCGGGCAACCACGATGCCGCCGACCATGTCCGAATGGCCGTTGAGGTACTTGGTGGCCGAATGCAGCACCAGGTCGGCGCCGTATTCCAGCGGACGCTGGATCATCGGCGAGCAGAACGTGTTGTCCACCACCAGGATCAGGCCGTGCTTCTTCGCGAAGGCGGCGACCTTGGCCAGGTCGACCAGCTTGAGCATCGGGTTGGTCGGGGTTTCGGCCCAGATCATCTTCGTGTTGGGCTTCAGCGCGGCTTTCATCGCCGCCGTGTCGTTCAGGTCGAGGAAGCTGAAATCCAGCCCGGCCGAGCGACGCCGCACTTTCTCGAACAGACGATAGGTACCGCCGTAGAGATCGTCCATCGCGATGATGTGGCTACCCGAATCGAGCAGGTCCAGCACGGTCGCAGCCGCAGCGAGACCGGAAGCGAACGCGAAGCCTGCCACGCCACCTTCCAGATCCGCCACGCAGCGCTCGTAGGCCATCCGCGTGGGATTTTGCGTGCGCGAGTATTCGTAGCCCTTGTGCTTGCCCGGGCTCTCCTGCACATAGGTCGAGGTGGCATAGATCGGCGTCATGATCGCGCCGGTGCTGGGGTCGGGATGCTGACCGGCGTGGATGGCGCGGGTACCCAGTCCCTGCGGCTTGTGCTTTGTCCCTGTCTTCATTGGTTTGCTCACAGCCCGCCGGACGGGTCGTCTCCGTTTCATAAAGGCTGCCATCTTAACTTTTATGCCGGCTACTGCCGACTGGGAGCATGAACTTGCGTTCATCTGTGTGACGGGCAAGTCATCGCGCACGACCGAAGCAAGTCCCCTATGGACAAGCTGCGCTTCCACGGGGCGTCGCAACCGAACGATGGCAGAGCGGCGGGCAATGCCGGCCTTGCGCGAGAGACGTGGCGTTTTGGTAGCTGAACGGTCTGCGGCGCGAGCCGGTGCAAGAGCTAATCGCGACTGAAGTCGCTCCTACGAGGGGTGGGGAATGCCGAGGGTGACGCACTTCACGTGCTTGGTCGCCGCGGCAAGAGCAGGCATCATTGGCAGGCTGCCGGGCCACGATTATGGCCTGCCGGCCTTTCATCCGCCGCGCATGGACGTACTAGATGACCCCCCCATCCACACAGATCAAGACACTGCTGGTAACCGGCGGAGCCGGCTTCATCGGCGCAAATTTCGTACTGCAGGCGGTGGCGGATGGCCTGGACGTGGTCAATCTGGACAAGCTGACCTACGCCGGCAACCTGGATACCCTGGCATCACTGGACCGCAACCCGCGGCATGTGTTCGTGCAGGGCGACATCGGCGACCGCGCGCTGGTGTCGAAGCTGCTGGCCGAACACCGGCCGGACGCCGTCGTCAACTTCGCGGCCGAATCGCATGTGGATCGCTCGATCGACGGCCCCGCCGAGTTCGTGCAGACCAATGTGGTCGGCACGCTGGCCTTGCTGGAAGCAGCCCGCGACTACTGGCGCGAACTGGCGGGGATGGCCCGTAACGCGTTCCGCTTCCTGCACGTGTCGACCGACGAGGTCTATGGCTCGCTCGGTGACGAAGGCAAGTTCACCGAGCAGACCCCGTATGCCCCGAACTCGCCCTACTCGGCCTCCAAGGCGGCGTCCGACCATCTGGTGCGTGCTTTCCACCACACCTACGGCCTGCCGGTGCTGACCACCAACTGCTCGAACAACTACGGCCCGTACCAGTTCCCCGAAAAACTGATCCCGCTGGTGATCCAGAAGTCGCTGGCCGGCTTGCCGCTGCCGGTCTACGGCGACGGTCTGAACATCCGTGACTGGCTGTTCGTCGGCGACCACTGCAGTGCGATCCGCCGCGTACTGGATGGTGGCCGCGTCGGCGAGACCTACAACGTGGGTGGCAACGCCGAGCGCACCAACATCGAGGTGGTGGAGGCGATCTGCACCCTGCTCGATGCGCGCCGGCCGCTGGCCGATCGCAGCCCGCGCAGCTCGTTGATCACCTATGTAAAAGACCGCCCCGGCCACGACCGCCGCTACGCGATCGACTCGCGCAAGCTGCAGGGCGAGCTGGGCTGGCGGCCGTCGCAGACGTTCGAAAGCGGCATCGAGTACACGGTGGACTGGTATATTGAGCACCAGCCCTGGGTACAACGCGTGCTGGACGGCAGCTACCGGATGGAGCGCCTCGGCTCATGAACACGACCCAGAAAGGCATCATCCTGGCCGGTGGTTCCGGCACCCGGCTGCACCCGATCACCCGCGCGGTCAGCAAGCAGCTGCTGCCGGTGTACGACAAGCCGATGATCTACTACCCGCTGGCCACCCTGATGCTGGCCGGCATCCACCAGATCCTGATGATCAACACGCCGCACGAGCAGGCAATGTTCCAGC
>Ga0307375_10002515_pt1 | contig 18712 bp, 16 predicted proteins | sample TR1MG_FD_202531 | JGI IMG/M metagenome (GOLD analysis project Ga0307375, IMG submission 202531) | Soil microbial communities from Risofladan, Vaasa, Finland - TR-1 | ecosystem: Environmental > Terrestrial > Soil > Coastal area > Acid sulfate soil | place: Finland: Risofladan, Vaasa | collected...
TGTTGAATATGACGGCTCCCCGTATTTCGGGTGGCAGAGCCAGACTGACGGGCAGACCGTGCAGGATATATTGCATCGTGCCCTGGGCCGGATTGCCGGCGAACAAACTGCTGGTGGGCAAGATTGCCCCGGACCGATCTCCGTGATTGCGGCGGGTCGCACAGACACAGGCGTGCATGCGCTCGAACAAGTTGTCCATTTTGATACAGCGGTTGAACGGCCCCTGACCGCATGGGTACGCGGGGTGAATGCGCTGTTGCCGGACAGCATCGCGGTGCGCTGGGCGCATCCTGTTCCCGATGAATTTCATGCGCGCTTTTCCGCGCATGGGCGCAGTTACCGTTATTTTCTGGTCAACCGACCGGTGCGGCCGGCGATCCAGGCGGGCAAAGTTGGCTGGTTTCACGCCCCGTTGGATTTAACTGTAATGCAAGATGCCGCGCAATGCCTGCTGGGCGAGCATGATTTCAGCGCGTTTCGCGCTTCGCAATGCCAGGCCAAATCGCCGGTCAAGCACCTTCATCAATTGGATATCAGCAGGCAGGGCGAGATGCTGATCTTTGATTTGAGTGCCAATGCCTTTTTGCATCATATGGTGCGCAATATCGTTGGTTGTCTGGTGTATGTGGGCAAGGGGAAATATCCGCCGGACTGGTTGGCCGGGGTATTGAGCGGTCGCGAACGCAGTCTTGCGGCACCGACCTTTGCGCCGGATGGCTTATATCTGCGCCATATTGCATATGATGCCAAGTGGGGTCTGCCTCAGGCGCAAGATTGACGGCACGGACATTTTGAACGAATCCGATTGCCAGGCAGTCAGCCTGCCTGGTCGAATCGGTCGCCGTAGCGATTGTAAAACGCCCTGAGCACGAAGGGCGGCAGCAGGGTGGTGAGGGCAATCACGATGATCGTTGCGGCATAAACATTGTCAACCAGGATGCCGTTTACACGCCCCAGTTCGGCAAAGATCAGGCCGACTTCGCCGCGCGGTACCATCGATATCCCGACTGCCCAGCGTACATGCATAGGCTCGCGCAAAAACAATGAACCGACAATCTTTCCTGCGACCGCCACCAGGAACAGGCTGCCTGCAAAGGCGTAAACGAAAATCGAGTTCCAATCGACCTGCCTGAGGTTCAGGGACAAGCCGACCACGACGAAAAAGATCGGGGTAAACAGATTGATGATCGGCATCATCTGCTTAGTCACCTGCTCATTGAAGCCGGGATTGCCGTGCATTGCCATGCCGAACGGAAGAAAGAACCGGCGCGATAATGCCAGACCGGCTGCGAATCCGCCCAGCAGTTCGGGTGCGCCGATGGCATGAGCAAGCCAGGCGAAAAACAATACCAGCGAAACGATAGAGGTGGGAATGAGCCCCGGCAGATCGCTTGCCCTGTCAACGTGCTGAATGATCGCCGACATCAATTTCGCGGCAACCGGTGCGAGCAGGAAGAACACCACGACAAACAACAGGACTTTTCCGCTTTCCGCGAAGTCGATGTTGCCGCTTACCGAAAATTCATACAGCAACGCAAGCAACAGGATGCCCAGGATGTCATCGATAACGGCGGCGCCCAGAATGACCTGTGCCTCATGGCTGTGCTGGCGATGCAGGTCGGAAAGCACGCGCAGCGTAATGCCGATGCTGGTTGCAGTAATGGTGCCCGCAACAAAGAGGGAAACGAGCATTCCCAGCCCGAACACCCAGAAACATAATGCAAATCCGAGTACGAACGGCAGGATGAATCCGCTCAGGGCGACGATTATGGATTTGGCGCCCGCGCGTACCAGTTGCATCACATCGGTTTCCAGGCCGACCTCGAACAGCAGCAATATGATGCCGATTTCCGCCAGCAGACGGAATGTCTGCACAGGCTCGACCCAGCCGAGCAGGCTCGGACCGAGAGCGACGCCGGCCAGCAATTCGCCGATCACGGAAGGAAAGTTCAAACGAACCGCCAATTCCGCAAAGATGCGGGACGCGATCAGGATACCCAGAAGCTGGAGCAGGAAAGTTTGGGAGTTCATTCTGTGTTTGTAGTCACCGGTATCGGTTTAATGGCAAATAACATTCAAGAAGGCAGACTCTGACTGTCTTTTCAACCTATCCCTGATCGGCGGGATAGTCAATATAAATCCGCTCCGGGAATTCGCCGGGAATTCGTTGGAAACGATGGGAAAGCGCATCGGGTTCGGCCCGAAGCCTTAATGATTTACAATGCCGTCTCTTTATAGCAGGCGCGCATTATCAACATGACCCGAACCAAAATTTGCGGCATCACGCGCGTTGAAGATGCATTGGCTGCCGCGCGCAGCGGCGCGGATGCAATCGGTCTGGTGTTTTATCAACGCAGTCCGCGCCATGTCGGTATCGCCCAAGCCAGACAGCTGGCAGACGCATTGCCGCCATTCGTGTCGGTAGTCGGATTGTTCGTCGATGCCGACGCGGCATTTGTGCGCGAGGTGCTGGCCAGTGTGACGCTGGACCTGTTGCAATTCCACGGCGATGAAGCGCCGGAATATTGCGCTCAATTTGACCGGCCCTATCTCAAAGCGGTCCGCGTCAAAGCGGGTATAGATTTGCTACAATGCGCGTCCGATTTTCGCAGTGCCAAGGGGCTGCTGCTGGATGCCCATGTGGAAGGAACACCGGGCGGTACCGGCACCGCATTCGACTGGACATTGATCCCGGGGGCGTTGCCGCTGCCGGTGATCTTGTCCGGCGGGTTGGATGTGCAAAATGTCTCGGCAGCAATCAAACAGGTGAGGCCCTACGCGGTGGACGTGTCCAGCGGTGTGGAGGCAAGCAAAGGAATCAAGGATGCAGCGAAGCTCGCCGCATTCATTAATGAGGTCAAAATAACAGATGTACAACTATCCCGATAACACCGGCCACTTCGGCCCCTACGGCGGCATTTACGTTGCGGAAACGCTGATGGGCGCGCTGGACGAACTGAATCAGGCCTATGAAAAGTATCGGCAAGACCCGGAATTCGTTGCAGAACTGAATTACGACCTCAAGCATTTTGTCGGTCGCCCCAGCCCGATCTATCACGCCAAGCGCTGGTCCGAGCATCTCGGCGGGGCGCAGATATTCTTGAAACGCGAAGACCTCAACCATACCGGCGCGCACAAGGTGAACAACACGGTGGGCCAGGCCTTGCTGGCCAGGCGCATGGGCAAGCCGCGCGTGATCGCCGAGACCGGCGCGGGCCAGCACGGCGTTGCGACGGCGACCGTTGCGGCGCGTTACGGTATGGAATGCGTGGTGTACATGGGCTCGGAAGACGTGAAGCGCCAGGCACAGAATGTATATCGCATGAAATTGCTCGGCGCGACCGTGATCCCGGTGGAAAGCGGCTCGAAGACCCTCAAGGATGCGCTGAACGAGGCGATGCGCGACTGGGTGACCAACATCGAGAACACTTTTTACATCATCGGCACCGTGGCCGGTCCGCATCCCTATCCGGTGATGGTGCGCGATTTCAATTCCGTGGTCGGCAAGGAGTGCGTGGTGCAAATGCCCGAGATCGCGGGTAGCCAGCCTGATGTGGTGATCGCCTGCGTCGGTGGGGGCTCCAACGCGATGGGGATTTTTTATTCCTACATAGACGTGCCCGGCGTGACGCTGATCGGCGTGGAAGCGGGCGGGCACGGCATCGCCAGCGGTTCGCATGCCGCGCCGCTGACCACCAACAGTCCGGTCGGCGTGCTGCACGGCAACAAGACCTATCTAATGCAGGATGCGGACGGGCAGATCATCGAGACGCACTCCATTTCGGCCGGGCTTGATTATCCGGGGGTCGGCCCGGAACACAGCTGGTTGAAAGACAGCGGGCGTGCGGAATACGTCGCGATCAACGACGACGAGGCATTGCAGGCATTCCATGACCTGTGCCGCCTGGAAGGCATCATCCCGGCGCTGGAATCAAGTCATGCCCTGGCCCATGCCGCAAAAATTGCGCCTACCATGGGCCGGGACAAGGTGTTGCTGGTGAATCTGTCCGGACGGGGCGACAAGGATATGGCGACGGTAGCACGCGCGTCCGGTATCGAATTTTAGAATTTTCGGATTTCAGGAACCAACATGTCGCGCATACAAGCCACTTTCGATAAGCTGAAACAAAACAAGCGCAAGGCGCTGATCCCGTTTTTCACGGCGGGTGATCCCGATCCGAAACTGACCGTGCCGCTGCTGCATGCCCTGGTTGAAGCGGGCGCGGACGTGATCGAACTGGGTGTGCCGTTCTCCGACCCGATGGCGGATGGCCCGACCATACAGCGCGCATCGGAGCGCGCCCTCAAACATCATGTCGGCCTGCATCACGTGCTGGACATGGTCGCCGAGTTCCGCCGCAGTAATGCCGGCACACCCATTGTGCTGATGGGCTACGGCAATCCAATCGAGGCGATGGGTTGGGAAACTTTCGCGAAACGTTGTGCCGAGGTCGGGGTGGACGGGGTGCTGACCGTGGACTTTCCCCCGGAAGAAAGTCACGAGGCGTTTGCGCATCTGGACCAGCATGGCATCGACCCGATCTTCCTGCTTGCGCCGACCAGCACCGATGCCCGTGTTGAACGCGTGGCCAAACAGGCGCGCGGTTATGTGTATTATGTGTCGCTCAAGGGTGTGACCGGCGCGGGCAATCTGGACCTGTCCGCAATCGCCGAAAAGATTCCCCGGTTGCGCAAGCATATCAAGCTGCCGATCGGAGTGGGGTTCGGCATACGTGATGCGGCGACCGCACTGGCGGTGGCAGAGCTGTGCGACGGCGTGGTGGTGGGCAGCCGCATCGTGCAGGAGATCGAAAACTCGACCGGCCAGAATGTCGTTGCCAACGTGAGCAAGCTGGTCAAGGAATTAAGACAGGCAGTCGACAAGGCCTAAAGGAGGATTATCATGAGCTGGTTCCAGAAGTTACTGCCACCAAAAATAAAACGTCGCGAGGGCGACCTCAAGAAAAACGTACCCGAGGGCCTATGGACAAAATGCCCGTCCTGCCAGGCGGTGCTGTATCACTCCGATCTGGAAAAAAATAACAGCGTTTGCCCCAAGTGCAACCATCATCACCGTATTACCGCGCGTACTCGCCTGGATATCTTGCTGGACAGCGAGGGGCGTTTCGAGATTGGCGCGGAAGTGCTGCCGATGGACACCCTCAAGTTCCAGGACCAGAAAAAATATTCCGAGCGTCTGGCCATCGCCAAGAAAAATACAGACGAGGATGACGCGCTGGTGGTGATGCAGGGCAGTATTCACGCGGTACCGGTTGTCGCCGCCGCCTTCGAATTCACCTTTATGGGCGGCTCAATGGGTTCGGTGGTCGGCGAGCGCTTCGTGCGCGGCGTTCAGGTGGCGCTGGAACAGAAATGCCCGTTTATCTGTTTCAGCGCAAGCGGCGGGGCGCGTATGCAGGAAGGTTTGTTGTCGCTGATGCAGATGGCGAAAACCTGTGCAGCATTGACGCAGCTTAGCCAGGAGCGTCTGCCGTTCATTTCGGTATTGACCGACCCGACCATGGGCGGCGTGTCCGCCAGCTTCGCTTTCATGGGCGACGTGGTAATCGCCGAGCCCGGTGCGCTGATCGGTTTCGCCGGAGCGCGCGTAATCCAGCAGACGGTGCGTGAAACCCTGCCGGAAGGTTTTCAGCGCGCGGAATTCCTGCTCGAACACGGTGCGGTGGACATGATCATCGACCGTCGCGAAATGAAAAATCAGCTGGCGACGCTGATCACGCTGCTGACCAAACAGTCTGCTGTGACGGAGATCGAATCCGCCTAGCCACCTTAGGGTGGCTAAATCCGACAACATTCGAAATACTTCGTTTACAGAGCACGCAGGGTGCATTGCACCCAAGCTTCTCGACCAAAATGACATTGCCCAGCAACTTGGCCGACTGGCTGACCTACCTTGAATCCCTGCACCCAAAAACCATTGCGCTCGGCCTGGAGCGCGTGGCACAAGTCAAACAACGGCTGAATCTTCAACCTGATTTCCCCCTCATCGTGGTCGGCGGCACCAATGGCAAGGGTTCGGTGTGTGCGATGCTGGAATCCATCCTGCACGCCGCCGGGTACCGCGTTGGCTGTTATACCTCGCCGCATTTGCTGGAATATAACGAGCGTGTGCGCATCGAAAAGCACCCGGTCACTGATGCGGAACTGTGCGCTTCGTTTGAAAAGATCGAGCAGGCACGGGGTGTTGTTTTTTCAGGAATGACAGAGGTACCGCTCACCTATTTTGAATTCGGAACATTGGCCGCGATGCAGTGTTTTATCGAGCACAGGGTGGAAATCGCGATCCTGGAAGTCGGGTTGGGCGGCAGGCTGGATGCGGTGAATGTGTTCGATAACGATTGTGCGGTGATCGCCAGCGTGGATATCGACCACACCGATTATCTGGGCGACACGCGTGAACAGATCGCGTTCGAGAAGGCAGGAATCATGCGCAAACACCGTGTAACGATCTGCGCGGATATGGATGTGCCGCAGGCGATACACAGCCATGCGCAACAGGTCGGCGCGGAACTGTGGGTTATCGGGCGCGAATTCGGCTTTACCCCGCGCCAGGGGCAGTGGGATTTTCGCGGCAAGTCGGGCACAAGGAGCGCGCTGCCCTATCCCTCATTGCGCGGCGCATACCAGTTGCACAATGCCAGCGCGGCGCTTGCGACGCTGGATGTGCTCAGGGACCGTTTCCCGGTCAGCATGGATGCAGTCCGGCGCGGGCTGGGCGAAATTCAGCTTGCAGGGCGCTTCCAGGTCGTTCCCGGCAGGCCTTCGCTGATACTGGATGTGGCGCACAATCCCCATGCCGCTCGCTCGCTGGCGCAGAATCTGGCCGATTTGCCGCCTTGTCCGCATACCTATGCAGTATTTGCCATGCTGGCGGACAAGGATATCGCTGGCGTGGTGCGGGCACTCGACCCCTGTGTCGACACCTGGCTGGTGGCGGGCATAGCTACACCGCGCGGTGCGGGCATACAGCGGTTGGAGAGTGTGCTGGAACAATGCCGGGTACGCGGTGAGATAAAAATATGCAAAAACATACCCGATGCACTGCGTTATGCCTATAACGCGGCAGGCGAAAATGATAGAATCCTAGCCTTCGGATCGTTCTATACGGTGGCGGAAGTGATGGTCGAAAAGGGTTTGTCCATTTCCCGGTAGGCAATTAATTCCCGGTAGGCAATTAAACAGGCGAGAGCAAGCATGGCAAAACAGCAAACGGAAGATGAACTGAATCTCAGGCGCAAAGCACGCCGCCGTTTGATTGGTGCAATCGCGCTCACCCTGGCGGTGGTGGTGATTTTGCCGATGGTGCTGGACAGAGAACCAAAATCCACCGGCAGCAACATTAATTTGAGTATTCCGGACCCGGATAAAGTCGGCGAATTTGTTCCGCGTGTTGCCATCCCGGAAGTACAACCGTCCGCAGCCAGCTCGGCTGTGGTGACCGCACCTCCCGCCGGTAACCCGGACAAGGGCAATGCCGTCGTTGTCCATAGCCAGCCGGGCAAGGCAAACCCGGGCAAGGTAAAGCCGGCACCGCAGAAACCTGCAGAAACCCAGAACACCAGCAAACAGGCAGGCGCCCAGGGTTATGTAGCGCAGGTCGGGGCGTATGCAAATGCGGATACTGCGAAGCAGGAATTCAAAAAGTTGAAGAAATGGGGTTTCAAGGTTTATACCGAAAAAGTTGGCGGCAACATTCGGGTGCGCGTGGGTCCATACACCGATCGCGACAAAGCTGAAAAGGTAGCTAAACTGCTGGAAAAACATGGATACCATCCGGTGATCGTCAGCAACAAATGAACGGACTGGATTTTGCCGTTATCGGGATACTGCTGCTTTCAATGTTACTCGGTCTTTGGCGCGGCTTGCTGTACGAGGTGTTGTCACTGTTAGGTTGGCCGTTTGCGATTATTTTGAGCAAGTTGTCCGCCACCAGCGTTGCCCCGCTGATACCGATAGCGCAAGAGGAGATGCGTGTTACCGCAGCCTATGTGTTGGTGTTCATTGCGGCATTGATTGTGTGGGGGATCGTGACCCGGTTGATTGCAAAAATGCTGAAGGCGATCGGTTCTGACTGGTCAGACCGGGCGATGGGCGGGTTGTTCGGGCTGATGCGTGGTGTATTGGTTATCCTTGTGCTGGTCTGGCTGGCAGGGCTGACCCGAGTTCCGGAACAGCCTTTCTGGCGGGGTTCGCTGACCGGCAGTACGCTCGAAGCGATAGCCATTCCGACCAAAGCGTGGTTGCCGGGCAGCATTGCGCAACGCATTCATTATCGAACTCGTAGTTAAATTTTTGGGATAGAAAATCATGTGCGGCATACTCGGATTGATCTCGCAATCACCGGCCAATCAGCTGTTATATGACGGCTTGCAGGTGTTGCAGCATCGCGGACAGGATGCCGCCGGTATCGCAACCGTGGAAGGGCATACCTTCCACCTGCACAAGGACAACGGTCTGGTGCGGGATGTGTTCCGCACGCGGCATATGCGTTCGCTGCTGGGCAATGCGGGGATTGCGCACGTGCGCTACCCGACTGCCGGATCAGCGGTGGACCATAATGAGGCGCAGCCGTTCTATGTGAATTCCCCGTTCGGTATCGTGCTCGGACACAACGGCAACCTGACCAATGCGGACGAACTGAAGCAGCAGTTGTTCGCGGAAGACTTGCGTCATGTCAACACCAACTCCGATTCAGAAGTGCTGTTGAATGTATTGGCGCACGAGCTGCAGGTAAATTCCAAGCAATACCGACTCGATGTGGAAACCATTTTTGCGGCGGTAACCGGCGTGCATCAGCGTTGCCGCGGTGCCTATGCGGTGGTGGCGATGATCGCGGGCTATGGCCTGCTGGCGTTCCGCGATATTTACGGTATCCGGCCGCTGGTGATCGGCGTGAACGAAACCGCCGCCGGCCCTGAATATCTGGTCGCATCGGAAAGCGTGGCCCTTGATACACTTGGTTTCAAGTTTCTCCGTGATATCGCGCCGGGTGAAGCGGTGTTTGTTGATTTTGACGGCAACCTGCAAAGCCGGCAATGCAGCGACAAATCCAGCCTGAATCCGTGCATATTCGAATACGTCTATCTGGCGCGCCCCGATTCGGTGATCGACGGCATCTCGGTGTACGAGACGCGCTTGTACATGGGGGAGTATCTGGCCGACAAGATCAAGCGCAGCTGGAGCGAGATTGATATCGACGTGGTGATCCCGATCCCGGATTCGAGCCGTCCCAGCGCCCTGCAACTGGCAAATCGTCTGAATATTCCGTTCCGTGAGGGTTTTGTGAAGAACCGCTATATCGGGCGCACTTTCATCATGCCCGGGCAGGCAATGCGCAAGAAATCGGTGCGGCAGAAACTGAATGCCATCGGCGTCGAATTCAAGGGCAAGAACGTGTTGCTGGTGGATGATTCGATCGTGCGCGGCACCACCAGCCGCGAGATCGTCCAGATGGCGCGCGATGCCGGTGCGCGCAAAGTGTATTTCGCTTCCGCGGCCCCGCCGGTGCGCTTCCCGAACGTGTATGGAATCGATATGCCCAGCCCGCGGGAACTGATCGCCACCGGACGCAGCGATGATGAAATACGCCGCGAGATCGGCGCCGACCGCCTCATTTATCAGGATCTCGATGACCTCAAGGCGGCAGTGCACAAGGCCAACCCGAAGATCAACAGCCTCGATGCGTCATGCTTTGACGGAATCTATATCACCGGCGATATCAGCGCCGATTATCTGAACCGGGTCGAGGCGTTGCGCGGCAGCGGGGCAGCCAATCCGCCGATTGAAGATGACCAGTTGGAGTTGAACCTGGCGGCCAATGCCATAACCATGTGATGGATAGCAGAATTTGACAACATCAAAAGTCGGGTGGTAAGTTGCAGCCTGCGCCGATTTGAGGATCAGCTTGCGGGCGCATAATAAATTCGGCTAAAGCGTGGGGAACCCGGTTTAGCGCCAAGCTATCCGGGTTTTTTGTTTTTAGGGAGTTCATATGACAGACGACACTTACCAGCCGGAAACACTGGCTGTACATGCCGGCACCGTGCGCAGCCAGTTCGGCGAACACAGTGAGGCCTTGTTCCTGACTTCAAGTTTCGTGTTTGAAACTGCTGCACAGGCCGCCGCGCGTTTCATCGGCGAACAGCCGGGCAATATCTATTCGCGCTTTACCAATCCGACCGTCACCATGTTCGAGGAGCGGCTCGCGGCGATGGAAGGCGCCGAGCAGTGCGTCGCGACCGCTTCAGGCATGTCGGCGATACTGGCATGCGCGATGGGCCTGCTCAAGGCGGGCGATCATATCGTCGCTTCGCGCAGCCTGTTTGGCTCGACGGTGAATCTGTTCAACAACGTCATCAGGAAATTCGGCGTGGAAACGACCTACGTGTCGGCTACCGATGTTGCCGAGTGGCAAGCCGCCGTGCGCCCAAACACCAGATTGTTTTTCTTGGAGACACCGTCCAATCCGCTCACCGAGATTTCTGACATCGCGGCGATTGCAGCCATAGCCAAAAGTTGCGGCGCGCTGCTGGCGGTGGACAACTGCTTCTGCACGCCGATACTGCAACGACCGCTGCAGCTGGGCGCGGATATCGTGATCCACTCCGCAACCAAGTACATTGACGGGCAGGGGCGCGTGCTCGGCGGTGCGGTGCTGGGCAGCAGGAAATTAATGGAGCCTGTCTATGGATTCTTGCGCACCGCCGGTCCGACGATGAGTCCGTTCAATGCCTGGGTGTTTCTTAAGGGTATGGAAACGCTCAAGTTGCGCATGGATGCGCACAGCGCCAATGCGCTGGAGCTGGCGCGCTGGCTGGAAGCGCAGCCGAATGTGGCACGGGTGTTCTATCCCGGCCTGCCATCGCATCCGCAACATGAACTGGCGATGCGCCAGCAGAAAACCGGCGGCGGCATCGTATCGTTCGAAGTGAAGGGCGGAAAAGAGGCGGCTTGGCGCGTGATAGACAACACCCAATTGCTTTCAATCACCGCCAATCTGGGTGACACCAAGACCACCATCACCCATCCGGCCAGCACCACCCATGCGCGCATCACGCCCGAGGCGCGCGCGGCGGCAGGCATTACCGACGGTTTGATACGGATCGCGGTGGGGCTGGAAGCGGTTGTGGATGTCCGGAACGATCTGGCGCGCGGTTTGTAAAGGCCTTCGCACAACTACCGGTGAAGCGACTAGCCATCCGACTAAGTTGTCAAATTGCGACAACTGAGTCATTGGTTATGCGCTCACTGATACTGCGTTAAAAAATGACTCGAAATCCGGGATCGCGTTGCGCTAGACTGACTTGTAAACTCCGGTTTCTCGCCACCCAGTTTCACTCGTCACGTTGTACGGAGGCCTTTAATAATGGATATTCTGGCTGTTCAGGTCGGCAAACTCCTCAAGTCGCATGGCCTGTTGCTGGCTACGGCTGAATCCTGTACCGGCGGCGGCATCGCCCAGGCGATCACCGAGGTGGCGGGCAGTTCGGCCTGGTTCGAGCGGGGTTTTGTTACTTACTCGAATCTTTCCAAGCAGCAGATGCTGGGTGTGCGTGAAGCCACAATCATGCAACACGGTGCCGTGTCGGAGATGACCGTGCGCGAAATGGCGGAGGGCGCGCTGCAACACAGCGCCGCGCAAGTGGCATTGGCGGTCAGCGGCATCGCCGGACCGGATGGCGGCACCGCCGACAAACCGGTGGGTACGGTATGGTTCGCCTGGGGATTAAAACACGGCGAAACCCGTGCACAACGCTTTCGGTTGGACGGCAATCGTGCCGAAGTGCGCGCCCAGTCGGTGCGTATCGCGCTGCAAGGCATAGCCGACTTGCTGAATAACAGGACCGAAACGGCCTGAAATAGAAACAGAACGAACGTTCTGTACAAATTCAAAATGTTGTGCCACAATCCGCCATCGATTTTTGAAAGGGAATAAAAATGGACGACAACAAATCAAAGGCGCTGGCAGCCGCGCTGGGCCAGATCGAAAAGCAATTCGGCAAAGGCTCGATCATGCGCCTCGGCGAACATGACGTGGCACGGGACATACAGGTGGTTTCAACCGGATCGCTGGGACTGGACATTGCGCTGGGCGTGGGCGGCGTGCCGCGCGGCCGGGTGGTGGAAATCTACGGCCCGGAATCATCCGGCAAGACCACGCTGACACTGCAGATCATCGCCGAAATGCAGAAGCTGGGCGGCACCGCGGCGTTCATCGATGCGGAACACGCGCTCGATCCGCAGTACGCGCAGAAGCTCGGCGTTAAGGTCGAGGACCTGCTCATCTCGCAACCGGACAACGGCGAACAGGCCCTGGAAATCACCGACATGCTGGTGCGTTCTGCCTCGGTGGACGTGGTGGTGATCGATTCGGTTGCCGCACTGACGCCAAAGTCCGAAATCGAGGGCGAGATGGGCGACTCGCAAATGGGCTTGCATGCGCGCCTGATGTCACAGGCGTTGCGCAAGCTGACCGGCAACATCAACCGTTCCAACACGCTGGTGATCTTTATCAATCAGATCCGCATGAAGATCGGTGTGATGTTCGGCAATCCCGAAACCACCACCGGCGGCAACGCGCTCAAGTTCTACGCCTCGGTGCGTCTGGATATCCGCCGCATCGGTTCGATCAAGAAGGGCGACGAGGTGATCGGCAACGAGACACGGGTAAAAGTGGTGAAAAACAAGGTTGCTCCCCCGTTCCGCGAGGCGATATTCGATATCTTGTACGGCGAAGGCATTTCGCGCGAAGGCGAAATCGTAGACCTGGGCGTGCAGCACAAACTGGTGGAAAAAGCCGGTGCCTGGTACGCCTACAAAGGCAACAAGATCGGTCAGGGCAAGGACAACGCGCGCGAATACCTGCGCGAAAATCCGGAAATCGCGCGGGAAATCGAAAACAAGATACGTGAAGCAGTCGGCGTGGCACTGCTCGACCCGGTTGTAAAGCCAACCGCGAAAGCCGCGGCCAAGGCGGGCGCAAAAGCGGCCGAGAAAGCCGCCGAAAAACTTTTGGCCGGACAACCGGATGAGGAAAAAGCCTGAGGTAAGCCTGCGCGCACGGGCACTGCAATATTTGGCCAGGCGCGAATACAGCCGAGCCGAGCTGCGCGGCAAGTTGTTGCCGCATGCGCAGGCTGACGATGATTTCGAGCAAGCGCAACCAGTCGACCTCGATGCGTTGCTGGATGACCTGACCGAGCGCGGCTGGTTGTCCGACGAGCGTGCCGCCAGCCAACTGCTGCACGCCAAACGCAGCCGATTCGGCCTGCAGCGCATCACCCACGAGTTGCGCCAAAGAGGCATTGGTGAAGATTTGATCAGCGAAGCGCTGCCGCAATTGAAGGAAACCGAGCTGGAGGCGGCTCGCGGCGTGTGGCAAAGAAAATTTGGCGCATTGCCGCAGGACGCGAAGGAAAAGGCCGGGCAGATGCGCTTCCTGCAATCACGGGGATTTGGTCTCGATGTGATATTCCAGGTGTTGCGGCAGGCTACGGACGATGAGGATGGCCCCATTTGAACCCGCTGCAATTCGTTTCGATAAATCGGCTGGCAAGGCAGCACCATAGCGTTCTGTTCATGCGCCGTATTACAACTCATGCCTGTTTTTTCGTGGTTCAGGGACTGCCTCTATGAGGCTGTGGTCGCTGCATCCGCGCTATCTCGATGCCAGGGGGCTGGTGGCGCTGTGGCGGGAAGGGTTGCTCGCGCAGAAGGTGCTTGCCGGTGCAACCCGCGGTTACCAACATCATCCGCAGCTGTCCCGCTTTCGCGACCATCCCGATGCGCAGGGTATGATCGCGGCCTATCTGGCCGAGGTACAGCGCGAAGCCGTGCGGCGCAGTTACCGTTTCGATGCGGAAAAGATCGGCCGCTGTGCCGAGGGGGCAACCATCCAGGTTACACGGGGGCAGATAAATTACGAGCTGGAACATCTGCGCGCCAAGCTGAAGCTGCGCGATCCTGGCGCGTTCCAGCGCATCCTTTCAGTGAACGAAGCTGAGCCACACCCGCTGTTCAGCGTGGTGGCCGGCGATATCGAGAGATGGGAAGTGCTGCGCTGAGCGGTTGTGGCGGCGGGAGAATGGTATGATGCGCACCTTGCCCGGCGCACCGGAAGAAACCCTGAAAGCCGCCCGACACAACGATATCAGCAATGGATGCAGAACATGAAAAGCAGTGAGATTCGCCAGAAATTCCTGGACTACTTCGCCTCCAAAGGGCACACCGTTGTTGCATCCAGTTCGCTGGTTCCGCACGAGGATCCGACCCTGCTGTTCACCAATGCCGGAATGAACCAGTTCAAGGACGTGTTCCTCGGCTTCGACAAGCGCCCCTATACCCGTGCCACCTCGTCGCAGAAATGCGTGCGCGCCGGCGGTAAACATAACGATCTTGAAAACGTCGGTTATACCGCGCGCCACCACACCTTTTTCGAAATGCTGGGCAACTTCAGCTTCGGCGATTATTTCAAGCATGACGCGATCAACTATGCGTGGGAATTGCTGACCGTTGTTTACCGGTTGCCCAAAGACAAGCTGTGGGTCACGGTGTATGCCGAGGATGACGAAGCATACGATATCTGGACCAAAGGAATCGGCGTCCCTGCCGAGCGGGTAATCCGCATCGGCGACAACAAGGGCGCGCGCTATGCCTCGGACAATTTCTGGATGATGGGCGACACCGGACCATGCGGTCCGTGCACCGAAATATTCTACGACCACGGCGCGGATATCTGGGGCGGACCGCCCGGTTCGCCCGAGGAAGACGGCGACCGCTACATCGAGATATGGAACAACGTTTTCATGCAGTTCAACCGCGACGAGCATGGCGTGATGCATCCGCTGCCCAAGCCTTCTGTGGATACCGGCATGGGGTTGGAGCGTATCTCGGCGGTGTTGCAGCATGTCCACAGCAACTACGACATCGACCTGTTCCAGAACCTGATCTGTGCGGCGGCGCGCGAAACCAAAACCAACGATCTCACCAACAATTCACTCAAGGTGCTGGCCGATCATATCCGTGCCTGCTCGTTTCTGATCGCCGACGGCGTGATCCCCGGCAATGAAGGCCGCGGCTATGTGCTGCGCCGCATCATCCGCCGCGCCATCCGCCACGGCTACAAGCTTAATGCACGTGCTGCGTTCTTCCACAGGATGGTTCCCGATCTGGTCGCTGAAATGGGGGCGGCATTCCCGGAACTGGCAGTGGAGCAGGCACGCGTTATGGGGATACTCAAGCAGGAGGAGGAGCGCTTCTTTGCCACCATAGAACACGGCATGGCGATTCTGGAGAACGATCTTGCCGAGATGCATAAGCAGGGTATCAAGGTGTTCGACGGCGAAACGGCTTTCAAGCTGCATGACACGTTCGGTTTTCCGCTCGACCTGACTGCCGACATCTGCCGCGAACACAAAGTCGCCGTGGATGTAGCCATGTTTGATGTCGCGATGTCCCGCCAAAAGGAGCAGGCCCGCGCTGCGGGCAAGTTCAAGATGACAGCGAATCTGGAATACACCGGACCGGCCACGGTTTTCCACGGCTATGAAATGCTGGAAAGCAAAGCCAATGTGCTGGCCTTGTACCGGGATGGCGTTCCGGTCGGCGAACTGAATGAGGGTGAACTGGGCGTGGCAGTGCTGGATGACACGCCGTTCTATGCCGAGTCCGGCGGCCAGGTCGGCGACCGTGGCGAGCTGCGCTGCGTGCACGGCATCTTTGCGGTGGAGGATACGCAAAAAATACAGGCCGCGGTGTTTGGCCATCATGGTGTGGTAAAGACCGGCAAACTCAGCGTGGGCGACAGCGTGAGCGCACGCGTGGACATGCAGGCGAGGGCGCACACCGAACGAAATCACTCGGTCACGCACCTGATGCACAAGGCGTTGCGCGAGGTACTGGGCAATCATGTGCAACAAAAAGGTTCGCAGGTCGACCCGGACAAGACGCGCTTCGACTTCGTGCATACACAGCCGATGACACACGCGGAAATACGCAAAGTGGAAAATATCGTCAATGGGGAAATCCTTGCCAATGCCGAGACTCAGGCGCGCGTGATGTCCATCGAGGACGCGCAGAAGACCGGCGCGATGATGCTGTTCGGCGAGAAGTACGGTGACGAAGTGCGCGTGCTGGACATCGGTTCCTCCCGCGAGTTGTGCGGGGGCACGCACGTCAAGCGCACCGGCGACATCGGGCTGTTCAAGATACTGGCCGAGAGCGGTGTGGCGGCGGGCGTGCGGCGCGTCGAGGCAGTGACCGGCGCAGGCGCGCTGGCTTACGTGCAGCAGCAGGAGCAGCAATTGCAACAGGTGGCAGACGCGGTGAAATCACAACCGCAGGAGGCCGCCTCACGCATCGTGCAAATCATCGACAATGTGAAGATTATGGAAAAGGAGCTGGCACGCCTGAAATCGAAACTCGCCAGCGCGCAGGGCGATGATCTCGTCGGTCAGGCAATCGAGATAAATGGTATCCAGGTACTGGCTGCCCTGTTGGAAGGCGCAGATGCTGCAGTGTTGCGCGAAACGCTGGACAAGCTCAAGGATAAACTCAAGTCAGCAGCAATCGTGCTGGCTGCGGTAGCTGAAGGCAAGGTCAGTCTGATCGCAGGCGTGACACCGGATCTCATTGCGAAAATCAAGGCCGGTGAACTGGTGAACATGGTTGCACAGCAAGTGGGCGGCAAAGGGGGAGGCAGACCGGACATGGCGATGGCGGGTGGCTCTCACCCTGAACATTTGGCTGCGGCATTGGATTCTGTTCCGGCATGGGTACAGGCTAAGTTATAGTATGTAGGATCCATCCTGGCGAGCAGCTTCCACTGCAGACCATGGCGGCGAAGTTGCCGGGCACACCCGGCGTATTCCTTGCAGGTGTAACGGACGCTTCCATGGCTGTTGCGTCACAGCAATGTTGGGCATGATGATGGCAGTCGGCACGAGCCGAACATCTGTTTGCTGCATTAGGCTATATTACGGATAGGACTAAGGCTACACATAAGGAGCGATAAGGGTGGATGCAGATCGTTATAATGTGCTGTTGATTGATGACGATTATTTTCAAGTCGATTTGGCGCACCGCGCTGCTGTAGAAACTCGCCCTGAAGTTAGTCTGACCGCGGTGGCTGGCGGGGATGTTGCGTTGGAGTGGTTTGGGGCCGGCATCGAAAAAAGTGAAAAGATGCCGCACATCATTCTGCTGGATCTCAAATTGCCAAAGCTGGATGGACTGGCAGTGCTGCGCAAACTGCGCAGTTTGCCCGCCACCAATGAAATTCCCATCGTGGTTTTCTCCACAGAATTCACCCAGGCAGATGTGCTGATGAGTTACAAGGCCGGCGCGAACAGTTTCGTGGCGAAACCGTGTGACATTGCGGGATATGCCGAGATATTCCACGAGCGTTTGGCATACTGGATGCAATCGCAACATCGCAAATTGCTATTTTCCGGCAACGGCGAGTCAACAGAGCGAATCTGAACAGCCTAGTATTTGGATTCAGCTGCGGGAATGCAATGAAACCGGCTTTCGGCCAGGCAGAACGCAAGCCTGACGCTTTTGCGTCAGAATGGCAGTTGCAAATGCGGCGCTGCCCGCTGGAACATCGTGCGGAAGTCGTTCTGGATGCGCTGCAACGCTTCCGCGTTATCTGCTTCAAAACGCAACACGATCACCGGTGTGGTGTTGCTGGGGCGCGCCAGTCCAAAACCGTCTGCATATTCCACGCGTAGCCCGTCCAGCGTGATGATTTCCTCTGCATCGGTAAATTTTTCGGTCTGTTGCAGTTGCGCAAGCAGCGCGTGGTTCTCCCCTTCGGCGGTGTGAATATGCAGTTCCGGTGTGCAGACCGCATCCGGCAATGAATTCAGCAAAGCGCTGGGATCCTGAACCCTGCTCAGGATTTCGAGCAGGCGCGCACCGGTGTACAGACCGTCGTCAAATCCATACCATCGCTCCTTGAAGAACACATGGCCGCTCATCTCTCCGGCCAGCAGTGCGCCGGTTTCGCGCATCTTGGCTTTTATCAGGGAATGTCCGGTTTTCCATAGCGTTGGTTTGCCGCCGTGCTTGCGTATCCAGCCGAACAGGTTGCGCGTCGATTTGATGTCGAAAATTATTTCCGCTCCGGGATTGCGGCTTAGTACGTCGGCGGCGAACAGCATCAGCTGCCGGTCCGGGTAGATGATTCTGCCGTCCCTGGTCACCACGCCGAGACGGTCACCGTCGCCGTCGAACGCCAGGCCCAGTTCGCTGCCGTTGCTGCGCAGTGCCGCAATAAGGTCGGCAAGATTCTCGGGTTGCGAAGGGTCGGGATGATGGTTGGGGAAGTGCCCGTCCACTTCGCAGTACATTTCTTCCACGATGCAGCCGAGTTCGCGGTAAAGGTTGGCGACATAAGCGCCCGCTACGCCGTTGCCGCAATCCACGGTGACGTGCATCGGGCGGGCCAGTTTGATGTCTGAAACGACGCGCTTGGCGTATTCCACGCTGATGTTGCGTTTTGTGTAGCTGCCGTTGCCGTGCGTCAGCCTGTTCTGTTCAATGCGCGCGCGCAATTGCTGGATGGCCTCGCCCGACAGTGTTTCGCCCGCCAGCACCATTTTCAGGCCGTTGTAATCGGGCGGATTGTGGCTGCCGGTAAGCATCACCGCGCAGTTGGTTTGCAATTGGTACGCGGCGTAATACACCATCG
>Ga0307375_10002518_pt1 | contig 18699 bp, 28 predicted proteins | sample TR1MG_FD_202531 | JGI IMG/M metagenome (GOLD analysis project Ga0307375, IMG submission 202531) | Soil microbial communities from Risofladan, Vaasa, Finland - TR-1 | ecosystem: Environmental > Terrestrial > Soil > Coastal area > Acid sulfate soil | place: Finland: Risofladan, Vaasa | collected...
GCCTATAACCACTACATCCAGCAAAGCAACTGGCATAGCCTGGGTTGCTATTGTTCCCTTTCTAATTAAAGCACTGGCAGTCATTGCCGTCATAGTTGCTATAACTTTAGCCGTTAAAGCCATAAGCAGATACTTTCAATCAAAGCCAATCAATGAGGAAATTAAGCTGGCCATGACGAAGGAAACCCTTGTTAGTTTAGCAGTTGACCTTGAGGTAAAGCTGGAGTTCACCCCAACCCCGGTTGATGTTTTGGAAGGTAAGACAAAGGGGGAGCTGATAGTTTACTGTGATGAGTTAGCTGAGGAGATAGTGCCACCAGGCATTGAAATTCCCTGGGCCTGGATTATAGGTGGAGTGGCCGTTGTAGGGGTGGCTGCCGTTGCCCTGGCATCCAGAAGAAAGTGACTGGAACAGGGCTTGACAAATATAAGGCACTAGATATAGACTGAAATTGTAAAAGGCGGAGACATAGGTTTAGGTCTCCGCCTTTCTTATGTCTCCGCCGAAAAGGGGCTACAACTGGGCGAAAGGTCAGGTAGCCCCTTTCCCTTTTCCCAGTTGAGCCCTACCTCGTAGGTCGAGCGAGGGTAGTTAAATAAGGAGGTGGAGCATGATTAGAATGCAGGACCTTGGTGAACTTGGCTATGGTAGCCTGGTCACCCTTACCGAGTGGTGGGACCAGAAGCGCATCGATGAGGGCAAAATCACCAAGAAAGACGTCCTTAAAAAGGCGTCTACCTATGGCTATCTTCTTCCTGGTGGACTAGCCACACTGACCACTGCCTTTGGCTGGATGCCAGCCCTAAAACCCTGGGATGAGCACATTGCCCATGGGTTCATCTATGATTTCCCCCGTTTCATCAAGAACGTAGTAGGAAGCATGAGGGAAGAGGCTGGAACAAGCTCATCGGCGGCAGTAAGGGAGGCCCAGAAGATACTGGCTCAACACCGGGCAGGGGCAGCCCGGCAGCTGGCGGCACCCGGAGCTAGGGTAACAGGCCAACTGCTAGCAGATCCGGGACAGATCCCTGTCATGTCGGAGGAAACCCTACTCGTCTAAAAAATAATTTGGGTCGGTTGCTGGAGTGCCAACCGACCTGGGAGGCAACAATGCAAAGATTACGAAACCTAAATCTATTTCCGACCGGTGTAGGAGCGGCTGACAAAAATCCCTGCACCATGCCACAGGCCACGCTCTATAAGGAGACCCTGACATTGGGGCCACTCGACCCCGATGAGCTTGAAATCTTTAAGGCTCAGTTTGGTGCTCTACTGGCGGCACCTAGCAGCGATGAGCGCAAGCTAATGCTTGACCGTCTCAGCGCCTATGTGATTGCCCTGAGGTGCATCAAGCATGAGCTAAACGACATCAAGTTCAGAGGATTCAACCCGGAGGATACCGAGCTTGGCTTCGGGTTCATCCGCCCTCAGTTTACCGTTGCTGGAGCAGCAGGCCCACCCTATGTCTACAAGAGAAACTGGCAAATAACCTTTGCTGCCATAGGAACCTGGTATGACTGGTTCTGGAACGGAGCGACCTTACCCTACTCCATAGGTAAGGACTTCGGTATGGTAGTTACCCACCTCAAGAGCATGGTAACACCCGCACCGTTTATGTCTGAGTGCAGGTTTGAGGTAGGCAGAACTGGTATTCTCATTCCCTTTGATGTCAGGATGCTGAGAGTTGGCGATACCGAGAATGGCACCTCTATCGTTCCCATCCCGACAATGATTCTGAAGCCCAAGGCATCACTCTATGCCCAGGCATTGGCGGATGTTGCGGATACAGATGAGGTTGCACTCGGCGGCCTGGTTTTCGGGTTGGGTAGAGTCCTTAAAGAGACAACGCCTACCTGGACGCCGTAAAGCCTAAAATTGAATAAAGAGCTACCCAGGAATCTCGAAAAGAAAGGAGGCGAGGGGTATGCAAGTAAGCCTATTAAAAACTAGCCATGAGGATTTGTTCCTGGACCAGGGTCATTTACTGGCTCTTGGCTTCCTTGAAGGCTGGGCCTGCTTCCGTATCAAGCACAGGGAGTGGGCAAACCTAGAGCCTTGGCCGCTTGGCGTTGTTACTGCCCTGGCTAACCTGGCAGGTTATAATGAAATCCAGGATACTCAGAGCCGGCATTTTCTTGAGCCACACGACGAGGATCTAATCTACCATAGCTACTGGGGGGTAACACCTACCAGGGCACGCATCTATGTCCAGTATCCACCACGAGCCGACATCGGCAGTATGCTATCCGTTCCACGAAGTGAAACCGGCGATGTTGGTTATATTGATGGTGCTAAAAGCCCATTTAACGGCCCGTTTTCAAACGCCACCGAGCTATTCACCGTCAAGGAGAAATACCCTCAGGTTCAGGCCTATAACCCTCTAAATGATGATATGTATAATGTGATGCTCAACTTCGACCAGAGGCATTATACCTATACCATTATCAAGAATATAGACCTTATCAAGTCTATGCTCATCGGCACAGCCCGGGCAAAGAGATACACGATGGGGACAGCCTGGCCGAATGTGATGACCATACCTGATTGGCTCAAGAATGCGGTAGGTTCTATCGTAATTGAGGGCAAAAGAGTGAGTCTGCTTGCCGAAACCTTGAAGATAATGGAGGAAGGGGGATAAGCCATGTTGAACCGTGATGACCTAAAAACCGCTGTAGCTACCGTCGGTGCAGCCGATGCCGATGTTGGCAGTGCTATTCCCCAGAATATGCGCCGCTTCATCTATGCTATCAAGGCGACAAACATTTTTAACGGAGCCAACCTGCTTACCATCGGTAAGAGAGAGAATGGCGCCGTAGGAACCACAATTATTGATTATGTCCAGGCTGCCAACCTATACGATACGTGGAAAGACCCAGATGAGCTCCTTGAGGACTCGGCGCCACTCTATATTGTCGAGGGCGCAGGGGCAGGAGGAACTAGTTACCTGAGGGCGGAAGCTGGCGGTGCCAGTTTCTACCTGACAATCTGGTATATTGATGCACCAGCCTAAGGGCTGAGTGAGTTCGGGCTTTGTAAATCTTTATGCAGAGCCTGTAGTAAGGAGGGCTACCCTGAAACCAATATGCCCCTGAATAGGGGGGAAGTAGCTCAAAAGGAGGAAACATGAAAAGGATAGGATTTATAAAGGGAAATAGGTGTGACTTTAGGGATGGCTTTATTGTCGTGCCGCCGGTGCCAATCCGTATGAACTTAGCCGAACCTGATGTCTATGTCGAGACCCTACTTCCGCTATATCCAATCGGGACTCTAGTGTGGTTTCCTGGCATGGGCAAGAAGTACCGCTACTCTAAGGCAGGCACAGCTCATGTGGGAACTAAGACGCTGGCTGTCAATGGGAATAGGCCGCCTACTGCAGCTGGCTTCTTAAATGTCAATGGCTTCTATGACGGTGGTTCTGTTGCTACGTGTCCTGTAGGTGCAACTGAGCTTACATTCACCGACACAATCGACAGGCCAAAGAACTACTACGAAGGGGCGCATTTGCTACACTTTGACGGTGGAAGGGAAGTCTGTTACGAAGATTCATACATCGTATCGGGCCCCCCTGCTCCGACAACGGCTCCTCGGATAACCACAGTTCGGCTTCATAAGCCAAAGAAGTATGCGAAGCTTGCGGGGGATGGCATAGAGATATGGCTCAATCCTTACAGCAACATATGCAAGCATGATGTTGCGGCGTTTACAGGATTCTCTACCTGTATGGGTGTGCCTCCGATACCAGTTCATGATGGCTATCACTTCTGGTTGCAGACAGCAGGGCCTGTCCTCATCACACCTAACGGCTGGGGTGCTCTGTGTCCTGGATTTGTCACCAACTCAAGAGTGGCTTGGGTGCAGGCTGGTGGTGGTATTATCACCTGCACCGATGCTGTTGGACAGGGAGACCAGCGTATCGGGGAAATCCTAAGCGTGACCCTTGATGGTTCTGCTGATGCCTGGGTAAATATGGACTTGGACTTAGGGCATTAAGGAGGTATGTTATGGGATACCCAAAGTGGTGGTTAGAGAGAATGGCACAAGCTGCCAAAGCATCTAAGCCTGAACCTGAACCAAAGGCGCCAACGAAAGCACCTGAACCTAAGTCTGAGGCACCGGCGGAAGCACCCGAACCAGAGGAATAACCTGACGCAGTAATATGGGATAGCCCTAAGCCTCAAGCGAGGGGCAGAGTTGAGCCTGTCTCGTCTGGAGGCAGGCTCGTTTGATGAGGAGGAGTTATGGCAAATAATGATAAAAAGGATGTCAAAGCAATCCTAGTTGGAGGTGCTCTTGTTTTATCAACGACAGCCTTAATAACTGCCCTGACCAAAAAGGCCGAGGCGGCGCCACCGGGAGAGATACCGCCAATCACCGTTATCCTGGATGAGCAGGTTAGGCAAGCACTAGCGGCAATACTCAGCCAGCAGCTTGCGGTAAGCGACAAACTTACTACCGCCAACCAGACTCTAGTTGCTATAGCAGAGGCACTTGGGGCTGGACCGCCGGTTGTTGGGGAGCGAATCCTTGAGCCATTTAAGAAGGAAAGCCAGACATTGCAGAGGGGTGTTCCGTTTGCTGTATATGAAAGTACACCGGGTAAGGGGTCGCTAATCTGGGCAATCTTCGATGTCAGCGACCCCGATACCGAACTATCCTTCCGCATTGACGACCTCGTTTGGAACTTTAAGTACAGCACCTTGCTTACCCAGGGTATCCAGCAACCACTGTTTCCTGGAGCATGGCTGTCCAAGGCCGATGCTCTCGCTGGCCACTTCTGCATAATATTTTCCGCTGGCACTATTGAGGGCTTTACCTATAAGCAACGCCTGATAATATCCCTTACCTTTAAAGGAGCAGGCACGGCAACCCTGCATGAGGCCAGAGGAATAAAGTGGACTTACCTATAAGGAGGGATTAGATGCCTGAAGAAGATAAAGTAAGAGGACTCAGCCCTTACGACCTCCGTCGTATCCTTGGCGATGAGGCTCTTGGCGGAACAAAGCTACTCGGCAAGAAGTCCGATGACACCTTTGAGAACGTCAAGACCGATGACGAAGGCCGGCTACTGGTCTACGACCCAAAAGTCGGTAGCCTCATCAGTTATTCGGGAATAACGACGGCTGATGGGGCGCCGGGTGGTTTAACTCTAGTAGACGATGTTCTGATAACAAAGCCTGACTTTAACGGGAACCTGGTAATCATTACCTCGGGCGATTACGAAGGTCAGGCAAGGGATATAAATGGTATTACCACTGCTGGGACAGTAACCCCCTTATCAGCCTTTGATGGGCAGATTCTTGAGGAAACTACCTTTGTCATTTTTGCTTTAAGGTTTACCCCCGCTGAGGTGGCCGCTCTTGCCGCCAAGGTAGACACCATGCAAGGATTGGTTTACTACGGTGTGGTTACCGACGTCCCTGTCGGTGGCCAGTTTACCATAGCGACTTTGGCCGGTCTGGGAGCCAATAAGTTCGCCATTGTAGGTGGATTATCATATTATGCTTTCGTTTTTAGAGACGCTGTTGGTGGCATTGCTCCCCAGGGTGAATCTCGGGAAATTACAGGCTATGCCACTCTTACCGGGAACTTCACAGCAAATGCCTTTACGGTGGATGTAGGTATAGGGGATGAAATCCTTATTATACATCCCTTTCTCGCCAGAATTATGAACTTCGCAGGATTGCCTCCGCATGTTGGAAGCACTCCAGGCGCCTGGCAGGCAGCCGAAGCTAATATTGTCTCCATCGGTGTGGACAATGTCAGTTATAAGTTGCACTCCCTGGTGCTTGATATCAGCGCACTAGTGGGAACGGTAACCATCCGCATGTATCAGGAGGTCGTTGGCGTTGAACAGCGTGTTTACCAGGTGGCTTTCACTGTGGCTGCTGATGGTCCTGGCCTATGGATAGTCAACGGCACTGTGGGGATTCATGAGGTGCTAAGGGTAACCGCCCAGAGTAATAATGCCGCCGATAACGGCCAGGCCATTGGCTACGACTATATGTTGGAGGAGATGTAGCGGTGAGCCTACTTTTAACACCAAGGGTTATAAGGGATATTTCTGCACTAGAGCATTACCAACACTCTAGGTGGCGTGTTTACCCACAGGTTGTTACTGATAGCGTTGAGCTAGCAGCGGGGACTCCCGCCAATACATTTGGTGACTGGGTGCAGATAATTCCAATAGACACCATCCCCTTTAGTTTGAATGTGATTGGCGTAGTCATTGAGGAGGTAAGTGTTGCCACTACCTATCATATCCAGTTAGGATATAGCACTACCGCTGACCCCCCGGGGGCAAACTATGAAGCAGGAGAGCGTCGGGTCAGGTTGGTTACCGTCCCAATAGCCCGTGCCACTGAGCTACTGGCCATCCAGAGCCAGAATATTCCAGCAAATAGTAGTGTTTGGGGAAGATTTAAAACGGCTACTGGTGATGAGGATACCGCCGACATAAGTATTGTTTTGAGTCGTCATGTTGAAGTTTCTAGCCCTGTACCAAAATGGCCGGCATTCCCCTGGTAAGGAGTGTAAAAGAGGAATAAGATGAGCCTATTAGTTAAAGTTGGTATTACCAGGCTGTCGGAGCTCATCATCGATGCCGACAAGGACTGGCAGGCTGTGGGTATCTCCAATATTAAGGAGGTAGCTGCGGCTATGCCAACTGGCAATATGATTTCGCGCAATGGAGCAATAGTCGTCGCTCTCAGCCCTGGGCCAGTGGGCACACATTTAACTACTCAGGGAATAGGGGCTGACCCGAATTGGAGCCATCTATGAGCTTATTAACTAAAGGTGGTATCACCAGGCTGTCGGAGCTCACCATCGATGCCGATAAGAACTGGCAGGCTATGGGTGTCTCTAATGTTAAAGAACTGGCCGCAGGTATGGCGCGAGGGGACCTGCTTGCCCGCGGCCTGTCTATTATACAGCGCCTTCAACCAGGCACACCAGGCTATGTGCTGACTTCGGCCGGAGCGCTCCACGTCCCATCTTGGCAGCCGCCGGCGGTAGCGCTTGAATACTATATCCCTGTCCCTATAGATTTGACCCATGCTGAGGCAATAGTTACGCCTGACGATACTCATAACGAAGATGCCCCGATTACTTCGCCATATGTAGCAGACTATTTGGACGATGTGGCAAACAACCTTACACGCCTTGACCGCGGCGTTGCCCTGGTGGATGCCGAGGCTATAGTAGCCCCCGACCATAGCAACAATGTCCCTGCATTGATAACCGCTGTCCCGGGGACCTGGGAAAAGATCGTCGACGGTGCCGTTAAAGAGGATACGCCGGCTCAAGTCGATGATACGGCAAATGCACAGAGCGCCGCCGCGAATGATATGGAGCTGTTGCCTGCTCTACCGGTGGTGAATGATGCCTATTATATTGGCTTTGCCGTGCCTTTTGATATTGTCTGGCTCCAGATCGGGACTTCAGGCGTTGGTAACTGGGCTACAACCGAGGAATACTGGGATGGTTTTGCCTGGACAGCCCTGGCTGGCGTTGCTGATGACACTGCACAGTTCATGGCCGCAGCGGGGCTGCACTATACATCATTCACCAGGCCAGGGGATTGGGCTTTAACTAATGTAGCTGGCGTCGGGAACCTGTATTGGATGAGGTACCGGGTCAGCGCTTTTGTCAATATTAATACCCAACCATGGGGCACGCAAGCCTGGTGCGAGGTAAACTTCTAAGGAGGTAAATTATAATGGATACAGAGATTAAAGCAAGACCTAATCTAGAGATTATCAAAGAAGAGAATATCCCCCACCTTCTTTTCCCGGGCGAGGTGGGTGCCGTTTTGGAGCTTATCGTCAGAGACAAAGACGGCAAAGTTACCGAGCGGCAGGAGATGAAGTCCGAGAGCTTCGTCCGGCAGTTTCTTGAACTATTGTGGATAGCGGCCTATCCCATAAACGAGAATCTGCCGTATGAGCTCACCGATACAGGCGGGTTGCCGCGCTCGGTACCACAAAGCTGCTATATCCTTGACACTACTGGCCCCATTAATGATATAACCTATGGAGTAGTCGTCGGTACCGACATCCCGCATGCAGCAGTGACAATCGACGACTACCAATTAGTATCGCAGATTGTTAACGCCACCATGAACCACTCGGCCGTTACTTTCGGCGCCCCGGCCAGCGATGCCACCACCTCACAATTTACCATTACCAGGAACTTCGCCAATGTGAGTGGTGGGGCGGTGCTGGTGGCTGAGATAGGTTTATACATCAGAGGTTGGAGGTCCGATACGTACTATCGCTTTATGGCTATACGGGATATAGTTTCAATCAACGTGCCCGATGGACAAACTTTAACAGTGAACTACCGCGTCCAGGCGGTAGTATAGGAGGGTATCATGCTGACAGCAAAACTTGTTTTAGAGAGATTAAACGAGAGGGGCAAGCTGCTGGAACGGAGGGAGCAGCAGTCGCGTAGCTTCACCCGGGGCCTTATCGACCTTCTTTACACTATGCATAGCCAGGTACCGGTTGCCGGACCTTATACCATTGAATCTACCGATATGGCGGACCGACTTGTTGATGTAACACTGACAGGTAAACTGGCAGGTAGGGGTGTGAGCGGCCACTTAAGGATAGGGGCGCCCGCCGGCCAGGGCTCTGTGATAACTGAGCAGGCGCCAACGTCATCGGCAACCGCAGGTCAATGTGGCCCCGCCCCAAGAGTTAGCCTCCTCGGCAACGACCTGGGGATAATAGTCGGCATAGATAATACCGCCGTCACACCCGACGACCGCAGGCTGGGACAGAGGATAGGCCATGGCAGAAGGCCGGCCGACGGCGGAGCAGTTATGTTTGAGAACTATGCCGATGGCGAAGATACTAGCTATGACATCGACTCAGCAACCAAATGGGTGGCCCAAGAATTTACCCCGGCCGTATCGCACCGCATAACCTCGGTGTGGGTGAAAATATATAAAGCGGGTGCTCCCGGCGACCTGACAGTAAGTATAAGGCCTTGTGATTCTACAACTAACACTATAGACTTTTTCCCGCACGCAACGAGTGTATTGGCTACAGGGACAATAGCCGAAGGAGACATACCGGCGGCATCGCCGGGCGCTCTAACCCAGTGCGTTTTTGCCACTCCGGTAGACCTGTACGCGGGCCACCGCTATTACATAAATCTCGACTGCCCGGGATCTGTTGGAGCTAATAATGTTTATTGGCGCTATGACGCCGGTGGGGCTACTTACGCAAGGGCATTTGACTCGTATGCCTCAAGTGTTTTTGGTCGCAGGTATTACTCTGCCGATAGCGGGGTAAGCTGGACAGTGGCCTCTAATTCCGTTCATATGTTTCAGGAATGGGGGCAGAGCATTGGTGAGTTCGAATACGGCGGCTGCGACCTGAGCAATATTAACTTTGTCGACCCGGACGGTGAGTTTACTATAAGGAGATATCTGGAGAATCACTGCGGCGGTGCGATTACCGTTAATGAGGTAGGAATAGCGGCTGGGGGTACATGGCATTTCGGCGCCGCCGGCACAAATTACAACTACGCCGATACCTTCCTTATCGCCCGAGATATTGTTGGCGGTGGGATAGCCGTAGCCGACGGGGAATTGCTGCGCGTCACCTATGTGCCGCAGATAACAGTATAGGAGGGAAAATACGGGGGTGCCGTTATGGATGGACCATCGGTAAAGCTAGAAATAGCAGGAGCGGGTCTTCCCCCTGTTCTCCGGCAGGGGCTTCAACCCTTTCTCTTGCCGTGCCAAATGCCTGACTCCGGGCTTAATTGGTGTTCAGCACCCCGCCTAAAGAGACATAGTTTTGGTTAGCAACAAGGAAAATAACTAACAAAGGAGACCGGCATGAAGCTAATCTACTCAGGAATAGCAATAATCTCGGTGGGGGCTATAGGCACCCTCCTTGCCGTGATGATGGAGATAAATACCGGTGAGCCGGTCTGGATGCTGGTGATGAAGATAACCGCCGGGCTCTTTGGTGTTGGCGGCGGGCTACTGGGACTGGCCAGCATCTTTAGAAGAAGGGGGTAGGTAGATGAAAGATGGAAAGAAGGCAGCAATAGGAGTAGGGGTTGCGGCAGGGTTGGGTGCTCTTATCTACGTTGCTACCAGGGCTAAGGCGGCACCGCCTCCTCCTCCACCAGGTAGGGCTAACCTCTACGGCAAGGTAACCAACGCCATAACCGGCAACCCCATAGGTGGGGTACTGGTTAGCTTAAATGGCCTTAAGGTTTCTACTAATACCGGCGGAAACTATATTTTTGAAGATTTAGACCCCGGGGCATACCTACTTCGATTCACTAAGGAGGGCTACGAGACCGTAGTCTATTAAGGAGGTTTAAGGTGGGAGATATAGTTTTAGTTGAAGGAAGCAACCAGCTTAATATCGCGCTAATCCCGATAGCTGCCGAGGAGGAGGCTTTAATCTATGAATCGATGTCTACGAGTACGACAGGAAAATTTACGCTTGGTCAGACAACTATGGTTAAGGTCCAGGTAAGAAATCCTAATGATGTTGCCGTCGAAGAAGTTGTCGAGATCTCCGGTATTGGTTTCAGTGAACTATCAGATAATCCAATCACCATTACCATTGGAGGTAACTCCGTCAACGTGGCTAGATTCAACATCATATACGACGCTATTGGAACGTACACCATCTACTGCGAAGACCTTTCCACTACTGTGGAAATAGTGCAAGGTGAGGAAGTCCCCGGATTAGGCGGTATTTTCTTGGTGGGCCCTGGTGAGTTTTACGAGCTGAGAGACACTTATGGCACGGTGTATGGCACGGCAGAGGTTACTCCGTCCAACTGTTGTTTCTATGGCACAACGTTTGGCGGGCAAACCTGCCGCAATGCCGGGACTTTTGATTACGATGTGTGGGTCGGGTATCTCAGAAATAACGCTGCTGAACCTGACGCAATATATTCGGGTGAATATCAGTGGAGCCAGATGTTAGGGCATTACTATAATTGGCAAGCCTCGGGGCTAAGCCTTGATGCTTTTAAGGCCGCCCACCCTAATTGGGATATACTCGGTGGCATGGAGATGTGGTTCCTCAGTAGAATTCCGGCCTACTGCCCGTTTACCTATAGTTAATAAGGAGGCAGAAGAAGATTTCTCCAACAATGAACAAGCTGCACTTTCTTGTCTTCGCTATAATACAGTCTATCAGGCACCCGAGAACCTCGATAGCCTACTACTACTGCCCGGATTGCAAGCTGCGGTTCAGTCTAAAGGAAACTGAGTGCCCCAGGTGCCATAATGAGGTAGGCCATAGCCCCGATGCAAGGGAGCAGTCACCGATACCCTGGTATGGGTCTATCCTTCTTATCGTTATAGGCATCGCTTGCTGGATAAGTGGCGCAGTCATTGAGGTGCCGGGGCTGGATGAAGCTGGACGTCTCCTCGTTTATATCCCGCTGGGGAACATTTTTGGGATGACACTACGGAGCTAAATGCGGTGGTGTTTTCCCATCTACCGCACTTACTACCAAACACTGCTAACGCTCTACCCTGATAGAGCAAGAGGGTTAACTCACATTTATTAGGGCAAGGGTCAGGGCACTGTTTTACCTCAATACAATACTCCGGAGCCAAAATAGCATCGCCCCTGAAGTTTGTCTCCCTGCCATCCATTTGCTCTTCCGTTAAGAGAGCAATGCCTACAGCTCCTGCGAACTCGGGGTACTCAGGGATGATAACGGGGCACTTCAAGGCTTCCTCAAAGGCTCTAGCAACAGCCTGGTTTTTGGCTACTGCCCCCTGAAACACCACCGGTTCGAGTAGCTTCTTACCCTTGGCTAAGATTAAATAGTTGGCTACCATTGCTCGGCAAACGCCCATCAGAATATCGCTAACCGGTCTCCCTTTGTTAAGCTGAGAAACTACCTCGCTCTGCATAAATATCCCACATTTTGCCGGGAGGGCTAGCTGCTCCTTGTTTTCTAAAGCAATCCTGCCAACATCCTCGATCTTGTAGCCTAGCCGGCTAGCTATAGTTTCAAGCATGGCTCCACTCCCAGCTCCACATATTTTGTTCATCTGGAAGTCGGTTAGCACCCCATCCTTAATCAGCATTAGTTTACTATCCTCACCCCCGACATCCATTATCGTCCGGGCATCAGGATATTGCTTCAAGCAAGCAACTAGATGTGCTATAATCTCAGAATCGACATAATCTCCGCCCACTAAGCTCCTTACAAACTCCTTCCCACTACCCGTTATTCCTACGGCATCAATCTTAACTTTCGGAAGTTCTTTTAGGCCGGCTTGGACGGTAAGGATAAGCCCCTTATTTCTTAGATACACTTTGCTAACCAACTTATCATTTTCGATAAGAGCAAATTTCGCACTCACACTACCTATATCAATACCTAGCGTTATCATAATGTGCTCCGGGAGAGCTCGGCTTCCAATTCACGGATGCGCTTCTGAAGTAATCTTACGATTGTTCGTCTCTCATGATTATTTTTGTTAACAAGAGCCAAATTTCTTATATGATTATCTGTAGTAATACCATTAAGGTGGTGGACTATTTCATGCTTATCTAAGCAATGATTTAGATGTCTTGCCATTACCAATCTATGAGCAGGTATATAATGTTGTTTATTAGTCATCGGGTAAAATGGGTCTGAAGGTTCAAGGTGAATTAAAATATAGCCATGTGATTCTGTTCTACCTCTTCGCCAATTAGGATTTTTGTCACCGTGATATTTACCTATCATACGGTTAGCACTACAAGAACGGCATCGGAGGTTGAACCGAGTACCATGTAGCGCGACCCATCGTTGCTTCCCACAATCAACACATGCATGCCAAAGATAACGGTTATGTCCCTTGTAACCAATTTCTTTCGCCATTCTAACCTCATCTATTTCAGGCATTTCTTCCTCCGTTTGAGCATACTAACAAAAGTAGAAATTCTTGTGTCGAACCCAACTTCGAAGGCCGACTCGTCAAAAGCAAACCGGTATAATGAAATCTGGTATTTATCTGCGACATGGTCTACGATTGGCTCGACCGTAGATTCCGGCATGCAGGAAAGGGGGAGGATGTGTATCACCCCGTCGTAGCCCTGCTTCCCATACCAGATGGTATTCACGATGCTCTGGAAGCCGTGCCCGCCCAGCTCCTGGGATAGCAGGCTTTTGGCCTCTTTTATATCCTCTTTACTGCCTTTCTCGGTTGACTCATTGAGGTAATCGGTAATAGTTATCGACATATCAACATTGGCGCCCAGTCGTTGGAGCTTCCTCACTATGTCAAAGTTGATGTCCGGCTCGAGGGCCGTGCCAATTTCGCCAACGATGCCAATTTTGAGTGGTCTTTCCGGCAGGAAGCGGTAGGTCCTGGCCTCCACCTCCTTAATCTCCGAGTATACCCGTTTCATCCTCCGGTAAGCCTCAAAATAGGAGAGATGCCCCCACTTCCTGATTGTCGATGGGATGTTCTTTTTAGTGACGACGTGCATATTAAACTGGTAACCCAAATCCCTCAGGGTCAGCTCCTGTATCTGGTGGTAGTGCTTGAGACGGCAGAGCCCACAGCTCGAAAACATTACCAGGTCGGTCGCCCCACGCTCCAGAGCCCAAATCTCCTGGCCTAATGTATATTTTGCAGGAAAGCATATCATATCTGCACTGTTAGCCGCGCCGAGATTTATCATCTCCCGGGTTATCTTGGCAGGCATGATAACCTCAATGCCCAGCCCTTCTATAAACCGTTTCAGAAGGTTGGAGTAGATCCCGAACCGCGGCAGCCCTAACCTCATTTCGCTCCCCCACAAACCTAGGATACAACCTGCAGGGCTTATCTGTCATCTTACAATCGTGATAGACCTTGCCGTCAGGCTTCCGGGCAAACCTTCTTTTCGGCTCCATAACATCCCCCATGAACCACACCGTCTCCCAGGTAAGGCAGCCGGGGCAGATGGCAACCAACTCGCGCACCTTCTCTGGCATGCCGGCTCAATCTACCCCCTCTCCCAGGGCTCATGGTAAGGCAACCCTAATATCTGGTAGATCTGTTCTTCGGACTCTATCGGTATCAGATGCCCGCCCGCGTCAATGATTCCATCGCCATTAGCCTTGAGTTTCATGCCTAAACTCTGTGCCTGTGAGCACAGCCCGATGTTGTTTTCCCGTGAGCCGGTGCGGATGAGGAGTAGTGTTGCCCAGGTCTTCTGGTTTGCATAGTAGATATCGACCTGGGTGCCTTTGTACTCGACTCGTCTCAGCTTCTCGCCATCGGCTATCGGCGGGCCTAAGCGGTCAATCTCCTGGGACAACTGCCCCGGGTTGGTTGGGATCAGGACTATATCAATGTCACGAATCTCATCTTTCTGCCTACGGATTGAGCCGGCTGCTATGATTTTCTCGCAATGAGGCTTGAGCCGGTAATAGATTTCGTTAAATATACTTAGTGCTTCCTGAAGTTTCATTAGTCGCCTCCTTTTTGTTTATTTCGTCCAGCCAGCGACGAACACTGCTCGAGTGCTCATGGCGACCTGTTCCTTTCAATGCCGAGCCAGTCAAGTAGTATCGCCCGGACGTAGCTAAGACTCAGTTTGTTTTGGCCGGCAGCCTCTCTGTAGGCGTCGTGCACCTGCTCGGCCGTGGCGCCGGCGGCGGATATTTCTTTTTCGATGTCCCGCAAATAGGCCCTTTCACGGCTATCAGGTTCCCTGCCAAATGCCTTTGGGAAATTCTCTAAAAGGGCTAAACCAACAGGTGAGGGTGTGTGTTTCGTCCCTCTCCCTATACCCCTACCCTTGTCTAAGTCTAAACCCTTACCCTTACCCTCACCCAGAGTAACCTCTTGGTCGCTTAATGGTTGCTTTTCAGTAACTATCTGGTGGCTTTGTGGTTGCTGTGTAGTAACTGCTTGGTTACTTTCTTCTTCAAGGGGCCACCCTGGAGGCACTGGGAATTTAGAAGGATGGTAATACCGAGGCCTCTGATAACGTTTGTATCGCTTGAGTTGGATGTAGTCATCGCCGTCATTTTGATAGACGTGGATGTTGGGGTTTATCTTGGCAAGGTGGTCTCTCATTTCTCTCACTTCGTCGAGGGAGTAGCCATCATACAAGAACGCTATCGACCTGAGGTAGGCGGGGTCGCCTCGGAGCCGGCCATCGTCATCCTGGTTGGCAATGATGGCCGCGGCCAGTAGCCTTTCGGGCACGGTTGCCCTTTTCATCTTCTCGTCGGTGAAAAAGTCTGGAGCAAGCCATCTTCGTGTCATAGTTAAACCTCCGGATTTAATACATCTTGGGCCAGGAAATAGACCTTCTCATTCCTAACCTTCCCCTTGCGTTAGCTCAGGAAATGCAAACCCCCTATTCAATAATTCGTGGTATAAGGTATCGCCGCTATCGCATATGAGATAGGGCAGGAAGACTTGCTCGAGCCGGGCCTGGTCAAGCTCAATAAGAGCCATTTGTGCACCGACCCAATCTTTAATAATACGCCAAGATACCCGGTAGGCGTGGTCGAGAGAGAGGTAGCGCCGGGGTAGCCCCTGCTTTTCCATGACCGCCATGGCTGCCTTAACATTGGACGGCAGGCGGAAGCCCAAGAGCTTGCCGTTGTCCAGCCGGATTTGGAAGCTGACGGCCTCTATTTTGCCCCGGTCATCATAGTTGTAAAGGATACCGCGGGCGCCGTACTCTACGAGCTTGGCCTGTATCTCAGCCAACGTCCGTGATACAGGCACAGAAGTCGTGTAGTTTTTAAGAGGCATAATTAACCCCCGCCCCTTACTATTCCCATTATCTACCCCAGGAAACAAGAAGATAAGTAATAAGGATGATACAATCTACGACTAAGAATAGAGGGGATAGAATTGTCAGTGGTAAGCCAAAGTAAATAGGTTGGTGCCAGCACCATATAACCCAACGAATATAGAAAGGCGCGTTGTTCTGTATATAATTATTAAGAAACTTCACTTTCAGACCTCCATTAAAATAAACTTGACTGCTTTTCCAGCTTCTTGTTTATCTGCTTTACAAAATCCTCTGCTTGCTCCCTGGTAAGGCGCTTAATGACATCCTCAAGGGTGCCCTGAGGGCTAACCTTATATTGGCTTACCAGGAAAGTTTTACAGGTATTGTCATTCCACTTAAGATCACTGAGGGCATCCTTCAGCCACTGAAGGTCAATGTTAAAGCCATCACCCACAATATCGGCGGCGGACGCTTCCGATTTTTTTGAACTCGTTTCCGTCTCAATAAAGTCCGGCGCATCCGCCTCCCCCGTCTCCTGTTCGGTAACTCCGCCTGTTCCTTCCTGCTTCGCACCGCACTTTATCTCGGCTTCACTCGCCTTTTTCCCGGTTGTCTTTGGTGACTTTGGTGACTTTGGTGTACCTTTGACACCTTTTTCTCCGGGCTCTTTCTCATCAAGGACTGTATATTCAGCGTCTATGTACTCCTCATCGATGACCGAGACGCCCTCGGGCATTTCACCGGGGTACTGCCGGTCCAGGGCTGCCCGCTCGCTGCGGATGCAGGCCATGTTCAGCTTTGTATTGCCTTTTTCTTTGCCGTAGGGATCCTCATCCTTGGGCCAGGAGCCTACACCCGGAGCCTCGGCGCCGGTATCCATATCCTTGAGTAGGGTTAACGCCCAGATTTTCGAGTTGTCTATCTCTCCGTTTATCTTCCTTTGCTCATCCTCGGTCATGCGCCGCGGGGTCAGGTCCATGTAGCTGTAATGGTGTTTCCGCTGGGCGATGAGCCGGTTAGACTTGATTCCCTGTTGAGTCACCCAGTCTACTGTGCCCTCCTTTTTGTTCTTGTAAGGTATCAGGAAGATGTGTTTCATCAGTGGATTGAGGCCGTACTGGTGACAGATCAAGGCCGCCTTCAATACCTCAACATCGGGAGCCTTCGGCCAGATAGTTTTTAGTATATCTCTTGCCTGTACCTGGGTGAGGGACGCTACCCCCTCATACTTGGCTAGCTTGTTTGCCCTCTCCTTACCTAATTCTTCTTCCATTTGCTCTCGCCTCCCTTTTAGATTAAACAGATTAAACCCCGGCAGGTCGTAGGGGCCGAGCTGGGCCGGCCTGGCGATCCTAGAGTGGTCGGGGTCTCTGGTGCACCTCAAGACGTAGCCGTTAATGCCCCAGCTGCCGCCCCACGCCATGGTGAGTCCTGCACCACACTCACAGGTGCAAGTATCGATAATCTTATTACCCAACTCCCAATCAACCGGTATCATTTTATTTAGCCCATCCATTCTACTTAGAATGTTTGCTGTCATCGGCACTACCTGTCGGTATAACCGGCCGACCCCTGTGGCTGGGTGTAGAGCCGGGCATCCTCGCTAATATCAGGTCCTCCAATATTGGTTGCGTTGAACGAAAGAGCAGATTAGCTAAGCGATTTGCCAAATCCCTTTGATGGTCCCTTTCAATAAAGGCCTTATAAGAATCCAAAACCTCCAATCTGTCTATGCGGTCTGTGTATCTCTCAAGGTCTGCCAGTACCTTTTCCTCTATAGACTGACCGCCCATACCCCTATCGGTATGACACTTGTAAATGTCGTATGGCATGTTAGCCTCCTTTATTCTCCGAGGAATGTTTTTGAACTTTTCTCCACTCCTTCCCATTTATAGTTATTCGGTCGACGCCGAAAAAATCGGCTACCTCGTCGAAGGGGATAACAAAATTAACCTCAGCTTTCATAGCTCCCCCTCGGTAGGTCACAAAGGGATAATCTTTTCCCCTGGGTTTAAGTAACCATTTCAAGAAATCACCCTTTTTGGTCATTTATCTCTCCCGGATTGGTCTAAGTGTGATAGATACTCCTATGACATTTAACACTTTTCTTCCTCACCGCCTCCCGTTTTGCCTCCTCCCTGACTCTTTCAATAAGTAACCGGGCTCTTATGTATGCCTGTCTGGCCTTTCCCATTGGTCACCTCCCTACTTTATTGAACTTCTGACAAAGAAGCTCTGCCGGCACCCCCTGCAGTAGTAGCTGGCTCCGCCGGCCAGCTTCTCCACCCGCTTTGACCTCCCATGACACTTTGGGCATGGCTGAAACTTTGGTGCGCTTGGTAACTCCCAGGGGGCTCTCATACTAGCTTGACAGCCTCTTCCCCGGCATAATCCATGCTCCGATGGCAATTGCAATAAAGATGATAGATACGATAAGGAAACCTATATTCATCCTCTCACCCCCTTGACTTAATTAATGCGGGCAGCATAGATATATTTATACCCCACAATAAGGGCAGTAGTTCCAGCTGGGGTCTACGAGGTTATTGCAATTGTCACACAAAGCGGCATCATAGCTTTCCGCCCGCAGGCTCAGGGGGGCACCACAAAGATGGCAAAATTCGGGGGCGATCTTCCAGTCCTGGGGCATACGCCCGTTGGCAATTGCATGCCCGTTGGGGCAAGACCGGTCAATAATATCAATTGTTTCCACCCTGAACATTGCTATCCCCTTAACAATAAACCGATAGTGGTAACTTATGGATGCACTACCTGGGTGAATTAGAAGGCTTTGGTGGTGTGTTAGGTAAGAATAAATCTTCTTCGGGTAAGCCGATTGTGAAGCATACCCGTTCAATAAATGACCGACAGGGGGGATACCTGCCAGTAGCGACTCGGCAAAGATATCCCTTGGAAAAGCCAGTCCGCTCTGCCAGCCAACCTCGCGTATATTTAAAAAATAATGGG
>Ga0307375_10002519_pt1 | contig 18697 bp, 8 predicted proteins | sample TR1MG_FD_202531 | JGI IMG/M metagenome (GOLD analysis project Ga0307375, IMG submission 202531) | Soil microbial communities from Risofladan, Vaasa, Finland - TR-1 | ecosystem: Environmental > Terrestrial > Soil > Coastal area > Acid sulfate soil | place: Finland: Risofladan, Vaasa | collected...
AGCGCGGGTGATCCTTGAGCAGTTTCTTGCGGTACTCGAATGGATCCTGTCCGCTCTGGGCGGCCAGTTCGTCGAGAAAGCATTCGACCACATAGGCGTTCTGCGAATGGCCAACCGAACGCCAGAACCCCACCGGTACACCGGGATCGATCAGGGCGTAGGTCACTTCCAGATTGGGGATGGCGTAGGGCAGATCGGCCGCGCCTTCGACTGCCGAGGGATCGATGCCGTTCTTGACCCGCGCCGGGGCGATCCGCGACCAAATGGACGGCCCGGCGATGCGATGTACCCAGGTTTTCGGCATCCCGTGAGCATCCAGCTCGGCCGATAATTCGTTGTAGGCGATCGGGCGATAATAATCGTGCTGCACATCATCGGGGCGGCTCCAGATCACCTTGACCGGATGGCCGTGCTGCTTCGCCAGTTGCACGGCCTCGGTGACGAAATCCGCTTCGGAGCGACGACCAAATCCGCCACCCAGGAAGGTGGTGTGCACCATGACCTTCGAGGCATCAACACCCGCCGCTTTGGCGGCAGCGCGCTGCGCATTGCCCTGTGCCTGAGTCGGCGCCCAGACGGTCACCCCGTCGGCCGTGACGGCCGCCGTGCAGTTCATCGGCTCCATGCAGGTATGTGCCAGATAAGGGACCTGATAGACGGCTCGGAATATCTTCTTGCTGCCCGCAGATGGCAGAGCACCGGCGCCCTGACCATGCTTAGCCGCTGGTCTGGCCTTCGTCTCGACCCCCGCACGCAACATCCGGGTAATGCCCTCGCTGCTCAGATCGGCCAGGGGGCCGAGATCCCAGTCGATCTTGAGCTGCTGGCGACCCTGCTCGGCCGTCCAGTAATCCCGTGCCAGCACGGCCACGCCGTGATCCAGCCCGATCACGGCCAGCACACCCTTGACGGCCTTCGCTGCGGTCGCGTCAAACGATTTAACCTTGCCGCCAAATACCGGGCAACGTTCGATGGTCGCGATGCGCAGATCCTCCGGCCGGGCGTCGATCCCGAAACCCGCCTGACCGTTGACCTTGATCGGCGTATCCAGTCGTGGGGTTGGCTTGCCGATGATTCGAAAATCTTTTTCGGACTTGAGCATGACTGAACCGGGCACCGGCACCGAAGCCGCCGCCTCGGCCAGCTCGCCGTACAGGGCAATTCGACCGCTGTCTGGGTGCACCACACGCCCGGGTTCGGTGATCAGCGCGTTCGCCGGCACATTCCACTGTTTGGCTGCCGCCTGTAGCAGCATCTCGCGGGCAGTTGCGCCCACTTCCCGCATCTTCGTGTAAAACCCACGCACCGTCGCGCTGCCCCCGGTGATTTGTCCACCGAGCAACGGGTTGGCATAAGCCTGATTAGCCGGTGCAAATTCAGTATTGAAACGCCCCCATTCGGCATCCAGCTCCTCGGCAATCAGCATCGGCAAGGCCGTCATGGCGCCCTGCCCCATCTCGGAGGCCGACACCACCAGGGTGATCTGCCCGTCCGGTGCAATCCGCACCCAGGCATTGGGCGCGAAATCCTTACCGCTGGCAACCGCTGGAACAACACCCGCCGGTGCGGCATCTGCCTGAGACGCGGTGGAGAACCCCAGCAGCAACCCACCACCGGCAGCCAGGCTAACCGTAAGAAACTCGCGACGGGAAATCATGACCGAACCTCCGTCGCTTCGTTGTCGACCAACGCCGCATTGACCGCGGCGACGGCCATCGATTCATTCGACTTAGCAGCACGTCGAATCGCGGATTTGATGCGGTTGTAGGTGCCACAACGGCAGAGATTACCTGCCATGGCCTGCTCAATCTGCTGTTCGGAGGGCTGAGGCGTCTCGGCCAACAGCGCCACCGCCTGCATGATCTGACCCGACTGGCAGTAGCCGCACTGCGGCACATCTTCCGCGATCCAGGCCAATTGCACGGGATGGTCGGACACGACGGACAAGCCTTCAATCGTGGTGATCTGCTTGCCCTGGGCACTGCTGATCGGCGTGACGCAGGAGCGAATCGCCTTGCCATCGAGATGAACCGTGCACGCCCCGCACAACCCGGCGCCGCAACCGAACTTGGTCCCCGTAAGGCCAAGGTGGTCACGCAAAGCCCAGAGCAAGGGCATCTGCTCGGCCACATCCAACTGCAACTTGCGATTATTCACCGTCAACTCGATCACATTGCACGCTCCCGCTGCGCCTATGGCAGAACTTGGTTCAAAGGATGGGTATGGCTGAATGCGCCACATAAAAACTGCTGGCGTCACGCCACGACGAAGTACAGCTCCAAGCGTAGACCTCCGCTGCCAACGCGCAACGTGTTTTTATAAACACACCGGTCAACCGAGCCCCGTTCGAAGGTGACCATGTCGCATGGGGTAGAACGTCCCCTGGGTAATGCGAAACCCCGGCCGCCAGCCCGATGCGTGTACGACTCAATCAATGCACCCGGTGCCATCGGATACGGCATTAGGGTAGATCCCAGCCACATCACGAACCGCTGCCCGTCATCGGCGGCATCACGAATGCCCCACCGCCCCCTTACTTATCGCTGCGCGTGAACATAGACTCGGCCCACTTTTAGCATGGAAAACGGATCAACGCCTTCACGGCTGGCTCCACGCCCCTTAGCGCTCGTGCAAACTTTCTGAAGAATACTGTAGCAAAGGCGCCAGGAAATATTCGATAACTCGCCGCCGACCGGTCTTGATTTCGACACTGACCGCCATCCCCGGCGACAGTTGAACCGCGTGGCCATTCACATAGATGGTCTGTCGATCCAAATGCACACGCATGGCATAAACCAACCCCAGCTTTTCATCCTGAATGGCATCATCGGATACATGTGCCACCACACCGGGAACCGTGCCGTATTTGGTATAGGGGAAGGTATCAATTTTGACTTTGGCCGTTTGCCCAGGATGAACAAAACCAATGTCCTTGTTCGGTAAAAGAGCTTCGACTTCCATGACGTTATCCCGCGGAACCACAACCATTAAGGGTTGAGCAGGCGTAACAACCCCGCCCACCGTATGCACGGCCAATTGCTGCACGGTACCGGTAACCGGCGCCCGCAAACGCATCAGCCGGTCATGTTGTTTCGCTTTAATCAGCTCCTGCTCCACATTCCCAAGCTTTGCCGTTGCTTCGTGCAGCGTATCCAGTGTTTCCCGCCGCGTCTGCTCCCGATAGGTCGCCTTTTGACGCTCTGATTCGACAAGAGCCGCCTTAGTTTCAGCCAGCGTCGCTTTCTGTGTGATCAATTCTCTCGTTTGTTCAATGCGTGCCTGCTCAAGCTCAAGGTACGCGTGTTGTGACACATGCCCCAAAGCCGAGAGTTTTTTGAAGTCTGCGGCCCGCCGACGAATAATTGGCAGCGTTTCCCGAATCTTCGACACGGTCGCCTCAATGACGTGGACTTCTTGTTTGCGCCGCTCAATTTCAGAATCCAACTGTGCGATCTGCGCATGGAATTGACTGAAATGCCCAGCAAGCAGCTGCTGCTCTGTGCGAAGACGTGCGGGATCTATAGAGTCATCCACGACCAGCTTAGGTACTGCCGCTGGATTATCTAATGCGGCTAACAGCGCACGTGCTCGTGCCGCATCCAATCGTGCCGTCAAAGCATCCTCGGTGAGGCGTTGGACATCGGCGCGCTCCAAAGTTGAATCCAACGCAAGAAGGATTTCTCCCGCTTGGACATGCTGCCCATCTCGCACATAAATCTGCTTGACCACAGCCGTTTCAACCGATTGAATCGTCTTGGTTCGCTCATCGGGGATAATCTTGCCGCGGGCCACAGACACGACATCCATTCGGCCAAAAACAGCCCACAGAACGGCAATGAGCACGAACAACAGGATCAACCCCATGACGACCCGAGGGGCAGGATGTACCGGGGTTTCCTGGAGCGCTAATGCCGACGGCAGAAACTGCTGCTCATGCGGCAATCTGGGCGGCGCATCCAGTTCCTTGCGCCGCGACCAGGCCAGGGAAAAGACCTGCCCATAACGTTTCCACAAATCCATCCATGCTTGTCGACGCATACTCATATCATCATGCCTGCTGCAGCCACAGAAGACGGGCATAGTGCCCATTCTCCTGGTTCGTCAATTCATCATGAGTACCGGATTCCGCAATCTGGCCACGGTCCATCACGACAATGCGATCGGCATTGCGAACCGCAGATAGCCGGTGAGCGATAATGATTACCGTTCGGCCCTGCACAATGGATCGCATATTGTCTTGAATCACACGTTCCGATTCGTAATCCAGCGCGCTCGTGGCCTCATCAAAAATTAGAATGCGTGGATCGGTAATCAAGGCCCGAGCAATGGCAATACGCTGACGCTGGCCGCCGGAAAGACTGGAGCCATGCTCACTCACAATCGTGTCGTAGGCCTCCGGTAGTTCAAGAATGAAGTCATGGGCACCCGCCAGTTTCGCGGCGGCCATCACGCGCTCCAGTGGCGCGCCCGGATCGGCCAGAGCAATGTTTTCCCGAACGCTGCGGTTGAAGAGTAAATTCTCCTGAAGCACGACACCGATCTGACGGCGTAACGACGATACCTCCGCCACCGCAAGGTCGACACCATCGACCAACACACGCCCTCGCTCCGGCACATAGAGCCGTTGCACCAACTTGGCCAGGGTACTTTTCCCGGATCCGGAACGGCCCACAACCCCAATCACCTGCCCCGGTTCGATCACCAGATTGATGCCCCGTAAAACCTCGGGCCCATCGGGTCGGTAGCGGAAAAACACCTGATCGAACTCGATTCGACCCTGCAGGCGCGGCAGACTGCTGCGATTACCTGTTGATCGCTCGGTGGGCGCATTCAAGATATCGCCCAGGCGCTGCATCGAGATGCCTGTTTGCTGGAAATCCGTCCATAACTGCGCCAAACGCATGATTGGTTGAGCGACTCGCCCCGCCAACATGTTGAAGGCGATCAACTGACCAACCGTCAGTTGCCCATCGATGACCAAACGCGCGCCCAGCCACAATGTCCCCAAGGTCACCAGCTTACCGATCAACGAGACCGATTCGTGTGCCAACGTAGACAAAGTCGTCGTGCGCATACTGGCCGAAACGTACCCTGCCAATTGCTTGTCCCAATGACGGGTCACATGGGGCTCTACCGCCATGCTCTTCAACGTATCGATCCCACTCACGCTCTCAACCAGGAACGCCTGGTTCTCGGCCCCCCGATTGAATTTCTCTTTAAGGCGCGCCCGCAACAAGGGCGTAATCAGCAGGGAAACCAGCACATAGAGCGGTAGTGAGGCCAAGACAATCAACGTCAGCCAGCCGCTATAAAACAGCATGACGGCGATAAACACGAATGAAAACAACACATCTAAAAGCAACGTTAACGTGTTACCCGTCAAAAACTGGCGAATACTCTCAAGCTCGCGTACCCGTGCGACCGAATCGCCCACGCGGCGCGCCTGAAAATAGGATAAAGGCAGATGGACCAAGTGGTGGAAAAGCCGCGCCCCCAACTCGACATCCATGCGACTGGCCGTATGCGCAAACACATAACTTCTCAAGCCAGACAGCACCACCTCGAAGACCATCACCACGAACAAGCCGATGGCCAGGACATCCAGGGTGGTCAGACCGTGATGCACCAGCACCTTGTCCATCACCACCTGAAAAAACAGCGGCGTAATCAAGGCAAAAAGCTGCAAGGCGAATGACACCATTAACACTTCGCCCAACAACTTACGATGTTTAACGATGGACGGCACGAACCAGCTAAAATCGAACCGCCCCAGCTCCCCGGTCAGCGAGGCGCGGGAAGTAAACAGAATCAGTTTCCCGTTCCAGCGTGCACTCAATGCTTCACTGGATAGCGTTTCCGGTCGCCCGACCAAAGGGTCCTGAATCAGCACCTGATCGTTTTCGGCTCGCGCCAATACGAAAAAGCGCCCATCGTCACTTTGAGCAATCGCCGGTAATGGGGTATGCGTCAGTCGGTCCCATGTTGTGCGCACCAGTTTTGCCTTCAAACCCAGCTTGCGCGCCCCATGCAAAATTTCATCCGTGCCAAACAGCGCACCGCCGACCGAGAACTCATGACGCAATTGCTCCGGATCTGCCGCCACGCTATGAAAGCGCGCCAACATCACCAACGCAAGTAAACCCGGATCTGGTCGCGGTGCCGGATCCGGGGACTCTTTAACTTTGTCCAACATTAAAAATAACTCCTACGTTTTCCCACGCAAGGTGGGAAAACATTCCTTAGGATGGCTGCTCGTCCCTGTCTACTGCCAGCTGGCGGTAATGACCGGCTGCAATTGGTCTCGATAAGCCGTTGAGAGCGTCGTTTCACCCGCTGCAGGCGGAGCAAAGCCCGCCATGGCGGAAACGAGATTATCCACTTGAGCATCGAGCAACACCTGACCATCCGAAGTCTCAATTTGCTCGACATGATGCGCGTCGCCAAAGTACCAACCGCTGATGGTTGAACTATCGTCGGTGCCAATGACACTGATCGACAAATCATCCCCAATCCGTTGGAACCAGAGCTGATCGTTAGCTACATCCGGACCAAACTGCAGGGTATCGGTTTTGCCAGCCGTCGGGTCGTAGGCCGTGATCGTATCCGCGCCACCACCCCGATTCTGCATGAAACGATCATCGCCAAGGCCGCCAATCAGCCAGTCATCCCCGGTGCCGCCATCAAGGACATCATCACCCGCGCCCCCATCAATCAGGTCCGCATCGGATGATCCCAAAATGGTCTCGCTCGCTGCGCGTGCCAGCTGTACGGTGCCATAGGCCCGCTCGTCAGGCAGACCGACATAATCAGGTGAACCGACTGGATCGGGATCGCTCAATCCAAACGCGCCGAAAATCTGAGACTTGCCCAACTGGGAGCCATCTGAGAACTCAAGGACATCGATTGCTTCATCGCCACCCCGAAAGAACCCACCAATCGTGACCTGATCCGGGCCGCCATTAACGCTCAAAATCAAATCGTCACCGGATTTCATCAGGCCGCTGGCCACGTCATTGAATCCCGCATCGGTGAATTGCAGGGTATCCACGCCGCCACCGGTATTGTCGAGGGTCACCTGACCATCTCCGCTATGAAACACGTAGGTGTCGTCGCCACGCCCGCCAATCAGTAGATCATTACCACCGCCGCCTTCCAGGGTGTCGTTGCCGTTATAGCCGAGTATCCGCTCAGCATTAGCGCTGCCCTGAATCAGGAGGTCATCGCCGTTACTGCCTTCTACAGTCGCGGCAAAAGGAGATACTCCATCGGGAATAGGCAGACCAAATGCGCCAAAAATCTGGTCGGCTGTCAGACTCCCCCCGGTGTCGAAGGTGAGTGTTTCAACCAGGGCATCGCCACCCAGGAAAAAATTACTGACTGTGACCTGATCCGGACCACCATTGACGGCAAGAACCAAGTCATCGCCCGATTTCATCAATCCGGATGCCACGTCGTTGAAAGTAATCCCACCCGTAAAGCGCAAAGTATCCGCGCCACCTTCCTCGGAGAGGAAGGCCTGACCGCCACCGAAGACATAAGTGTCGTCGCCCACGCCTCCGCGCAACAGATCGCTGCCACCATTGCCATCGAGTGTGTCATTGTCCGCCCCGCCCAGGAGCACATCGTTACCCACCGTACCGGTGAGGATGTCGGCACCGCCTGTCTGCGCCACTGGCGGGGGAACGGTACCTGTGCCGCCATCAGCTGGCGGCGCTGTTGTGCCATCGGCAGGGGTGGTTGTGTCGCCTGGTAGGGCGGTGAGTTGTGCCACGATATCCACCGCTGCAATTGCATTGCCACCATCGGTCGGCTGGACATAGGCGATGGACGCGTCTCCACCCAAAAAGTGGTTCAACACGCGAACCTGCTGGGCAAGATCATCGTCCAACAACATAACCAAATCATCGCCATCACGATGGTAAGTGATCCGGGAACGATCAATCCCACCCAGGAAGAACACCGTGTCTGTTCCGCCGCCGGTGTTGTCGATGACGTCCACACCACCACCGGCAGCATAGTAATAGTCATCATTGCCGGTACCACCGACTAGCTGGTCGTCGCCGTCTTCGCCATAGAGCACGTCATCACCGGCTCCACCCATCAATTCATCGGCACCCGAACCCTGACCCGACCCATTGCCGCCATACAGCGTGTCGTTTCCAACGCCGCCTTCAAGCCGGTCGTCACCTGCCATGCCCCACAAGGTGTCACTACCGTCCAACCCTTGCAGCAGATCTCGAGTGTTATAAGCAGTCAAAGTGTCATTAACATTCGTGCCGATCAGGGCCGTCGCGTAACCACCTGCCAAGCCACTCGCCGCAACAATATGTGCGATGTGCAAGGTATCAAGCTGTGAGCCCCCATTAGGCTGCACATAATCGATCGCTGAATCGCCACCCAGGAAATGGTTGAGCACACGAACAGATTGTGTGGCATCGCCGTCCACCAGAATGACCAAGTCGTCCCCATCGCGCGTGAAGCTCAAGCGATCCTGAGCGACATCCGTGAAGAACAGGCCGTCATAGCCACCATCACTGTTGTCGATCACATCAACGCCTTGCCCGCTGGCATAAACGTACTTGTCGTCACCAAGGCCACCAATCAGATGATCGTCGCCCGCATCGCCGCCGAGCTGGTCATTACCATCGCCGCCGATAAGGGTATCTGCGTCTGCACCACCCGACAGGTAGTCATTTCCAGCTCCGCCCTCGAGGTAATCACTGCCACCATCGCCAAACAGGCTATCTGCGCCTGCCTGACCATAGAGTTCATCGTCACCGAGACCACCACTCAGACTATCGTTACCCGCACCGCCATCGAGGAGGTCATTGCCGTCACGGCCCTGCAGATTGTCTGCACCGAGCCCGCCAAAGAGCTGATCATCGCCAGACTCCCCATCCAGGTAGTCGGCCCCATCCTCACCGTAGAGGGTATCGTTGCCATCCCGACCCCAGACCTGATCGTCTCCTGATCCGGCATAGAGAACCTCGTCCAGTGCTCGATAGCCGAAGAGCGTGTCTGCGGACGCGGTTCCGTAGGTGACTACAGCAGCCTCAACATCGGCATCCGCGATCTCACCGCCGTCGGCAAAGCTGAATCGGTTGACCTTGAAGTGATCTGTCGGCTCTTCGAACCAACGCTCAACGGTGATCTGATCCGTACCGTTCGCATGACGAATGACGAGGTCATCGCCATGTCGCTCAAAGGCAAGGTCCACAAGTGCAATACCCGCCCCGAACACCAAGGTATCGGTCGACGGCGTGATATTGCTGTACGACTCGCCCGCACGGCGCTCGATCAGTCGATCCTGACCATCGCCAAGGTTGAATCGATATATGTCGTCAGCGAATGAGCCATAGAGGACGTCATTACCTGTGCCGCCTTCAAGGACTGTCCCCAGACCAGAAGTCCAGGTATCGGTGTTGGCCACAAGGACATCGTCTCCGGCACCGCCGAGCAGTTCATCCGATCCGAAACCGGTCAACGTATCGCTACCGGCACCACCGGAGAGCAAGCCAGTGCCCTCGATCGTATCGGCACCGTCACCACCGAACAGGGAGCCATTGCCCAGCAAGGAGTCATCACCGGCACCGCCATCCAGTTGATCGATGCCATCACCGCCGATCAGCGTATCGGCACCCTCGCCACCGAGCAAAGTATCGTTGCCCGAACCGCCATACAGCACGTCGTCGCCCAGACCGCCCTGAAGGGTGTCGGCATCGCTGTCGCCGTACAGTTCGTCGTTACCATCGCCACCGTCGATCTGGTCCGCTCCGGTACCGCCGCTGATGAAGTCAGCACCGGCGTCGCCATAAAGGGTGTCAGATCCAGAGCCACCGTAAATGGTATCGGCGCCAAGCCCACCGTGGACTTCGTCATCGCCGGCCGCAGCCGTGACGTTATCGTCGCCAGCTCGGGCCTCGATCAAATCGTTTTCTGCATGGCCTTCAATCGAGTCATTCGCATCCGTTCCTTCAAGCGCCTGCAGCTTGATCGTTTGATAATCCCAGACGGTGCCGTCACTGAATTCGATCGACTCGATGGCTGTTGCACCAGGCACACCCGCCTGATTCGAAAACTCGCCCAGCACGCGGGACAGCTCAGCCCCATCGCTCAGTCGGCTAATGACTAAATCCTGGCCAACTCGGCGGAGCAAAATGTCAGTCGAAGTCAGGTCTATTAGCCGGAGACGGTCGTTACCCTGCGTATCCAATATTTGGTCTGTGCCGTCGGCGGATGCCATCTCATATATATCGTCGCCTGCCCCGCCCTCAAGGCGATCGGCTCCGCTGCCGCCGACGAGCGTGTCGTTTCCAACCTCGCCATACAGCGTATCCATACCAGCCCCGCCATAGAGCACGTCGTTACCATCACGGCCATGAAGGACATCGTTTCCGGCATCGCCAGCCATTGCGTCGTCAGTCGCATGCCCCTCAAGCACATCATCCATACCGCCGCCATGGAGAACCAAGTCATTGATATCGGATAAAGTCCAAACAGTACCATCTGAGAAACGCACTTCCTGAACAGTGGCGTCGTTCACGGTCTCATTGTAGAAGTGTCCGAGTACAGTGACCTGATCAATGCCGTTGACGTGCATCAAGAGCAGATCATTTCCTTGACGGCGGGCCATGATGTCACTGACAGCCACATCAGCGACAAACTCGATGACTTCCCGGCGCCCGACAGTGGCATCTGTGGCATTGACGACATCTTTGCCATCACCCAGACCGAAAACATACGTGTCGTCACCAATGCCGCCGGAGAGGGAATCATCACCATGGCCGCCCACGAGGCGGTCATTGCCTGCCTCGCCATAAAGCTGGTCGTTACCCTCACCGCCATCGAGGGTGTCATCCCCATTGCCACCCCGGAGGTTATCTACACCTGAACCACCAAACAGATGGTCACTACCTTCCTCTCCATACAATTGATCGTTACCCAGGCCACCACTCAGCGAATCATCTCCTGCATGGCCGTAGATACTGTCGTCGCCATCGGCTCCATCTATTGTGTCGGCGACGTCGTAACCGATCAGAGTCTCACCTGCAGAAGTGCCGACAAGAACTTGCTGCTTGATGTCATCAACGCTCCATACGGTGCCGTCGGCAAAGCGCAATTCTTCGACGCGGTGTTCCCCACTATTGGCGTCATTAACAAAGTAATTTTGCACCGTCAGCGTATCGTCACTACCCACCAGACTGATAACCAAGTTGTTACCCGTACGGCGCAATGTCACATCCGCCGGAGCGGTATCCGAGGCGAATGAAACTCGATCCAGTTTATCCACAGAAGGGTTGTATTCGTACGCAGCGATAGTGTCGTGGCCCGAGCCGTAACCAAACTGATAGGTATCGTTGCCGCTACCTCCGTCCAGAATGTCGTCTCCAGCGCCACCGTCTAGGATATCGTCGCCATCCTCACCCAAGAGTCGATCGTCACCGGCGCCACCGGAAATCTGATCCGCTCCGTTACGGCCGTACAACACATCGTCACCAGCAGAACCATCAATGAGGTCATCTGTGGCATAGCCGATCAAGGTCTCTCCATCGGCAGTACCGACAAGAACTTGCTGCTTGATGTCGTCAACACCCCATACGGTGCCATCGGCAAAGCGCAATTCTTCGACACGATATTCACCTGTATTGGCGTCGTTCCAAAAGTAGTTGTTCACCTTCAACTGGTCTGTACTGCCATTTAGCAAAACGAGTAAATCATTCCCAGATCGGCGTAATGTCACATCGGAGGTAAGGACACCAGCGTCAAACTGCACAACATCTGTTTTGGTCGATGTCGGGTTAGCGGTATAAGCAGAGACGGTGTCCTGACCTGATCCATAACCAAATTGATAGGTATCGTTGCCATACCCGCCATCAAGCCTGTCGTTCCCGGCACCGCCATTTAAAACATCATCACCGCCTTCGCCATAGAGATAGTCGTCACCATCCTCTCCTTGGAGGAGATCATTTCCGTTACCACCCAACAGGACATCTGCACCTGTTCCACCGTTGAGGGTATCGGCCCCTTCCTCGCCATAAAGATGATCATCACCATCTCCGCCAGAAAGTACATCATCACCAGCGCGCCCATAAATGGTGTCGTTACCACCCATACCATCAAGGACATCATTCGTGTCGTAAGCAATGACTACATCATCGCCAGCGCTAGTGGTCAGTGTCTGTTGTTTGACGTCATCCACTGTCCAAACAGTTCCATCGGCAAAACGCAGCTCTTCAATCCGGTATGTCCCGGTCAAAGCATCACCAAGAAAATAATTACTAACGGTTAATTTGTCCGCAACCCCGACCAATTCAACTTTCAGATCATTACCGACCCGGCTTAAGGTGACGTCAGAAGAAAGGATGTCGTTATCGAATTGAACCGCGTCAGTCTTGCCAGCATCAGGGTTATAAGAGTAATTATTGATCGTATCCTGACCGTCACCGCGACCGAACAAATACACGTCATTGCCCGCGTCACCAGTGAGCCAGTCATTTCCGGCGCCACCATCGAGCACATCATCACCCGCGCCACCACTTAATCGATCATATCCCACGCCACCAAGTAGCGTGTCTGCGCCGTCTTCACCGTATAGCGAATCATCACCAGCACTTCCATTAAGCGTGTCATCACCAGCTCTACCGGAAATGATGTCATTGCCCTCCGCGCCATCGAGAGAATCCGCCGTGGCATAGCCAATAAGCGTATCGCCAGCTATGGTTGGAACAAGTACCTGTTGCTTGACGTCGTCTACACCCCAAACAGTGCCATCGGTGAAACGAAATTCTTCTACCCGATATCCAACTGTATTGGCATCACCCCAGAAGTAATTGGCAACCGTTAACTGATCATCGATACCAGCAAAAGTGAACACGAGACTATCGCTGACACGCCGAACTGTCGCATCCTCAGGATGAAGCCCACTACCAAAGAGCACGGCATCGACTTTATCAACAGTGCTGTCGTAGCTTTGAATCACATCCTGACCAGAGCCCACATCAAACAAGTAGCTATCGCTACCAGCTCCGCCATCCAGGAAATCGTTACCCTCACCACCGTTCAGAACATCATTACCGTTACCGCCATACAGACGGTCGGTATCTACGCCGCCCAAAAGCGTATCGTCGCCTTCCTCGCCGTAAAGTAGGTCACTACCCACTCCACCCGACAGGACATCATTGCCGCCACGTCCATAAACCAGATCATTCCCTTCTGCTGCATCAATGGTGTCATCGGTGGCATAACCAACGATGGTTTCCGCATTACTACTGCTCATCAACACGGCTTGTCTTACAGCATCGACATCCCAAACCGTACCATCGGCAAAGCGCAACTCTTCCACGCGGTAACTGCTGTTGTCACCGTCATAACTGAAATAATTACTGACCCGAAGTTGATCCGTTCCATCACCCAGATGGATAAACAGATCATTGCCCGAACGGGTGAGTTGTACGTCACTTGTCGCGACACCCTTGCCAAACTCGACCGTATCAAGTTTGCCGACGGTCCGATCATAGCTCGCAATTACATCCTGACCCGACCCAAAACCGAAGCGGTAGGTATCACTCCCGTAACCACCATCGAGATAATCATTACCGGCACCACCGACAAGAACATCGTCACCCTGGCCGCCGTAGAGGTAATCATCGCCGTCACCACCAAGCAACAAATCTTGCCCTGCATCGCCATAAATGCGGTCTGTTCCCGCACCACCGCTCAGCCAGTCGTTGCCCTCATGGCCGGATATCCGATCAGCATCGGAGCCACCCAAAACAATATCTCGGTCTGAACCACCGATAAGTTCGCCATCACTTGAGACGACATTAAGTTCTGCCAATGTAGCGGTTAGTACCTCTGTCTGCGCGGGGTCAGCCGCCATTGCCTCGATACGGGTACGCAAGTGCTCATCAGCATCCCAGTTCGCGTCGCTCAGGGCATCACCCGAATAGCGTGTCAACTCGACTTGATCAATCAAACCATTTTTTGCATCCGCAGAATACGCAGCATCCAATGCGGCATCCAGACCAGAAGTATCAATACCAAATGCACCGGTTTGATCATCGTAAGTCATGCTGATGGCAGCAAGATAGGGACTCAAACGTGTTTGTTTGATCAGCCCTTCATAAACAGATGACTGAATTGCCTGGTAGGATTGACTGAGTAGATCAAGTTGCGTCGCAGATAAAGAAACATAGACGCGATTGACGCCGATTGAATTGGTTGCTGAGCCAGTCCATTGCCCTGATCCAAGCGTGACGCCCGTCTGCTGCACACTAACAAAGGACTGCCCGTTGAAACGCTCCAAAGTGCCCAGCATGCCGACCAACTTGGCTTGTTCTGTCTGTAATCCCTCAAGATGGGCACGATCCTCTTCGGATAGGACATTTAACGTGCCTGGATCCGCATTCCAGTTACCAAGGTAGTTTTCGTAATCGCCTGCGCTCATACCTGGGGCTAGGTAAATTAATTGATATCCCTTTTCTAGAGCCAACTCAACACTTGTTGCTTGGGCAGAAGTTTGAGCCCAGGCTGAAACCAGCCCATCAAGCTGCGCCAATTGCTGGTCGCGGGTTGTGGCTTGGCTGTAATCGGTTAACCGTTGCGCGAAATAGGGGGACAGGCTTGCCGCTTCACGCATGTCACGAAGTGCGCCTGAACCGCGCATTTCGGGTAATGCCTGCGCTTCGGTCGTCAGAGGCACCGGATCGGTAAATTGGCGGTAAAAGCTGTTTTCTGCCAAATCAATATCACCACTCTGACCTGTGGTGGATTCGATCTCACCAACCTCGCCAGTGGCCCACGTGAACCGCCCCAAATCGGCCAAGCGGTTACCATCAGCCAACACTTGGCTGTGCGACTGTGCACCGACGTCCAGCGAAGCAATGCCAATATCATCAAGGGATTGAAGCTCGCCTGCCTCAGAGATGCCATTCTGGTTCAGATCACGCCAGATCTTAAGTTCGGCCCAGTGCGTATCGTTCGCATCCACCACACCATCGGCATTGGTGTCCTGCTCGGCCAGGGCGGCAAAACCATCAGCAGCCTGAAGACCATTGGACAATACCGTGCTGTCGCCAAACAACTCAGCACCCGAATCAATCGAGCCATTGCCATTGCGGTCGAGCACCAGAAAACCGTCATCTGAACCGACCCAGCCAGTGGCCGTCTTGACGCCATCGCCGTTGTGGTCGAAATAAACCAGCCGCCCGGTATCGATACCCACGGTTTCAAGGCCATCGCCATCCAGATCGAGGGTAAGAGGGTCACGGCGGGGAGCCCAACTACGTGAACCAAACCAGAAGTCATGCGCCGAGTCCAGGATTCCGCTGATGCCACCCATTTCCTCAAAAAAATCGGTTAAATCGGACTGAAATCCGTTTACTTGTCCTTTCAACGAATCTACCCAATCAAATAGAGCACTCCAATCCTGGTTACTCGACCACTGACTCACACCGTCATACGCATTTGTAAAAGACCTTGACATCGCTTCATCAGTGGCAATCGCGGCAGCAGGTCCTGCGGGAAGAGCGGCCAAACCAGCGAGGGTACCTAAGACAAATGCGAATGAATCACGGACTGTTGAATTGAGATTTTGTTTCTCAAAAACCTCAGCTAGTGTGAGTGTAGTACTCGCATCACCATAAGCCTCCACAATGGGCGCACCCGAATCCGCAGCCTTAATGGTGTACGCTGTAGCTTCGCCAGACACAATTGAGCCCTGCATTCTATCAATCATCGCTTTCATAGCATCAGCGCCGTCAACGACAATAACACCCGACTTGGTAATAATAAATCCTGCAGACATAGAAAACTCCATTTAATCTAAAAAATAATACTCATGACTTCCTATTAAAATAAGAAATTGTAAAATACAACCCGATAACAGAACACAGGACAGGGATCGAATAACTGCCAAATTTCTCATAAATATAATTATAGAAATCACTCCTGATCCCAACAGCCCCTCCTTTAAATGGATAGATAATAAAGTAAACGGCTAGCAAGTATGCGCCGATACTAATCGCTAGAAAAATTCTTCTAATGTCATTATTATTAAGCATAACCAATCCAACATATTATCCAATTAAATATCTATAGCCAGAAGCGATAGCAACCCCGAATAATCGGGGTCAGAGTAAAATTAAGCACACCGCCCTCCTTGGTTTCCCTGCCAAACCTCGCAGCTTCTGTCCGTCGAACACTCAGGCGGCCCACCTCTTCCCTGAACTGATTTCTGCCCAACGCCACGTACTGGTTGATTGCGTATGGCCAATGCCTATTCGAGATCAAGAAGGGCATGAAACAGCCCCCGGTACGCTGCATTCCGTGCTTTTGGGTTGGCGGCCGGGCGTAGGTATAGATTGCGTGTTGACCAGAGCGATGTCGGGCGAGAACGAGACGGATGGCGCGAATGCCCTTCAATAAGGCGTGAGCAAGGTAAGACCGCGCTGAATCATGCAGCGGGTGCCGTGGGCGAGTTGTTCCGGTTGGTTGTGACATGTTCATCCTCACTCCTTGGATGCACGTAATTCCTTAATCTGGTGTTCACCGTATCCAGTGATTTATCAAGGTTCAACTAGAATCAAATCGTTAGGCTATTTATGTATTTCCATTTATATCAGGTGGTTGGGCTATAGATCCTTCGATAAACCGCATTAGCCTTTGGCTTTTCTGCGTTCGTAATCTGAGAGAAGTGACCAAAAATATTTTGGATAAATCACAAATATTACAGTTAGGTGACGGCACCAATGGGCGGATGAGGGGCGATGAATACAGGATGCGTAACGGATGGGTGAGTGGAAGAAAAGGCTGTTCTTCCCTAGATTGAAATCATCGCGCTGCCCGGCAGCGGATTCGATTTCTACACGCCGCCCATTGGCCTAGGCAAAGCGGGCCAGATCGGAAATGTGCTGGCGATACCTACGCGAAATCATGACACGAGGCCCCATCCATTTAGGCTACCGTTTCAAAGCCCAAGATTAGGCTGTAGCCCCCTCCGTTTGATGCCGGGCAATATCCCGATCAATCAATCGATGCGACCACAAGCCACCAAACGGGATCAGGGCAGCCAAAAACACCAACCCGCCTTTGCCCGGTGAGATCTGGCCTGTTGCCATGGTCGATAGCAAGGTGGCAACCATCCAGAGGAACAGCGTGCCATGTATCGGACCGACCACTTCGACGGCAATTGGCAGCCCGGCCAAATGCTTGAGTGGCACAGCGATCAATACCAGGGCGATCAGCGAACTCCCCTCGATCAGGGTCATGATGCTCAGGTGCCGAATCAACCTCGGCGCACGGCGCGTGGCGACGTGGTGGGGTGCAGTATCTGACGCGGTTTTATGTTCATGGGGCATTTTATTGTTCCAAAATCTTCATTCATTAAATCAGGTAACAACAGGACTTCTGTTTGATTACCCACCCACAAGACAAAACCCCCGGCAAGCCGGGGGTTTTCTACATCGCTCACCGTGCTTGATGAATTACAGGCTGTAATACATCTCAAATTCGACGGGATGCGGCAACTGACGTACGCGCTGAACTTCGCCGCGCTTCAGTTCGAGGTAGGCGTCGATCAGGTCGTCGCTGAACACATCGCCGCGCTTGAGGAACTCGCGATCAGCGTCCAATGCATCCAGTGCCTGATCCAATGAGAACGCCACTTCCGGGATGTTCTTCTCTTCTTCTGGCGGCAGGTCGTACAGGTTCTTGCTGGCGGCTTCGCCCGGATGAATCTTGTTCTGGATACCGTCGATACCGGCCATCAGCATGGCGGAGAACGCCAAGTACGGGTTGGCGGTGGAATCCGGGAAACGCAGTTCGATACGGCGCGCTTTCGGGTTCGATACGAACGGGATACGAATCGAGGCAGAACGGTTACGGGCGGAGTACGCCAGTTTGACCGGGGCTTCGAAGTGCGGAACCAGACGCTTGTAGCTGTTGGTGGACGGGTTGCAGAACGCGTTCAGGGTGCGTGCGTGCTTGATGATGCCGCCGATGTAGTACAGCGCCATTTCGGACAGACCGGCATAGCCATCGCCCGAGAACAGGTTCTTGCCGTCTTTGGCCATGGACTGGTGCACGTGCATACCTGAGCCGTTATCGCCATACATGGGCTTCGGCATGAAGGTCAGGGTCTTGCCGTAGCTGTGGGCCACGTTGTGCAGGACATACTTCAGGGTTTGCACTTCGTCGGCTTTCTTCACCAGGGTGTTGAACGCCACGCCGATTTCGCACTGGCCGGCAGTGGCCACTTCGTGGTGATGCACTTCAACGGTTTGCCCCATGTCTTCGAGTACGAGGCACATGGTTTGACGCAGGTCATGCAGGGAATCAACCGGGGGAACCGGGAAGTAACCACCTTTCACAGTCGGGCGGTGGCCCATGTTGCCTTCTGGGTATTCAGCGCCGGAGTTCCAGGCGGCTTCCTTGGAGTCGATCTTGACGAACGAGCCGGACATATCATTGCCCCAGCGTACGTCGTCGAACACGAAGAACTCGTTTTCCGGGCCGAAGTAGGCCACGTCCGCCAGGCCAGAAGACTGGATGTAGGCTTCGGCGCGTTTGGCGACGGAACGCGGATCACGGGTGTAACCCTGCATGGTGTCCGGCTCGATGACGTCGCAAACCAGGATCATGGTGGGCTCTTCGGAGAACGGATCCATCACGGCGGTGCTGGCGTCCGGCATCAGAATCA
>Ga0307375_10002520_pt1 | contig 18695 bp, 19 predicted proteins | sample TR1MG_FD_202531 | JGI IMG/M metagenome (GOLD analysis project Ga0307375, IMG submission 202531) | Soil microbial communities from Risofladan, Vaasa, Finland - TR-1 | ecosystem: Environmental > Terrestrial > Soil > Coastal area > Acid sulfate soil | place: Finland: Risofladan, Vaasa | collected...
AGGAATTCGAGTTCCAGATGCGCGAGAATGTCCGCGTCGTCCAGGACCGCGCCGCCCAGCAAAAGCTCTCCAAAGAAGCCGAGCGCCGCATCGCCCGCCTCCGCCACGAGTTCCAGGAGAGCTTCAACCAGACCGTCGTCGCCCACCGCACCGGAGCCGACCAGGGCGATCAGAATGCCCAGCCGCACCTGCTGCGTCACGTCGCCCCCGGCGACCAGGTCCTCCTAAAATCCATGAACAAAATCGCCGTCGTCCAGCGCGAAGTCGAAAAGGACCTCTTCGAAGTCGCCCTCGGCCCCATCAAAATGCGCGTCCGCAGAGATGAGCTTGCCGAGCCCTCCCGCGCCGAGGCCGCCGCCGCGCAAAAAGCCGACCCCCTCGCCGCCGCTCGTAAACAAAAGGGCGTCCATGTCACCGTCACCAGTGCCAACACCGACGACATGCGCATGGAAATCAACCTCATCGGCCGCACCGTCGACGAGGCCACCGAGGAACTCGAGAAATACCTTGATCGTGCGTTTCTAGCGGGTCTTCCGCGGGTCCGGGTCATCCACGGCCACGGCGCCGGCATCCTCCGCCGCGGCGTCCGCGAGTTCCTCAAAAGCCACCCCCACGTCGCCACCATCGCCGAAGCCCCCCAAAACGAAGGCGGCCAGGGCGCCACCCTCGTCGAACTCCGCCAGTAGTTGCAAAATAGCTACAACGTAGCTACAATATATTCCAACGATGTACTTCGGCCTTTCGAATTCCACATGCCCCCATTTTGGGACTAGCGATGAGATCGAAAACTGCCGCAGGACCGAACTCGTAGAGATTCTGACCCTACCTCTCTTCGAGGACCAGGCGCATGGCTCGACAACCAAAGTTCAGCGATTGCTAGAACAGTTGGAGAGACCATGGACAATGTGAATTTTGATTGGGACGGCGCAAACATCGGCCACATCGCCGAGCACGATGTGAAACCGGACGAGGCCGAAGAAGTCCTCCTGGGAGACCCGCTCGATTTCGCTTTTCAGCCAGAGGAAGGAAGCGAGGAGCGCTGGGCGTACCTAGGTGAAACCAATACTGGACGCATCCTGCAGGTTGTTATCACTTTGCGGAGTGAGAAGATTCGGGTAGTCACGGCATACGATGCGTCGAAGCATGAGAAACGTCTCTATCTGGAGACGAAGTTGGGGAAATATGGCCAGTCTGAAGGTTCCTAAGTTTGCCACCGAGGCCGAAGAGGCCAAATGGTGGTATGACAACCGCGAGAAAGTCTCCGATGAGTTCGAAAAGGCGGCGAAGGAAGGCCGTCTGAAGACGGGAGGAGTCGCGCGCTTACTCGCCGAACGTGGCATCAAGCCTGCCCAGCCCATTCCCTCCACAACCATCCGCCTAGACCCCGACGACATCGCCAAGGCCCGCGAGCAGGCGGCCGAGCGGGGCCTGCGCTACCAGACCTACCTGAAAATGATCATTCACGAGGCTCTGCGCAACGCCGACTCCGCCCCGCAGGCTACCCGCAAGTCCGGTCGCACTTAGCAAGGCGGCCAGGGCGCCACCCTCGTCGAACTCCGCCAGTAGTTGGCAGGTGGCCCAGGTCCCTGGGATGATGGCTGACCAAAAGACCCTGGGTGCCCCTGGTCCCGCTTCTGGGACTTGGGAAAGCAACGCCGCGCCGAGTCCCGAATGTGCGGCGCCCTCTGTCAACCCCTCCACCTCCGCACCCGCCCGCACACCCCTCATTCCACTCGCCAAGAACCTCCGCGCGCTTTGCAGATCATTTCCCCCATCCGCCGCACAATAGAAGCATGCCGCCCTCTGAGCCCTTGATCTCTGACAACTGAAAACTGACAACTGAAAACTGCTCCGCGCAGCGGAGCCTCCCCCCACCCCCTATACGAAATTTGCAGTTTTCCACAGCAGTTTTGCCGAAAATTACGCGTCTACCTTAGCCCCTTCTTCGCCTCCGCCTTCGCCGCCCAGCCTCCAGTCCGCCCGCCCAACAAAAAAAGGCCCCGGAGGTTCCCCTCCGAGGCCGATTTGAACCATTCCTACAGTTACACTTACACGAGACACCCCACCGAAGCTAGATCAGGCCATCGCCTCGCGGCCCATCGGCTCAAAGTGCAGTTCGTTCCGCTTCCGGTCCACGTCGATGCGCACATGCGCCCCGTGCAGCACCTCGCCGTCCAGAATCTTCATCGCCAGCGGATCCTGCACCATCCGCTGCAGCGCCCGTTTCAGCGGCCTCGCGCCATACGCCGCATCCGAGCCCGCCGCCAGAATCAACTGCCGCGCCGGCTCCGTCAGCTCCAGCGAAATCTGCCGGTCTTCCAGCATCTTCCGCACCTCGTTCAGCCGCAGTTCCAGAATCGCGCTCAGCTGCGCCGTGCCCAGCGGACGGAAGATCACCAAATCGTCCACCCGGTTCAAAAACTCCGGCCGGAAGTGTTCCCGAAGCACCCGCATCACGCTCTCGCGCGCCATGTCAAAGTCGTGCTCGGTCTTCAACTGGTCGCCCGTCAGCATCGCCGCGCCCAGGTTCGACGTCATAATCAGCACCGTGTTCTTGAAGTCCACCGTCCGGCCCTTCGCGTCCGTCAGCCGCCCGTCGTCCATCACCTGCAGCAGAATGTTGAACACATCCGGATGCGCCTTCTCAATCTCGTCAAACAGAATCACCGCATACGGCCGCCGCCGAATCGCCTCGGTCAGCTGGCCGCCTTCGTCGTAACCCACGTAGCCCGGCGGCGCGCCAATCAGCCGCGCCACGGCGTGCTTCTCCATGTACTCGCTCATGTCGATGCGCACCATGGAGTGCTCGTCGTCGAAGAGGAACTCCGCCAGCGCCCGCGCCGTCTCCGTCTTGCCCACGCCCGTCGGACCCAGAAATAGGAAGCTCCCGATAGGCCGCTTCGGATCGCTCAGCCCCGCGCGCGACCGGCGAATCGCATTCGCCACCACGCTCAGCGCCGCATCCTGGCCCACCACGCGCTCGCCTAGACGCTCTTCCATCTGCACCAGCTTCTTCACTTCGCCTTCCAGCATCCGCGACACCGGAATCCCCGTCCACTTGCTCACAATCCCGGCAATGTCTTCCTCGTCCACTTCTTCTTTCAGCATGCGCTGTGCCCCAGCGTTGCCGTCCTGCGCGGCGTTCAGCGTCTTCAGCTCCGCCTCCATCTTGGGCAGCTCGCCATACTGGATCTGCGCCGCGCGCTCCAGCATTCCCTTGCGCGTCTGCTCGTCGGCTTCAAAGCGCAGCGCCTCAATCCGCTTCTTTAGCTCGCTGATGCGCGTAATCGCCTCGCGCTCCATGGTCCAGCGCGCGCGCAACGCCGTCGTCTGCTCCTTCAGCGTAGCCAACTCGCGCTCCACTGCCTCCATCCGCTCGCGGCTGTTGGTGTCCGTCTCGCGCTTCAGCGCCGCACGCTCAATCTCCAGTGACGTCGCCGCGCGCTCCAACTGGTCCACCTCCGTCGGAACTGAACCGATTTGGATGGCCAGCGAAGCCGCCGCTTCGTCCACCAGGTCAATCGCCTTGTCCGGCAAAAACCGGTCGCTGATGTAGCGATGCGACAAGGTCGCCGCCGCCACAATCGCCGCGTCCTTGATGCGCACATTGTGGTGCGCCTCATACCGCTCCTTCAGCCCGCGCAGAATCGCAATCGTGTCCTCCACATTTGGCTCGCCCACATACACAATCTGGAAACGCCGCTCCAGTGCCGCGTCCTTCTCAATGTATTTGCGATATTCATTCAGCGTCGTCGCGCCAATCGCGCGCAGCTCCCCGCGAGCCAGCGCCGGCTTCAGCATGTTGCTCGCGTCAATCGCGCCTTCCGCCGCGCCCGCACCCACCAAGGTATGCAGCTCATCAATGAACAGAACAACCTGCCCATTCGACTCTTCGATTTCCTTCAGCACGGCCTTCAGCCGGTCCTCAAACTCGCCGCGATACTTTGCGCCCGCCAGCATCGAGCCCAGGTCCAGCGAGATCACCCGCTTCTCCCGCAGCGCCTCCGGCACGTCGCCGGAAATGATGCGCCGAGCCAGGCCCTCCACAATCGCCGTCTTGCCCACACCCGGCTCGCCAATCAGCACAGGGTTGTTCTTCGTCCGCCGGCTCAGCACCTGGATCACGCGACGAATCTCCTCGTCGCGCCCAATCACCGGGTCCAGCTTGCCCCGCCGCGCCAGCTCCGTCAGGTCCTTGGCATATTTCTCCAGCGCCTGGAATTTGCCCTCCGGATTCTGGTCCGTCACCCGCTGCGATCCGCGCACCGCTGTCAGCGCCTTCAGAATCGCCTCGTGCGTTGCGCCCGCCGCGGCCAGCGCCTCGCGCGCCGCGTCGCCTTTCTGGTGCGCCACGCCCAGCAGCAGGTGCTCGGTCGACACATATTCGTCCTTGAAGTTCTGCGCCTCGCGGAAGGCCTGCTCCACCACCTTGCTTAGCGCCTGGCTCACGCTCGGCTGCGTCGCCGCGCCCGCCACACGAGGCATTTTCTCCTCAGTGCCGTGCAGTTCGCTCTCCAGCCGCTCCGTCGGGACGCCGATCTTCTCCAGCACCGCCGGAATCACACCCTCGCGGTCCTCCACTAGCGCCAGCAGCACGTGCACCGGCTGCACCTCGGGGTTGCCCAGTTCGGCCGCCCGCTCCTGCGCCTGCTGCATCGCCTGCTGCGACTTCACCGTCAGCTTGTCCCAACGAATCGCCATGGTGGTTTGCTCCTTCTGCCGGTGTGTCTCTTTACACCAGCCTCCTCAATCTTGAATCTTGCTCACACTCTTACCGGATGCGTGTTGTCGCGCTTCCGCTCCTTGCAAAAAAACGCGCCGGGCAAGGCTTCCATGCCCGCCCGGCGCATTCGCCCCATGTCGCCGGTGCATCCACCGGCACGCCCGCCGATTTACGCGGCCAGCGACTTGCCGATGTTCACCTTGATCTGCTTCGGCTGGGCTTCCGGCTTCTTCTTCAGCTCCAGCTTCAGTATCCCGGCCTGGTAGCTCGCGTTCACGTTCTCTGAGTCCACCGTCGAGGGCAGCGTAAAGGCGCGATAGAAGCTGCCATAGCGCCGCTCGATCCGGTGGAAGTTCTCTTCCTTCTCTTCGTTCTCGAACTTGCGCTCGCCCTTCACCGTCAGCGTGTTGTTTTCCACGCGAACGTCCAGGTCCTTCTCTTCGATGCCCGGAACTTCCAGCTTGAGCATCACCTTCTTGTCGTCTTCATAGATATCGACCGCCGGCACAAAGCTGGCAGTCGTCATGGGGCTTTCCCCCTCGTTCAAATCGCGGAACAGAGAGTTCACGCGATTCTGCAGTGCCAACACTTCCCGGAACGGGTCCCAACGAGTGATTGTCATGATCTTTTCCTCCATCTGCATTCAAGATGACGGGGTGGGGAGATGCTCCCTGCCGCTCAAATCATCTGACGTAACTATAGCACAAACGATGCATAAAATATGAGCGCTATACGCTCACTTTTATGAAAAAGCTAGTCTTCCATTTAGTTTCAACGGCTTACAGGCTCCCAAGTGCCGCCCTCTAACCAGAGGGCAACTCCTGCCTAGGCGAATTTTGGAATGGAGATGGTCGTCGTGGATTGTTGGCCCGTGGCCAGGCGCGTGAGCGTAAGTACCGTAATGTCATCGTCCTGGCCAAAGTTGATGGCGGCTTCCGTGGCCCTGGCCGCATCCGGGCGAGTGGCAAAGAGAGCGTCCAACCGATCGAAACTGTAGATTTCGCCGCTTGCGCTCCGGGCCTCCAGCAAGCCGTCGGTGTAGAGCGCAAAATGGTCGCCTTCGTGCAGTTTCAGGGTGGTTTCCTCGTAGCTGGCGGAGGCAACCACGCCCAGCGGCAGGGAGCCGGCAAGGCTGACCTCCCGCTTGTTCAGAAAGGGGGCGGGGTGGCCCGCAGTGGCCATCACGCAGGTGCCGTCGGAGCTGAGGCGCAGCGCCAGACATGTGACAAAGCCGCCCTGGAGCCGGCCGAAGAGGCGCTGGTTCAGCTCAGAAAGCATGGCAGCCGGGTGGGGTGCGAAACGCCCGAGGGTGCGCGCGGCGCCCACAATGAGCGCAACGGTCATGGCGGCCTTGAGCCCCTTGCCGCTCACGTCGCCCAGCAGAATCATCGTGGAGCCGGCCGAGTCACCCTCCAGCGGGATCACCTGGAAGAAGTCGCCGCCCACCTCCTGCGCGGGCCGGTAGGAACTGGTGAAGGCAAAGCCGGGCAGCGCGGGCAGCGACTCCGGAATGAGCACCTGCTGCAGCTCGCGCGCGCTTTTGAACTCCTGTTCCATTTGATTCTGCCGGCTGGAGGCCTCCCGGATGTAGCGATAGGCGGCGTAGATGATGGCCAGCAGCAAAAGCGAGCTGGCGATGGTCTGCGCGGTAAAGACGTTGCCGTTAATGGTGAACAGGGGAGCCCCGATTTTCTCACCGAGCGTCCAGTGGGTATACCGGCTGCCCTGCTGCACAGCGATGCGGAGTACGGAGATCATGCCGGAGAGAAAGGCAAAGATGGCCACCAGCCATCGCGCCGGGTCCAGCCGTTTGCGCGTAGCCATGGCCACCAGCAGCAGTGGATACAGCTCGGCGAGCGTAAAAATGGTGGTCAGGATGGCATCCGCGCCCTGTAGCCAGCCGGTCAGCAGCGGATTGCTCCAGTCGAAGAGGATCAGAAGCCCGTCCAGCGAAGTGCTGCAGATGCTGATGACTGCCAGCATCCGAGTGAGGTGGGTCAGGGTTGGGCTTTCATTCAGCTTGAGCAGGTAAAGGAGCAGGAACCACAGTGCGATGTCCTCGATGCTCAGAATGGGCTGCAGCCAGCCCAGGGCGAAATGGATCGAGAGCGGCAATCTGAGCCCCACCAGAATCATCACCAGAACGGGGGCGCCGCTGAATGTGGCCATCCACAGCAGCAGCCTCTGGGAGCGGTTGCGCAGCCAGGCCATCAGGCTGAGTGCCATCACCAGCAGGTAGAGAGACTCCAGGCCGAAGTAGTATTGCCTACTCCGTAACCAGCCGTAATCCAGCTCAGCCTTGACGGCGGCAATGGCCGCGGGACTGCCGATGATGGGTGGAGCCGCCAGCCCGCCAAGCTGGTCGGTGTCGAACGACATCAGCGGACCTTTCCACACGCGAATGGCAAGCACACCACCCCGGACCGGACCCATTCCAAAGGTCTGCGCTGGGGCTTGATACGGGTAGGAGCCATTCGGCGGCATGTTGCCGTGGCGTCCGATTAGAACCCCATTCCAGTAGATCTCGTACACATCCTCCACATTGCGAAAGAGCAGCGCAAAGTCAGGGTTTGCCCCTGCCGCGGGCTCCAGGCTGAGGTGTTTGCGATACCAGGCAAATCCTGTGTACGCGGGGTGACCCTGCGCGCCCCAGGTCTTGTCAGCGCTGATCTGCTCCCACCCGACGTTGCTGGAGTCGTCGCCGGTTTGGGGAAGAGCCCAGGCCGGATTGTCGCCCAGGTGGAACTGCCATGGGCCGTCGATGGTGGTTGCGCCCTTGCCCAGACCCTGAATCGTCAAGAGGGGAGCTGCGGAGGGCACGGCACCCCACGCCGGCAAACCGGCAACTGCTGCGAGCAGAAGGCCGGCAGCCAATCGCAAACGCAGGGGAAAGGGAATCATTCCAAGAGCATACTCTGCAGGCTGCAGGGACAACAGCGAATTTTGTGTACGCGGATGGGTCGCTTTTGCGGAGGCAAGGCGGGGCCCGGCGCGCACACTAGAATAAGTCAAAGATGACTCACCCTTTCGGGTTTCTGCTCACCATAGACTGGCACTGGGTGTGGCTGGTGGTGGCTGCGTTTCTGGCCGGCGTGCTGAACGCGGTGGCAGGCGGCGGCTCCCTTCTGCTGTTCCCGGCCATGCTGAGCATGAAGATGCTGCCCATCCAGGCCAACGCCACCAACACCGTGGCGCTGTGGCCGGGGCAGCTGACGTCCATTGCGGCCTACCGCGAAGACATCCGGAAAAACCTGCGGCTGGCGCTGCCCATGGCGCTGGCCGGGCTGATGGGCGGGTCCGTGGGCGCCATCCTGCTGCTGCACACCTCGCAGCGGGTATTTCTCCACATGGTGCCGTGGCTGCTGCTGGTGGCCACTTCCATCTTTGCCATGAGCGGGCCCATGACGCGCTGGTTGGCCAGGCGCCGGGGCCTGATGGCCGGCGCGAGGCACACCCCGCGCAGGATGCCGGTGTTTCTGTCTGCGGTGGCGGTGTGCTTTTATATCGGCTACTTCGGGGCCGGCGCGGGATTCCTGCTGATGACGGTGCTTTCGCTCTTCGGCTACGAGGACATCCATGAGATCAATGCGCTGAAAGTGGTTTCCACCACGCTGGCCAATGGCACCGCCTTCCTGATCTTTGTGTGGAACGGGCAAGTGGTGTGGCGCTATTGCCTGCTGGCCATGGTGACCTGCGGGATTGGCGGCTATGCGTCCGCCAGTCTGGCGCGGCGGGTGCCGCAACCGGCGCTGCGCGGGTTTGTCATCGCCGTGGGCGCGTTTATGACTGTATGGTTCTTTTGGAAGGTAGGATAAGAGCGATGATTGGTTTGACTCTGCCGCATGCATTGTTGCAATGGATTGGCACGATAGCCGCCTGCTGCACGACGGCCTCGTTTTTGCCGCAGCTGATCCGGGTTTGGAAGCGCAAGAGCGCGCGGGACATTTCCTTGGCCATGTTTCTGCTGTTTGTGTTTGGCACGGCATGCTGGCTGGTCTACGGCCTGGGCATTGGCTCGGTTCAGTTAACGACGGCCAACGGAATTACCCTGGCGCTGGCTCTCACCATCCTGCTGCTGAAGCTGCGCTACGACCGCCAGACGGAGGCCGGAAGTGCGCCGGCGGCGATAAAATAGCCTCATGAGCCACGAGGGCATTCGCTTTTTGAGCAAAGAAGAGGCCGCGCGCGACGGCCAGCGCGAGCAGCCCCTGCCGCGTGCCGCCACCACGCCTAAGAAGGTGCGGGTACTGTTGACCGAAGGCAAGGGCCTGGAGATTGACTGGGCCGACGGGCACCAAAGCGCCTGGGGATTTGCGTTTCTGCGAGATGCCTGCCCCTGCGCCACCTGCGTGGAAGAACGGAAGAACGAAGACCGGGCCCCCGGAGAGCCAAAGCCCAAGGCAGCCGATCTGCTGCCCATGTACAAGGCGCCGGCCAAGCCCGCAAGCGCGCACGCCGTGGGCCGCTACGCACTGCAGTTCAACTGGGAGGACGGGCATACGGCCGGCATCTATTCCTGGGAGTACCTGCGGCGGGTGTGCCAGTGCGCGGAGTGCAAGTTGGTGGCGATGGAGACGAGCGGGATTTCCCAATAGGCAAATGCCAGGGCGAAGATGGGCTCGAAGCGGGGCCCCTAAGCTGTGCCCGAAGTGGGATTTGCCGCGGGGCCGACGGGCGCTGCATCCAAGAACGGCTCGGGTAGGGGCTCTGGTTGCAGCTCGCCCAGTGCCTCGGCAAGCTCACGGGCGTGGCGCGCTGCCATTTCCAGAAAGCGGATGCCGACCAGGTTGCGGCGATCGGTCCACTGGGTGACGCCGGGCAGGCGGAAGGGCACGCCGCAGATCTTGAAGTCAACTTCCACGCGGATCATGATGCCTGCCACAAAGAGGTCCCGGGTGCGGACGCGGCAGCCGCCGAGGCTGACATTCAGCAGCGAGCAGGGCATGGAACAGCCAGGGTGGACCAGATGGAGAACGGCCTCGCCATCGGCCAGCATGCGCGGGTGTTTGCGGGGTTTCTTTGGCCGACGGGGACTGAGGACTTCGGACGCGGGTTTCTGGTTCAGATTCATAAGCCTCCCCGTCGGTTGCGGGGGGACGGCTCAGTGTCCCCCGGCCAGCTCCCACGGGCGCACCGGTGCGGGCTGTGCCTCTTCGCGGCCTTGCAGGCGGTCGTACTGGTAGAGGTCGCTGGTGGTTCCGAGTGACTCGTTGTACAGGCAGGAGTCGCCGGAGAGCAGCTTCAGTTCCTCAGTAAACGTATGGATGGCATGCAACTGACTTGCCATTGCGGGCAGCTCAAATTGGGAGGTTTTAAGGAACTTTTGATAGCCGCGGTCGAGCAGGCGCGCCACCTCGTGGCGGATGAGCGCTCCGGGATGCACGGCGTAGGCTGCGGCGGCACCCTTTTGCCGCGCGGGAACCAGCACTGCGGCGGCGCCATTCTTGCTGACCAGCATGCCACCGGCAACGCCGGCATAGGGCTCGACGGCGAAAGCGTGAGCGCGGAGCGCGTCCAGCAGTTTCGGAAAGGTGAGAATGAGTTTCTTGGCGGCCATGGCAGTTCCTTTTATCTGCGAAGACGATGGTGTCTGCGAAGATGATGGGAGCAGCGGGTACACACTCCCTACCTTCAATTTCGCACACCGGGAGCGCGGGCTGCAATGCGGGCGACACGGCAGATGGGAGCCGGGGACGGATGCTGACCTTGTCCAGAGCGGTGTGGGAGGCGCTGCGCGGCCACGGCGAAGAGGCCTATCCCGCGGAGTGTTGCGGTGCGCTGCTGGGCCAGCCGGTGGAGGATGGCTGGCGGGTGCGGGCGATGCTGAGGGCGCGCAACGCCAGCGCGGGGCGGGAGCGCAAGCGGTACGAAATTGCGCCCGAAGAGCTTGTGGCGCTGGCCGGGGAGGCGCGGCGGCGCGGACTGGAGATTGCCGGTTTCTACCACTCGCATCCCGATCATCCGCCGACGTGGTCGGCGACGGATTTGGCCGAGGCGCACTGGCCGGGTTGCTGCTACGTGATTACGGAAGTGGCGCAGGGCCGGGCGGTGGAGACGCGCGCCTATCTGCTTGCCGGGACGGTGGAAGAGGACAAGCGGTTTGCGCCGGAAGAGTTGCGAGTGGAGGCGTGAAGCGCGGCGGGCTCCGCGGACGGCGGGTCGATTCTCCTTTACATGGCACCCGACCTGGACTACGCTGCGTTTGCCTTGGACCATGCGCGTCCCTCGGTCCTCCCCTGCATTCTTCCCTGCGTGTGTGATCTCTGAGCAAGTCACGGAGGTTATTGCAAATGAAGAGTCTGTACCCACTTGTATTGGGAGTGTCCCTCGCGGTTGTTGGAAGCTCGCTGGCCGCGGCGCAAACCGAAGAAGGCGCACCAGCCCCGGTGCCGAACGTGGTTCAACTGACACGAGAGTTTGTGAAGCCCGGCAAGGCGGGCGCGATCCACGACAATTCAGAAAGCGCCTTTGTGCACGCGATGGCGGAGGCGAAGTGGCCGACGCATTACATTGCGATGTGCTCGATGACGGGCAGGCTGAGATGCCTGTACGTGACACCCTATGACTCGTTTGAGGCGTGGGAGAAGGACAGCAAGGCCGTGGATGCGGACAAGACGCTTTCTGGCGCGATTGGTGAGGCGCTGGTGGCGGACGGTGATTTGCTGGATTCCGTGGACCAGGCGGTTTTGCACTATGAACCGGATCTGAGTTACAAGGCGGACGGCGATCTATCGCACATGCGCTACATGGAGATCACGGAATATCACGTTCGCCCCGGCCACGGGAAGGACTGGAGCGACCTGGTAAAGATGGTGATTGCGAACGAGAAGAAGGCTGGAACAAGCGCGCACTGGGCGATGTTCAGCCTGATGTTTGGCGGCTCGGGTGGCACTTATCTGATCTTCAGTTCCGATAAGTCGCTGGCCTCTATCGATCATGGGCTGGCTGAGGGCAAGAAGTTTGCCGAAGCCATGGGCGATGAGGGAATGAAGAAGCTGGGCGAGATGGTCAGCTCGACGGTGGAAAGCTCCACCATACAGCTGTTCGCGCTGAATCCGAAACAGAGCTATCCGCCGGATGCATGGGTGAAGGCCGATCCGGAGTTCTGGGGGCAGTCGCCCGCGGCGGAGAAGTAGGTTCCTCGCTGACGGGAACGGATGGCGACAAGCTGAAGCGTGAGGCGGTTCCGGGAGGCCCGGAGCCGCCTCAGTGTCTGGAGGCATGGTGGCGGCTTTTGTTACCCTGAGGACAACAGAAGCGGCCTCGGCGTGCGGGAACTTGTTCGTACGGAGGGGTTGCTGAGCCACCATGACGGACGCACACACACTGCCGGCGCTTTCGACCGACGAGTTGAAGCGCTACTCGCGGCACCTGATTTTGCCTGAGGTGGGCGTGGAAGGTCAGCAGCGGCTGAAGGCCGCGCGGGTGCTGTGCGTGGGCGCGGGCGGGCTGGGTTCGCCGCTGGCGCTCTATCTGGCCGCGGCGGGAGTGGGCACGCTGGGGCTTGTGGACTTTGATGTGGTGGACGCGAGCAACCTGCAGCGCCAGATTCTGCACTCGACGAACGATGTGGGCCGGAAGAAGCTGGACTCTGCCGAAGAAAAGCTGACTGCGCTGAACCCGGCGGTGCGCGTGGTGAAGCACGAGACGCGGTTGACGAGCGCGAATGCTCTGCAGATTTTGAGCGATTACGACATGGTGGCCGACGGGACGGACAACTTTCCCACGCGCTATCTGGTGAACGATGCCTGCGTGCTGCTGGGCAAGCCGAATGTGTACGGTTCGATTTTTCGGTTTGAAGGGCAGGCGAGCGTGTTTGCGACGAAGGGCGGGCCGTGCTACCGGTGCCTGTATCCGGAGCCACCGCCGCCGGGGATGGTGCCGAACTGCGCCGAGGGCGGAGTGCTGGGAATTCTGCCGGGGCTGGTGGGCGTGATTCAGGCCACGGAAGTGATCAAGCTGATTCTGGGCAAGGGTGAAACGCTGGTGGGACGGCTGCTGCTGGTGGACGCGCTGGAGATGCGCTTCCGGGAGCTGAAGCTCAAGCGGAACGCAGAGTGCCCGGTGTGCGGCGACCGGCCCACGGTGACGGCGCTGATGGACTACGAACAATTTTGCGGCTTGACGCCGGAAAACAAAGAGGAGAAGGCAACGATGAATGGAGTTCCCCAGGTGAGTGTGAAGCAGCTGAAGCAGCGGCTGGATGCGGGCGAGCAAGTGCAGCTTCTGGATGTGCGCGAGGCGTACGAATACCAGATTGCCAACATCGGCGGGACGCTGATTCCGCTGAACGAGGTGCCGCAGCGGCTGGCGGAACTGGACCGGGAGCGCGAGGTGGTGGTGATGTGCCGCAGCGGCGCACGGAGCCAGCGGGTGGCGGAGTTTCTGCAGCAGGCGGGGTACGCGAAGGTGGCGAACCTGTCAGGCGGAATTCTGGCGTGGTCGGCGGAGATTGACGCGACGGTGCCGCAGTACTGAGCGCGGCAAAGCGTTTCGCAAATCTCGAATTAATCGGCAAAACTGCTGTGGAAAACTGCAAATTTTCAATAGGGGGGGAGGGGGTGGCTCCGCTGCGCGGAGCAGTTGTCAGTTTTCAGTGATCAAGGATCAGTTGATTCATGGCGGGCGGAGAGATTGGTCTATTCCCAGTGTGACGGAATTCAGGAATTAATCGGCAAAGTGAAAGAAGATTCTTTCTGGCGAGTCAGCGAGTTAGCGAGTCAGCGGGTCAGGGAAAATCGAAGCAAGTCAGGCCCCATCTGTAGATTTTCTCGTTGTAAAGCATATTTCAGTCTGATATGCCTTCCAACGAGGACTGTCCAGATGCTGAGTATTTCAAGGCAAGTCTTGGTCCCATTAGCAGTTTGTTTCTGCATACGGTCAACCAGTGTTACAGCGCAGACCTACATCTACAATCAGACGAGCATTGCAACTGGGAATCAGCCATCTGCATTCATCGTGACGGATTTGAACGGAGATGGGCAGCCGGATGTAGCTGTCGTGAATCAAGCTGACGGCACTTTATCCGTAACTCTCAGCCGGTCCGACGGAAGCTTCTCTTCGGTGTCGAATTACCCAGTCGGCAATGGTCCGGTTGCGCTGGTGGCCGCGGACTTTAACGGAGATCTTATCCCCGATATCGCTGTCGTGAACCAGACTGACAACACCGTGTCAGTTCTGCTGGGTAAGGGCGACGGCACATTCGGCGCCGCCCAAACCTATGACACGGGAGGGCAGCCGTCTGGCATCGTTGCCGCTGATTGGAATGGAGATGGTAAAGCGGACCTCGCGGTCATCAATCAGGGAGATGACACAGTTTCAATTCTGTATGGCAACGGCGATGGCTCGTTCCGGGCCGGTTCGACCGTTTCAGTTCCCGCCACCCCCGTGGCCATTGTCACGGGAGACTTTAACAACGATGGCCTTTCGGACATTGCGGTGGGTAGTTCGGTCGGCGCCATCACACTGCTGCTCGATTCGTCGAGCGGTTCATTCTCCTCGAAGACTCAGAGCCTTTCAGCGTCTTTGGCCGGGCTCGCCGTGGGCGATTGGAACAGGGATGGCAATCTGGACCTTGTAGCCACAAGTGCTGACGCAGGACAGGTGACCGTGCTGCTGGGCACAGGACTCGGCAGCTTTCAGCCTGTCAGTACATACCTGTTCAGTCCCAACGGTTTGCTGATGAGTCCGGGCGCCGTGGCCGCAGCCGACTTCAACCACGATGGCAACCTCGACATTGCCGTATCGATAAGCCAACCTACAGCAGAAGTCCTGATACTTCCCGGAAAAGGCGACGGTACGTTCCAGAGCCAAGAAATCGTGAATACACCTTTCCCCGCGCCTTCCCTGATGGCGACAGCGGACTTCAACAATGACAACTACCCGGACCTGGCATTCGCAGACCCCAGTCGGATTGGTGTGGGCATTGCATTGAACGATGGCTCAGGCGGCTTTGAGGATAATACGGCGATTGCTTTGCCTTTTTCTCCTGGAATAGTAGGGGCTGTCACCGGGGACATCCTGGGCAACGGTAAGACGGATATCGTCACAGCCGAGTTCGATCAGGACTTTCCGAGTGATACCTATGTCAATGAGTTCCTTTCGTTGGTTCCTGGCAATGGCGATGGGACCTTCCAACCTGCCATCCAATCGAGTCAGTCGGGCATAGGCATTCATCAGGTTGTGAAAGGAGATTTCAACGGCGATGGCCTGCCGGATATTGCCACTTGGGGTCCCTTGAAGGGAGGAAGCCTGACCGAGCAGGTATTTGTGGCGCTGAATACGGGTGATGGTTCGTTCGCGGCCCCTGTAGCGCAAACCATCTCCACAGACGGCGGAGTGCAAAACATCATCGCCGGCGACTTCAACCATGACGGAAAGGATGACCTGGTAATCGAATCCCGGACGTCCGACCAAGGTGGCGATATCGCCACCTTGCTGCTGAGCAACGGCGATGGGACTTTTCGGTCGTTGCAGGTGATGCAGACAGTTGGTACGGCTGGAGGGTTTCTGGCGGCCGCTGATTTCAACCACGACGGCAATCTTGATCTCGCTTGGAACCTGATGGCAGGCCCCGGTGCTCCTTCGCAGTTGCTGGCCTTTCTGGGGCACGGCGACGGAACCTTCTTGGCATCGGTCTCTTACAGCACTGGGAGCACTTCGTATCCGGAGTCGGTCTTGGCGGCGGACTTCAACCACGATGGGAATGCCGATCTCCTCTTGCAGGGAACATCGGGCCTCGAGTTCTTTGCAGGGAATGGAGACGGCACTTTTCAAAATCCAAAGATCTCGCCATTGAGTATCCCCTTTACTTATCCAATCGCCGCAGACTTCAACGGCGACGGGAAGCTGGACATCGCAGAATCATCCGGCGCCTCATGGGCTGACGTTCTGCTTGGCAATGGCGATGGCACTTTCAAGCCGCCGGTGTATCTTGCGGCGAATCTTTTTAACAGTGGTATTGCAGCTGGAGAATTCAATCAGGATGACGCCTCGGATCTTGTTCTGCTGTTTACAAATGGCCTGATTGACCCCAACAACGATTGGGAGTACACCTTTTTCAGCACCCCAAGCCCGACATTCTCTCGCTCGATGCTTGTATTTGCTCCGCAGATGGTGGGTACCACCAGTTCGAGCCAGAGTCTTTTGTTCAACAATCAGGGAAACAGCCCGCTGAACCTGAGCAGCATCACGACCACTGGACCTTTTGGCGAGACCAATAATTGCCCCGCAAAACTCAATGTCGGCCAGGGCTGCACCGTGGAGGTGCAGTTCACTCCCATTGGAAATGGAAATGCGCCGGGCCAGTTGGTCCTGACCGATAACGCGGGCCCGGGCCAGCAGGCGATCGACCTCTCCGGCTGGGCGGGCGCGGCCGATTTCTACATGGATTCCTCGCCCGCTTTGGTAAGCGTGCAGGCTGGATTTCCCGCTCATTTCGTGGTGAGGCTGGGCAGCGGCGGCGGCTACTCCGGCACTGTCCAACTATTGTGTTCTGGAGCACCAGCCAAAGCGGCCTGCTCCCTATCGCAATCTTCCGTCCTAGTTAATGGATCGACAGAAGAGTCACTCGAAGTGACCATAACCACCACTCCTGCAACCGTTGGACGGGGAGCAAGCCCCGGCACCTATCCGGGCAGCCCTTTCTCAAACTTGCCTTTTGACCTATGCGCGATGTTGCCGCTTGGATCGATTTACGGGTTCCGCCGTCGCAGAGCTGCAGCAATGCTCGGAATGCTCCTGCTGATGATCGGGCTTGTATCCTGCGGCGGTGGCGGCGGTTCCGGCTCAACCGGCGGTGGAGGCGGTTCTGTCTCGGGTACCCCATCGGGGAATTATTCCATCACCGTAACTGGAACCGGCGGGACCTTGACGCACAGCGTTTCGCTAAAACTGACGGTGCAGTAGCGAGTTAGTGCGCGAGTTTGGCGGGGGGTGGGGCGGGAGGGCGGCGGAACTGGAGGTCTGGGGGGGGCGAGTTGGCTTCCCAGGTCTCAAAAACGAGACGACAAAGCCTTCGACCTTATCGAGGGGCACCCAGCTATTGGAGCAAGGGGCTTTCCCAGACGCGGCAGAGCAGCTTTTTGAGCAGGGCGAAGTCCTTGGGGCCGAGCTCGGCGTTCCATTCGCGCTCGATCTTCCGGAGAATGTGGATGGCACGGGCGAAGGCGGCTTGGCCGCGGCGGGTGAGGCGGACGATGCGGGCGCGGCCTTCGCGGGGCGCATTTGACCGCTTGAGGTAACCGAGGTCTTCGAGGCTGCCGAGGAGGCGGTTCATTGCCTGCTTGCTCATTCCCGCTTGCTGGGCGAGGACGCCGGGGCGAGCTCCGTCTGGACCGGGAAAACGGAAGATGGCCATGTGGGGCAGGCTGAGGTCGGAGAAGCCCGCGGCGTTGAGCTCGCGAATGATGCGGCGGTGAATGGCCTCGGCAGGGACGCGCAGAAGCGCACCGATGAGCATGTCCTTTGTGGGGACGGGCGAGGCGAGGGGTGTAGCGGCGGGCGAAGTTTTCCGCAAATTTGTCATTGACGACCACGGTAAACTATGTTTACGATATTTTCAAGGTAAAGAGAGTTTACCAAAAGGAGGAGGTCGAAGATGAATACACAGGTGAGTGAGGCTCCGACGATTGCGCAGGGCGGGAGCTTCATGAGGGATTCAAAGCAGAGCCGGGTTAAGCATGTGCCGGCGGGGAGCGGCGCGGCGTATTGGGGGCCGGGAGAGCTGATGACGTTTGTGGCGACGGGCGAGGAGACGGGCGGCGCGTTCTTTCTTGCGGAGATTTGCGTGACGCCTGGCGGGGGCACGCCGCCGCACATCCATCACCGCGAGGATGAGTCGTTCCAATTGCTGGAGGGACAGCTGACGGTGAATGTGGGCGGGCACACAATGACGGCATCGCCGGGGGACTTTGTATATCTGCCGCGGGGGATTGCGCACTCGTTCAAGAACAACGGTGAGGAGAAGGTTCGGGCGCTTGTGCTGACGACGCCGGCGGGGCTTGAGGGATTTTTTGCGGAGGTGTTTGAGCTGGCGACGGATCGCACTGCCGTGCCTCCCGCGCCGAGCAGGGAACTGATTGCGCGTGCGATGGCGGCGGGCCCGAAGTATGGCCTTGAGCTGCTTCCGCCGGAATGACGGGCCCCGATTTGGATTGCGAAAAGGAGATTTCGATGACGCATGCGGCGATGGGGATTGGCGTGAATCCGGCAGAGGAGATGATCCGACTGGGGCCGCTGGAAGTGCGATTTCTGCTGACCGGCGACGACTCGACGGGCAGCATTGCGGCCTTTGAGGTGGTTGTTCCGGGCAAGCAGCGCCTGGCGGCGCCGGCGCACAGCCATGACCATTATGAGGAGACGATCTACGGAGTCGAGGGCGTGTTGACGTGGACCGTGGACGGCAAGCAGATCGACGTTGGGCCGGGGCAGGCGCTTTGCATACCGCGGGGCGCGGTACACAGGTTCGACAATCACGGGAGCCAGGATGCGAAGGTGCTGTGCGTTGTTACTCCGGCGGCGATCGGGCCGGAGTATTTTCGCGAAGCCGCAGAGGTGGTGAAGGCTGCGGGGGGTGGTCCGCCGGACAAGGCGAAGATGATGGCGGTGATGTTGCGCCACGGGCTGACGCCGGCAGCGCCGAAGCCTGAGGCGTAGGGCGGGCTAGCGCCAACTTGGTGGGGGTGGGGCGCGCGCAGGGCTGTGCTGCACAGCTTCACAGCCGAAAATGATTGTTCTGGGCTGTGCTGCACAGCTTCACAGCCACAGGCCCCTTCGGGGCAGCCATCCGTTTTCAGGCTGTTTGTGGCGGGATGAGGGCACGGTTTTTTTCTCCACGCTTCTATTGTGCGACGGAGCGGGGAAATTGCCGGCAAAGTGCGGTGGGGAATTGGGCGGGTGGAATGAAGGTGTTAGAGGAAATGTGGGCGGCGGAGGGGTTGACAGCCCATACCCCACTCATCGCGATACCGCC
>Ga0307375_10002521_pt1 | contig 18692 bp, 15 predicted proteins | sample TR1MG_FD_202531 | JGI IMG/M metagenome (GOLD analysis project Ga0307375, IMG submission 202531) | Soil microbial communities from Risofladan, Vaasa, Finland - TR-1 | ecosystem: Environmental > Terrestrial > Soil > Coastal area > Acid sulfate soil | place: Finland: Risofladan, Vaasa | collected...
CGAAAAATTCCTTGACACCCTGTTTTGAACCCTCATAGTATTTTTCCAGAAAGTTTTGACGGTCTAGCCTCCGTTGGAACTATTCTCCCTTGAAGGAAAGGTCGCCCTGTTGCCGGGCGGCCTTTTCGTTTGCGCAGAAAAGTTGCAGTGCAGTTTGCAACGCGAGAGAGGACATGAAAAATTTGCGCGACGGAAGAGCGCGCGATCAGAAAGAACATCACCACGATGATGTGCACGACGCTCGAAGGGACATCGACTCATGATTTCAGAACAAAATTTTGTATTCGCTCCATGTCCCGCCGTGAAGTGTTAGTATCTCGCGCCTAGGTGGAATGCGAGGATTTGTGGTGGCAAATTGCAAAGCGATGGTGTTGGCGGCGATGGTGCTGTGCGGCGCAGCACTGCCGGGACAAGCCAATACAGGAGAGCGCATCGATAGATTCCATGCGGACGTGACAGTGCAACAGGACGGAACGCTGCTGGTGAGTGAGCAATTCCAGATTCACAGCGAGGGACAATACTTCCACTACGACACATACCGTTTTCTTCCAGTGGGAATTGAAGACCGATGGGATTCGCGATACACGAGCGCGGCGAATGACGAAGAAGTGAAGGCGGAGTTGCTGAGCGCGCGGCTGAACGGAAAACCAATCTCGACAACGGAGGAAGTGAACGGAGCGACGACTCGGGTGGAGTTGGGAAAACCGTTGCCCGAGGGCGAGTGGACATATGAACTTCGCTATCGCGTGACGGGCGCAGTGAATGTTGCGCGAGACGGAGGGGACAAGGACGCACTGTACTGGAATGCCCTGGGACATGAATGGGGATTGCCGGTGGAGTCGGCAACGGTGACGGTGCGACTGCCTGAGAATCTTCCCTGGAAAGACGTGACGGCGAACGCGTACCTGGACAAACGGGGCGTACGGTTGACGTCCGACGAAGCGGCGGGCGGACCGGGGCGAGTGGACGGCGCGTCCAACACGATGACATATACGGCGCACGGACTGGCGGCGGGAGAGAGCCTGGCGGTGGTGGTGAAGTGGCCGAAGGGTTACGTGGCGCTTCCACGTCCGGCAATTGAGCGTCGAGTGTCGCCGCTGTGGCTTCCGCTGGGAGCGTTCTGCTACTACCTGCTGGTTTGGGTGGCAAAAGCACGGAGTCCCAAGCTGCGAGCGCCGGCGCTACAAGACGAAGCACCGCGCGGGATGTCTCCGGCGGAGGCGCGCTATCTGCGGACGGGTCGGAGCGACTGCAAGAGCGTGGCAAGCGCATTGGCAGACCTGGCAGCGCGCGGGTACATCAGCGTGGAGTGCACCAAAGAAGAGTGCACGGTGCGGCGACTGCGAGAAGTGGACGACGTTCCCCTGGAAGAGAAATTCGTTTATACGAAATTGCTGCCGAAAGGCGTGACCGAACGAGTAGTGAGAAAAGACGACGGACGATTACTGTCGGACATGGTGCTGGGGATACAACAATCGCTGACTGCCCGTGTGGGTGCCCGGTACTTCCATTGGAACGCAAAATACGTGATGGTGGGATCGCTTGGATCGGTGGCGGCAGGGGTGTGGATGGCATCGCAATACCGACCGGCCGGGGGCCCGTGGCTCTTGTCCCTTTGGTTTCTTATATTTAGCTTATTGCTTGGAACGATACTGGCGGTGACCATCGTACCCTTGACGACGGACGTTCTCGACCGGAGACTAACGATACGTTCGGCATGGCCAGCGCTGGTAGTGCTGCCGATATTCCTGAGCGCGGTCGGATGCGTTGCCTATAAAGTGAGTGATGGGTCTTCGGCGCTGTTTGGCTGGAGCTTGTTGCTATTGGTGGCGACGAACGTGACCTGTGGGGTCGCATTGCGTGCGCGGACCCTGGAGGGAGCTGGGCGGTTCATAGAGTTGGAAGGTTACCGCTGTTCCCTGCTGAAGGCTGAGCGGGGGGCAAGAAGTGAAGACAAAGCATTTGCAATTGCTTTGGATGTGCAAGAACATTTGGGGGACGAACTAGCGGAAGTGATGCTTGGAGCGACGACTGTCCGATGAGCGGCTTAGGGCTTTTTCGTGGCATAAAAATACGGCTTGTTCCGAAATCAAAACAAAGATGAGCCGCAGTTTCAGATTGGCATGAAAAGGCATTTTGTTGTAAGCTACTGAAAACTCGGGGAGTTGTGCGACACCGGAGAGTGAAACATGGCGATTTGCGTACAAGGTATTGACGCATGTGGCGGAGCTATGCTTGTTGTTGTAATCTCCTCTGGCAGCGATTTGCTGCCTACAAGGAGAAACAATGCGCTTCGTTCTGTGGCTTTCCCTGACTCTCGCCCTCGGTTATGCTGCCTTCAGTCCTCGCTTCACGACCCCGAGTTCAACGCCAACAACAACAGTTTCGGCGACGACGAATGTAACGGGCGACCCGGTCGACCCGATGCCGCCGATGACAAAGTAGGATCTGGTGGCCGGTTGAGGGGCCATCATCTCCGTGAGAATGGTGGTGGCCAGTGACCGTTACACAATTGACAAACATAGTGTGGGCAATTGGAGTGCTCGGAGAAGTGTGGGTAGCGTTGCTGATGCTACGCCCATCGAACCGAAGCCGCTTTCCGATGTTCACATCGTACGTTGTATTCTTCTGCGTCCGTTCGGCAGCATTGATCGCAATCAATGCGACTCTCGGGATGACATCGTCCACCTATTATTATCTTTATTGGACGGGCGCCGCCTTGGGAGCCATGCTCATGGTGGGCGTGATCTATGAGGTCTTTACGGACCTGTTCCTGCCGCTGTGGACGCTGCCGAAGCACGCCGGTACGATATTCGTCTATGTCATGGCACTGATAGTTTCGATCAGTGCTGCTGTTGGATTGTGGGCACCAAGCACGAATCCCTATTCCGTTTCCAAGCTGATATTGACGCTGGACCGCAGCACGACATTCGCCACCGCCGCAGCGTTTGCGTTTGTACTATTGTTTGCGCGGTATTTTGGCGTGCCATGGCGCAGACAGACGTTCGGAATTGCGGCAGGGTTCATGTTTACCAACGCAGTGGAACTCACGGTAAGTACTGTAATCGCGACGAGTATGCCAGCGATGGCTAACGCGATTCATGTACTCGCGCAAGTCGGGTTCGTGGTTGCTGAAACTGTTTGGATTGGATACTTCCTGCGGCAAGAAGCGGAACGGACGGAACCGTCCGACAAAGTTTTGGCGGCGATCCGGCAAGTGCAGGACGACGCGAGATCAGCAGTTGGATATATGCTGACGGCCGTTCATCGGATGGCCTATGCGGAAAGTAGCGAACATCAAGGCGACTGAGATGTTCGCCTGCAAAGGATCGAGGTAGCCCATGACGGAAGACAGAATCCTCGAGCAGTTGGCCGCGCTGAGCCGGGAGTTCCAGACGATCCCCGTAAGCACATTGCGCGGAGGAAGATATACGCGCGAAGACCTGCAAAAAGTGGAACGTTTCTGCGAAGCGGCACTGCTGTTCTCCGCGATTGTGGCGGATGTGTGCAACAGCCAGCACAACCCGGAGCTGCTCAAGGACGGGTTGGAGATCCGCAAGGCGGCGCTGGAGATGGTGCACTGTCTGCGCAAGGTGCAGATGGCGCGGACGCTGACATTTATGCGGCAGGAACCGGGAGAGCACATACGTATTCTGCTGGAACGGTATGAAGATATCGTCCGTAATTGCCGGGCGATTTGCGGGCTGCAGAATCCATTCCTACTGGACTGGTTTGACGCGGCGACTCAGCACAGCTAATGGAACTCGCGGAATCAAACGGCAGATTTATGGATTCATTCGAGATCAACGAGAAGCGCGTACAAGCCTTGGAATTTCTGCGTGCGCAGAAAAACAAGGTCGAGGAAGAAATCGACCGTCTGCAAAAGTATCTCAACGAGCTTGACCAGTTGATGATGCGGGCAGAAACCGCGAAGGAACTGCCACGGCGGAAGAGCGGATAAGTCCGCGGCAGATGGGACTGAACAAGCGCGAGCCGCCTGCATGGGCGGCTTTGCTATTTGCGGTCGCAAGTGTCGCAAGTCGCGAGTCGCGAGTCGCGAGTAAAGGCAAGAAGCAGGCGTAAGCCCCAGCCGAGGGTGGCTGGGGCTTACAAAAGAACGATCGGCAGATGGAAAAAGCCCCTCGATTGAGGGGCTTTTGAGTATGAGTGCATGGAGCCGAAGACCGGACTTGAACCGGTGACCTGCCGATTACGAATCGGCTGCTCTACCAACTGAGCTACTTCGGCCCGCCGGAACGATTTTAAATGGACGTGACGGATTCGTAAAGCGGACGGGGCCAGGTGCGATGGTCGCGAGGCGTTAGGTACCAGGTGTCAGGTACTGGGTGCGAGTAAGAGTCGTGCGATTGAGCGGCAAGTGGTTCGTGGCGAGCAAAAACAACCACGCGAAACCGGACAAGACGCTCAGGCGAATGCATCGATTGCAGTGCGATGAAGTCGACGTGGAAGTTGGTGCAAGTGGCGATGCGGGATCGAATTCGCGCAACGGGCGAGCGCGGGCGGTAAGTGACGGGAGTGGAAGTTGTCGCGCCAATGGGGCAACTGTATCGTTTTCAACAGCTTTCAGAAGGTCGTACTCATTTTCCGCTTGATTCCAATAGGCGTGACAACGATAATCGCGTTGAGTAACGCCCGTAAGTGAGCATGTGACCCTATTTAAGAGAACGGACGTACTGCGGATTCTTCGCATTTCCCCGCGGCAACTGAGTGGCTGGCAGCGGGCCGGCCTGGTTGCTGTTGGCGAGTCGTTTTCGTTTTTCGACCTCCTGCAATTAAAGAAAGTTCGCGACCTGCGGGCCAAGCGCGTGCGGTCAGCGGTGATTCGTCAGTCGCTGCAAGCGATGCAGCGGCAGGTGAGCGGCATGGAGAATCCGCTGATTGAGGCGGGAACATTCTCCGTGGGCTCGCGCGTGGCTTACCGTCACGAAGGGCGCGCGGTGGATCCGATCAACGGGCAGTTCGTGATGGACTTTGCGGAGACGGGCACCGTGGTGGAGGCCGGAAACGTGAAGGCAATCACGCTGACGGAAACGGCGGCGGAATTCTTTGCGCGCGGGATCATGCTGGAAGACGACCCGGCAACGGCCTACGAGGCGATCAAGGCATACGAAAAAGTTCTGACGCTGGACCCGCACTACGCGCCGGCGCACATCAACCTGGGCACGCTCTACTACAACCAGGGCGATTACGCGCTGGCGGAGAAACATTATCGCGGAGCCATCGAGTGCGATGACCGCTACGCGCTGGCATACTTCGACCTGGGAAATGTGCTGGACGAAACGGAACGCGTGGACGAGGCGATTCGGGCATACCGGGCGGCGGTGGCGCTGGCTCCCACGTACGCCGACGCGCATTACAACCTGGCACTGGCATACGAACGCAAGAAAGAACCGCGCAAGGCGCTCTACCACTGGAAAGCTTATGTGCGACTGGACGCGAACGGCGCATGGGCAGTCCATGCAAAAAGCCAGATCAGGAAACTGCTGAGCGCGGAAAACCTGAAAGTCGTGTACCGGCGATAGCTGCAAGCCACACGCAAAGGCAAAGCGCTACTAAGCTGCTAAGCCGCTGAGCTCCTGCAAAGGCGAAGAAAAGAAAAAACAAAAGCAGCTACCCCGCTCAGGCAAAGACGGCTTGAATGGGACATCCGGCCTACATAACCAATTGACGAAAATTTTGAGTGAGAGCGTTCGCTCGCCAGAAGGCGAGGCGAGTGGGTATAATCTCCGGTTTGCCTAAATCAGGTGGGAGTCTTATATGGCTAATGAATACGCTCCGCAGCCGCTGGTTGCGCTGACGGAAGATGAACAGATGTTCCGCGACAACATTCGGCAGTTTGCCGAAGAAGCAGTAAGGCCGCGGGCAAAAGAGATGGACGAGAAGGGGATATTTGACCACTCGCTCATCGAGCAGTTCTTCCAGCTTGGATTGATGGGAATCGAAGTTCCCGAGCAGTACGGCGGCGGCGGCGGCACGTTCTTCGAGGCGATCCTGGCGGTGGAAGAGTTGTCGCGAGTGGATGCGTCGGCGGGCGTGGTGGTGGATGTGCAGAACACGCTGGTGAACAACGCACTGCTACGCTGGGGCACGGACGAGCAGAAAAAGAAGTATCTGCCGAAGATGGCCACCGAGTGGGTGGGCGCCTATGCACTGAGCGAGGCGGGCAGCGGGTCGGACGCGTTTGCGCTGACGACGCGCGCGGAAGACAAGGGCGACCACTGGCTGCTGAACGGGCAGAAATTGTGGATCACGAACGGCAAAGAAGCGAACCTGTTCATCATGATCGCCTCGGTGGACCTGGCGGCGGGTTACAAGGGGATCACGGCATTCATCGTGGAGAAGGACTTCCCCGGATTCACGGTGGGCAAGAAAGAAGACAAGCTGGGAATCAGGGCGTCATCGACGTGCGAACTGATCCTGGAGGATTGCAAGGTTCCGAAGGAAAACCTGCTGGGAGAAAAAGGCAAGGGCTACAAAATCGCGATCGAGACGCTGAACGAGGGGCGGATCGGGATTGGCGCGCAGATGCTGGGCGTGGCGCAAGGAGCATGGGAGTGCGCAGTGAAGTACGCGCAGGAGCGCAAACAGTTCGGACAGCCGATTTCGAACTTCCAGGCGATCCAGTTCCAACTGGCGCAGATGGCGACGGAGATCACGGCGGTGCGGATGATGGTGTACAACGCGGCGCGCATGAAAGACGCGAAGATGAACTTTGTGAAGGAAGCCGCGATGACAAAACTGTTCGCCTCGCAGGTGGCGGAGAGAGTGGCGTCGCAGGCAGTGGAGATCTACGGCGGGTACGGCTTCACGAAAGACTACCCGGTGGAGAAGTACTTCCGCGACTCGAAGATCGGAAAGATTTACGAGGGAACCAGCAATATGCAGCTCGCGACGATTGCAAAACTGGTGATCGGCGGGAAGTAGAGTTACAATCCGAACCAATCAAGACGCCCCATCGGAAGAAGGCCGTTGGGGCGTTCGCTCATGAACGCCTATGGAAACGACAGGAAATCGCCGGGAGTGGCAACGCCTCACGCTGACGGAAGACGCGCTCGTGCTGGATGACACCGGATTTGAACTGGGACGGGTGGCGCAAGTGAGCGGCGGAGGCATGTTGATTTACACGTCATCGGAAGACGCACAGCGGCGGCTGGCCGCGGGACGGAAAATGTGCGTATCCATTCAGGAACTAACCACGAAAGACACGATCACGATGAATATAGAAGTGGTGCACACGCGGACAAATTGCGTGGGAGTGCGCTTCGTCTAAGAACGCGCGACGCTCCATTGCGGATCACATAGCACGGATGGCACGTTCCGGCCATTCCGTTGGTACATTTACATATGACGATATTGTGGAACGGGAAAGCTTTCCACCGGTTACGGTATCCGTAAGTCACTGGAAATGCATCACTAAGCCTTCCGCGATAAATCACATCGACGGTTCGAAGGCGCAGAGCCGCGTCAAAGGCGGCTCTACGGGAGTTCCGGAGTATTTAATTTTTTGTGCGTGTACCTCTAAATTGGCAGTGACAGGCCGTCCCATCTGTCGCATACTTTCCCAAACATCAGGTTTTTTCGTGTCGAGAAGTTGTCGATCCGTGGACGAAGGCCATGGAGAACCGACCGTAATAACGGCGGCGACGTGATCCGCAACGAGAGCCTCGGGGTGAGCATGGGCTTGACCTGACGGATTTCTCAAGACTGTTTTGGGGGACCCTCACCGATGACAGAACCAATGCCCGAATGGGCACAGAAGATTCGGCACATGCGCCTAAACATGCAACTGACAGGCGCTGCATTTGCCGCACAAATCAACACTTCAAAAATGACGATCTCGCGTTGGGAGCGGGGTATCTCACGGCCCTCGGCGCTGATGTGGCTGCGACTGGCGAAATTTGCCGGGCCGCAGGACTGCTGGTACTTCTACGAGCGCGCCGGGTTGACGCAAGGAGATATCTCCGAGCCGACGCTGGGCATGCCAGTTTTGCAGGACGAGACTTCCATGGCAAAACTGGTGGGTAAGCTGGACCGTTGCGTTGCCCTGCTCTCCGGGCTGGCGACATCGGACAGCGCAAAGCTCGGTGAAGTGCTGTTCCTGCTCAGCGACGCGACGAATATTCTGCTGGGCTTGCACGGACAAAACGAAACACAGCAACCTATGCAGACGGCTTCGTAGCTGGTAGGTAACAGCGATCGACTATTGGCTATTAGCCATTGGCCGCAAGTGGCGGACGTTCGCACGGGTGTGATCGTACGCACTGCCACGTCCGTAAATTTTGTCGGCGGGGCTGGTCTACTCGGCGGACGGCTGGCGGGCGACGGTGAGCAGGAACGTGCTATCGACGACAGCCTCGACATCGTGCGGGATATTGCTTTCCAGCGCGAGCAGATGGCCGGTGGGCAAGTCGTGGATGGCGCCTTCGGCGTTGATGCGGATGTGTCCGGCGAGGACCTGAACGGTGATGCGGCCGGAGGTTTGATGCTGCTCCCAGAGCGACCCGCCACACATCGTGACAAGCACGACACGTAGCGCGGCAAAACTGACAAGCGCCGTGGTGACCTTGCCCGTCGGATTCGGCCGCTCGGCACGAGACGTGAGAATTGCCTGGTTGAGATCGACGTGAGTGGTTTCCGTGGTGGACGACATGGGACAGCTCCGGGAAAAAGTCGCGAGACGCGAGTCACGATCAGCCGCTAAAGCTACTGAGCTTCTAAGCTACTGAACTGCTGATCCCATCCTTCGCTGCGCTCAGGATGGGGCGTCCGAACGATACTTTAAAGATCCATTCCCAATAAATCCATTCCACGCGAACGATTACGCCAGTTCCAACTCAATCGTTTTGGTGGCGGGATCGAGACTGACGATGCGGAAGCTGCGGATCTGGCCAGCGCGAACGGCTTCCGGCTTGGAACCGCCGGCAGGAGCACCACCCTTCCAACGAGCATTCAACATGGCAGAGAGCGAAGAGAGATCGGCCCTGGACTCGGACGGCGCCTCCGGCTGTGCCGCAGATTGCGCGGCGATTTGGCACGTGGCGTAAACGCCTTCACCGAGTTCGACGCGCGCGCGTCCGCCTGACTCATCGACAATTCGTCCGGTAACGACGTCACCCTGCTGGTGTTCGACGATGTATTCATCGAGGCCGGTGGGAATGAGTTGCTTCATGCTGAGGCGAAGCTGACGCTTCTCCCTGTCAATGGCGAGCACGAGAACCTTGACGACCTGCCCGGACTTGAGAACGTCCTGCGGGTGATTGATGCGCTTCTCGGCGCTGATTTCGCTGACGTGCACCAGGCCCTCGATGCCATCGGCGAGTTGCACGAAGGCTCCGAACTTCATGATGCTGGTGACGGGGCCTTCCGCCTCTGAGCCAACCGGGAAGCGGCGGACGGCGTCCTCCCAGGGATCTCCGAGCGCCTGCTTAAGACCAAGCGAGATGCGGCGCTGCGCGGCATCGACGCCAAGGACGACGGCTTCGACGGTTTCTCCGGGAGAGACGATGGTGCTGGCCTTCTTCATCTTCCTTGTCCACGACATTTCGGAGACGTGGATGAGGCCTTCCAGCCCGGGCTCAAGTTCAACGAATGCTCCGAACTCGGCGACGCGGGTGACCGGTCCGCGCACGCGAGAGTTAACCGGATATTTCGCGGCCGCAGAATCCCAAGGGTCGGGCTGAAGCTGCTTCATGCCGAGCGAGATGCGCCGCTTCTCGGAATCAACCTTGAGCACCTTGGCTTCGATTTCCTGGCCGACAACGAGGACATCGGCTGGGTTCGCAATGCGCGCCCATGAAATGTCTCCAACGTGGAGCAGACCATCGACGCCGCCGATGTCGACGAAGGCGCCGTAATCGGTGAGGCTGCGGACAACTCCGGTGACAATCGCGCCCTCGGCCACTTCGGAGTAGCGCTGCTCGCGAACGGAGCGGTCCTCTTCCTCGGCGACGATGCGGCGATCGACGACAACATCCTCGTCCTGCACATCGAGCTTGATGATGCGGCAGCGAATTTCCTCTCCGACAAGTTTCTCCAGGTCGGCGGCTTCACGCGCTCCACTGCGCGAGGCGGGCATGAAGGCACGCACGCCGACATCCACGCTGACGCCACCTTTAATCACCGCCGTGACGGTGCCGACGATGGTCGACTTTTCGGCGAAGGCTTTTTCAAGGGACGTCCAGTCGGTTGGCTGCGCGATCTTGAAGAGAGAGAGCTCGTAGTAGCCCTCGGGATCGCGGCCCTTGACGGTGACCGGAAACTTGTCGCCGGGCTTTACGCCTTCCCCACCGCGTGGAAAAGCGGTCAAGGGCAGGATGCCTTCGGTCTTGAAGCCGATATCGAGCAGGACGGATTCGGCAGTGACGGTGACGACGATGCCTTCGAGTTGACGCCCGCCATCTTCGCGCTTGTGCGAATGGCTGTGTTCATACTGAGAGAGCACTTCGGCAAAAGATTCGTTGGGCTCGGGAGTGGATGGAGAGTCAGGGATGTTTGGATTGGACATGATGAGGATACAGTCTTGTACTACGCGATACTGAATAGGATAACACCGGGGGAGCCGGGAGTCGTTAGTCGCGAGTCTCGAAAAACAGACAGCGCTGGCCGCACCCGTCGCTGTGCTCAGGGTGGAGCGCCCGGCGAGGATCAGGTTTCGAGGCGGAAGCGAGTTTCAGCGAGGCGATACATGGGTCGCCAGATGGTGCGGTTGATGGTGACGACGATGGCGGACATGACGACGGTGGCGGCGAGGAGCAGGCGGAAATTACCCGTGTCAGAGGCGAGGCTGATGGTGGCACCGAGTCCGACGGTGGAGATGGTGTGTCCGGCGAAGTGGAAATATTCGGCGACAATGCTGGCGTTCCACGCGCCACCGCCGGCGGTGACGAGTCCGGTCACGAGATATGGAAAGATGCCGGGAAGGATGAGGCGGCGCCAGCGCTCGGCGCGTCCAAAGCGAAAGACGCGCGAGGCTTCCTTGAGGTCGGTGGGGATGGCCATGGCTCCGGCGATGACATTGAAGAGCACGTACCACTGCGTGCCAAGCAGGAGAAGCACAATGGACCCGATGCCGAGTCCTCCGCCGACGCGGATCAACAACAACAGGATGACGGGAAATAACGCGGTGGCCGGCACGGAGGCGGCGATCTGTGCGAGCGGTTGTGCGATGCGCGCCAGCTTGGGATTGAAGCCGATCCAGACACCGACAGGAATCGTCCAGGCAGAGGCGATGACGAGAGCGCAGACGACGCGCAGAAATGTTGCGGATGCACCGAGGGCAAGCACGCGAAGGTCAGCTCCGCGCAGACCACTGAGAAAACGGATGGCATCGAAGACTCCGTAGACGACACCGATGGCGATGAGCACTCCGATGGTTCGAAGGAGCCAGATCCTGGCGACGGAAGGCGGCTCGGAGTGCGTCTCCTTTTGCTGCGCGGCGGCGAAGTGCAGGTCGATGCGCTCACCAAGCGGGCGGGTGATGCGATGCTGCAAGGTGTTCACGAGTCGCGAGCGGCGAAGGAGATGGAGAATGGGCGAGCGCGGCACGTCGGCGGACTCGACCTGCTCGATTTTGAACTTCTGCGCCCAGGCAATGATGGGCCTCCAGACGAGCTGGTCGAGAAGGACGATGACGGCGATCATGGCCCCAAGTCCCCAGAGGATGGAACGCGTGTCGCCGGCGCTGGCGGCGGTCTGGAGATACGAGCCGAGACCGGGGAGACGGAAGTCGCGATTGCCGAGCACGAACATCTCGCAGGCCATGAGGAAGAACCATCCGCCGGCAACGGACATCATGGAATTCCAGATGAGACCGATGGCGGCGTAAGGAAGCTCAAGGCGGGTGAAACGCTGCCACGAGGTGAAGCGATAGAGGCGGGCAGCTTCGCGCATCTCCTTGGGAATGCTCTTGAGCGAGGAATAAAAACTGAAGGCCATGTTCCAGACCTGGCCGGTAAAGATGAGCAGGATGGCGCCGGCTTCCACACCGAGCTGGTGATGGGGAAAGAGCGAGACCATGGCGAGCATGACGCCAGGAAGAAAACTGAGAACGGGGATGGATTGCAGGATGTCGAGCAACGGAATCATGACGCGCTCGGCCTTGGGGTTGTAGGCGGCGATGTATCCGTAGACGAGCGTGAAGGCGAGGCTGAGCGCGTAAGCGATGGCGATGCGCAAGAACGAGTAGAGAGCGTATTGCGGCAGCGCGCTGGGACTGTGCGAAATTTGCGCTTCGGGCGTGAAGGGGCTGGCCCAATATCGCGCGAGCAGAATGATGGAGTAAAAAAACGCGAGGCCGGCGGCAAAGATAGGTATGTCGGTAAGCAACGACCATGCGCCGTGAGGAACGAATCCCCAGGCGGTGGTGGGACGCCGGCTGATGGCGCGCACTCGCTTCGTCATTGCGCAGCGACCTCCGCGTGATCCGTACCGGGTTCGGAGAGAACCATGCGGCCGGTGTGCGAATCGTAGTCGAAGATTTCAGCGTAACGGCCCCAGTCGAGAACGGTTTCAAGCTGGCGCTCAAGTTCTTCCTCGGAAAAATACTCGTCGAGGACGTCGCGGAAAAATTCGAGCGGAATCGTGTGATTGGTCTTGGCGCGCAGGGTCTGGTCGACTTGCTGGAAGAGCGCAATGTGCGCAAGGGCGGCGTCGCGGAAAAGCTCCTTGCGCTGAAGAATGCCGGCCTCGGCGTACTTCATGCCATCGGCGGTAATGTGTGCGTCGCCTTTATCGAGTGTGGCGAAGCCGAGAAGCACGGCGGCTTCGGTGATGGGCAGCAGATCATCGACCTCAAGACGCAACTGCTCGGCGAGATGATAGAGGTCGTCGCGACCGCCGCGGTCGGCAAGAAGTTCGAGCAAGCCCGCAATGCCGCCGGGACGAGCGTGCGGCAGCATGGTGTATTTGCGCTCGGGACGCGGTGCGGCTGCGACTGTGGCTTGCCCCAAAGGCTGCGGCGGTGGAGCCACTTCGGCGTCGGGCTGCGTCATGACGGTGTAGATGTAATCGACGAACTCGACGAACTCCGGAGCCTTGCGTTCGCGCGGATGCGAAAGAGGAATCTGGAAGTCGGCACGAATGCGGCCGGGATTGCGTCCGAGGACGATGACACGATCAGCGAGCAACACGGCTTCCTCAATATTGTGCGTAACAATAAAGATGGTGCTGATGGGCATCTTGCGATTGAGCCAGAGTTCGAGGAGTTCACCACGGAGCGTCTCGGCGGTGAGCACATCGAGCGCGGAGAAAGGCTCGTCCATGAAGAGGACTTCGGGCTCGACGACCATGGCGCGCGCGAATCCCACGCGCTGCTTCATGCCGCCGGAGAGTTCCTTGGGATAGGCGGTTTCGAAGCCGTCGAGACCGACAGTGTCGAGCATGCGGAGGGCGCGCTTGTGACGCTCGACGGCGCCCATGCCGCGCGCGACCAACGGGGCTTCAACGTTGTCGAGGACGGTGAGCCAGGGGAAGAGCGCGAAGCTCTGGAAGACGATGGCGACGTGCGGAATTTCACCGTCGAGCTGCTTGCCGTGCCAGAGGACTTGTCCGGCGGAAGGCGTGGCCAGTCCGGTGAGCATGCGCAACATAGTGGACTTCCCCGAACCGGAGGGACCGAGCAGCGCTACGATCGCGCCGGGATAAATCGACAGGCTGGTGGGGGCGATCACCTGAATACGATTGCCCTCGGGCTGCTGGAAAAACTTTTCGACGTTGATGGCTTCGATGATCGGTTCCACGGATGCCCCCTGAACGATCTTCCCGGAAAACAGACAACTGCAAACGCGACACGCGATAGCAACGAGACGGTTGTTGCGCGCCGGAATATAAGGTAACGCACCGGTCCGAGAATCGGATGAAAATGCGGAGAATGCGCCGCCGGAGGCAACGAGGCGGCATGAAGGGATGCTTCAAAACTGCGGCTTCGCTGGCCTCACTTCACCAGTCGTTCAGGTCCGGGTTGGTCTTCACTGGATGAAAGAAGTTCCATTGCATCGCGCCGGAGAATTCGCCCGGCGTTCCATGGTCAAGGTAAACAAGTAGGCCACGAGTGTCAATGCGGAGAAAAATGGAACGGCTGGTCGCGGCTCGTGAAAGAATCGGTGGAATCCTAATGAGTATTGCAGGAGGAACGATGACAACAAGCCGCGAAATGTTGCGCCATACGCTGGCAACACTGGCATACCGGTGCGGCAAGGCAGTGAAGAACGCGCCGTCGGAGTTCGCGGAGTTTCGCGTGGCGGAGGTATCGCGTACGCCGGGGCAGATACTGGCGCATATTGGCGACCTGCTGGATTGGTCACTGGGGTTGTGCGAGGGACGTCACGAGTGGCACGACTCAGAGCCGCTGCCGTGGGAGCAGGAAGTAGAACGATTCTTTGCGGGGATGGGAAAGTTCGACGCGAGATTGAGCGATCCAAGGCCGCTGGGATTTGCGGAAGAAAAGATTTTCCAGGGGCCGATTGCCGATGCACTCACGCACACGGGACAGATTGCAATGCTGCGGAGAATTGCCGGAGCGCCAATGAAAGGCGAGAACTACTTCAAGGCGGATATTGTTGCCGGAAGAGTGGGCGCGGAGCAGATGGCACCAAAGTATGAGTTTGATTGATGTTTGCCGGGCACCACGAGCGTGGTAGCATCCCGCAATATTTATTAATACTTATTATGATAGTTGGTGTCACGATTATGGCGGTTGTCGTCACGGTCTTCTAATCCTGTTCCGACGGTTTGCGCAAAATACTGGCTCCCGCACATTGCGGGTGCGCATTTCCGTGAAGGAGGCCTATGCGGTTTCGCTGGCTATTTGCCCTGCTATTCGCCCTCACCACCACGGTTTTTGCGCAGACTAAAACTCCAGCCCAAGTCCAAAACGATCTCGACCAATGCTCCAAGAATGCGTTGAGCAATTATGACGTTGCGATCCAGTACTGCACGACGGCGATCAACGAAGCCAGCCTGCTCACTACAAACGGGCTGGCGGCGGCGTATCGCAACCGAGCATTGGCGTATTTTGGCGAGCAGAAGTACAACCCGGCGGAAGCCGACATCCAGGAGTGTTTAAGGATACGTCCCAACAATGCGCACTCGCTGTGGCTGAGCGGCGAGATCGACCGGACGATGGGCAACTACGACAAGGCCATCGCGGATTACAACGCATCCATTGCGGCGCAACCCAACCAAGAGAGTTCCTACGGGGGCCTGGCAGCTGCGTACGAGGATAAGGGCGAATACGACCTGGGAATTGAAGCCGCCAGCAAAGCGATCAGTCTCGATCCCACATACATGTACGGGTATGGTGTCCGCTTCGATCTCTACCTGGACAAGAAGGATTACGACGACGCAATCCAAAACGAGAACACGGCACTTCAGCATGCCTCCGGGGTAGATCAACTGGCGCCCCAATATCACAACCGTGCGTTGGCGTACTTTGACAAGCACGAGTACAAGCGGGCGGAGGCCGACATCCAGGAGTGTCTGAAGATCCGTCCAAACTACGCACTCTCGCTGTGGCTGAGCAGCGAGATTGACCGGGGGATGGGCAACTACGACAAGGCCATCGCGGATTACAAGGCGTCCCTCGCCATCCAACCCAACAAAGTGAGCTCCTACGGCGGCCTGGCGGCCGCGTATGAAGACAAACGCCAATACGACCTGGGAATCGAAGCCGCCAGCAAGGCAATCAGCCTCGACCCCAAGTACGAGTATGGGTACAGCATCCGTGCCGCACTCTACCAGGACAAGCTGGATTTTGCTGACGCAATCCGAGACGAGGATTCGGCGATTCAGCTTGCTCCGAAGGACTTCGCTCTCTACACCAGCCAAGCCACTAACTATGAGTACCTGGGCGAATGGGACAAGGCTTATGCCGACTTGGCCAAGGCAATGCAAATCGACCCCACAAACGGCGCCGTGTACGACGATCGGGCGTGGGCAGAATGGGTGCAGGGCCGGGGCGAGGCGGACAAGGCGATGGCCGATGCGAATAAGTCGTTGCTGCTGTCTCCTACGGACTATGCCTCTCTCCGCCTGAAGGCGATGATTGAACTGTCGCGCAAGAACTATGCGGCGGCCGGGGACGACATGGCCGAGGCGGTCAAGGGGGATCCAACTTACTCCTACGGCGCACTGTGGCTGCATATCATTCGCAGCCATGCCGAAACGAGCGACCGCGACGAGTTGATGCATAACATGGCCAACCTTGACCTGACGGTATGGCCCGGGCCGGTCCTGAACTACTACCTGGGGGGCATCACCAAGGCACAACTGTTGAGCCAGGTGGAGTCGAAGGATCCGGCGCAAACCGAAGTACAGAAGTGCGAGTCAACTTTCTATATCGGCGAGGAGGAGTTGGCGAAAGGACATCGCATCGAAGCCGCGGCCATGTTCCGCCATGCACTGAACATCTGTCCGGTACCTTACATTGAGCACTCGGGAGCGCGCGAGGAGCTGGCGATGATGCCAAAGGCAGCGGTGCACCCGCCCACGAGAGCCAGCCGGAAATAAGCGCTGCGGGGAGGCTCCGCCGGAAGCGGTGACACTCACGTAACCGGTCCGCGAGCACTCCCCTCTTGACCACATTGCGATGGGAAGCGAGGATACGTAGCTGGTCATCCAGGCCACGTAAAGGACACCTGTGCTCTTCGCGACGCTGGCACTCACAGGACACTCGCCACTGCTGGTAAGTATTCTTGCGCTGATTCTCGCTCCCCTGCTGATGTTGCGACAGGTGAAGAAGCGGTTTGCGCAGGCAGAGGCGAAGTTCCGGCAATTTTCGCAACGCAAGCGCACGGCGGTGGTCACGGTCATCCTGATGGTGATTGTGCTGCGGGTGGCGGCGCTGCCGTGGATCAAGGTGGAGAACCCGATGATCCATGACGAGTTCAGCTACCTGCTGATGGGCGATACGTTCGCGCACGGACGGCTGACCAATCCGACCAGTCCGATGTGGCAGCACTTCGAGACGATGCACGTGAACCAGATTCCGACCTACCAGTCGATGTATCCCGTGGGACAGGGGCTGGTGCTGGGCGCGTCGGAGTGGCTGACGGGAAACCCGTGGTGGGGAGTGCTGCTGAGCGTGGCGCTGATGGCAGGCGTGATCTGCTGGGCGTTGCAGGGCTGGATGCCGCCGGAATGGGCGTTGCTGGGAGGAATAATCGCGGCACTGCGCTACGGAATCGTCCACGAGTGGGTGAACTCGTACTGGGGCGGAGCGGTGGCGGCGATTGGAGGAGCACTGCTGCTGGGCGCGCTGCCGCGGATCGTGCGCAAGGCTCGCATAAGGGATGCTCTGCTGGGCGCATTGGGATTGGCCATCATGGCCAACAGCCGGCCCTACGAAGGACTGGTGATCTCCATTCCGCTGGTGCTGGCGCTGCTGTGGGGAACCTGGAAGCGCTGGCACGCATCCATTACGCTGCAAAGAATCCTGGCTCCGGCGGCACTGCTGCTGGCGATTACGGCAGCCGGAATGATGCATTACAACTACCGCGGAACGGGACATCCGCTGGTGACGCCCTACGAGGTCAACCTGGAGCAGTATCACCCGACGAACCCTTTCATCTGGCAGCCACTCCGGCCGGAGCCGCATTACCGATTCCGCGAGATGCAGATGTTCTACTACATGCACGAGCGCGCACTGTGGGATTCGTATCACTCGGCCATGGGAATTTTCTCTCTGCTCTCGGAAAAGATGCGGTTCTTCTACGACGTCTTCTTCTGGCGGCTGGAAATCCCGTTTGCCGTGGGCTGGTTCTTCCTGGGGCGGAACCGGCGGAAGAGCCTGCTGTCGTGGACGCTGCTGATATTTATGGCGGGACTGGCGCAGGTAGTGTGGAAGCCGACGGAGCCCTATACGGCGCCCGCGACGGCGCTGACATTGGCCATCAGCATCTTCGGATTGCGCTACCTGCGCACATGGAAGCGACACTCCGGCCTTGGACTGGCATACTCCCGCGCAATAGTAGCGGTGCTCGGGTTCTGGATCGTATGGGGCGTCTACTCGATGGCCGCGAATCCGCCGAAGCACTATTACAACGACACGAGGGCCAGCATTGTGAAGCTGCTGGACAAGGCCCCGGGCAAACAACTTGTCATCGTTCACTACTCTCCCGGGCACTTTCCTTATGACGAATGGGTGTTCAACGGAGCGGACATCAACGGCGAAAAGATCGTGTGGGCGCGGGACATGGGACCAAAGAACCAGGAGCTGATCAAATACTTCCATGACCGGCATGTATGGTGGATCAATGCGGACGCCAAAGACCCATGCCCGGAACCGTACGAACACTCGACACCGTTAAACAAGATTGACCTTCCAAGCAACATCGTCGTTGGCACCTAAGGCCCCGTCAGACGGACGATTCGGGGCAGCGAACGGAGAACCCGGGGAAGGCCAATCAAAGTAATGATGTGTCAAAAAAGAGACAAGTAATCGAGATTACTTCATCGCGATAATCACCCGATACGTGGTTGCCAATATCAATGGAATAAGCCACTTAATGGCCAGGCAGGAGATTGATGAAGATTTACCAAATTCATTGCCAATGAATTTGGCGGACTTGGATAAATTCCCGCTTTTTTCTCTCGGGTCGCCACCCGATAAGAGGTAATCTGCGGAGTTACTTCAATGCAGGTGACAAGTCGTGACAAATGCAGGGCAAAGACTTCGG
>Ga0307375_10002522_pt1 | contig 18687 bp, 15 predicted proteins | sample TR1MG_FD_202531 | JGI IMG/M metagenome (GOLD analysis project Ga0307375, IMG submission 202531) | Soil microbial communities from Risofladan, Vaasa, Finland - TR-1 | ecosystem: Environmental > Terrestrial > Soil > Coastal area > Acid sulfate soil | place: Finland: Risofladan, Vaasa | collected...
CATCTCCGGCGCCATCCAGCACCTCACCGGCATCAAGGACGCTGGTACCATCGTCGCGATCAACAAGGACGGCGAGGCGCCGATCTTCGAGGTTGCCGATTTCGGGCTGGTGGGGGATCTGTTCAAGATCATTCCGGAGCTGGAGCAGGCGCTCGCGCTGATCTGAGGTCTGCTCAGCGGTGCAATACCCCTGACTTATCCCAGTTTTTCAGCAAGCACACGAATCTCGTCTATGCAAATGATGGATCGCGATGCTCGATCCCGAGAACAATGCCTCCATTAATGGACAATGGTTGGCCAATGAGTGAAAGAAGAAAACAAGTGACACAATCCACTACTCCAAATGTACCCGTCGTAGCAGTAATCATCCCGTGTTACCGGGTCATTCAACACATCGCTGATGTCATCAAGCGCATCGGACCAGAATGCCATCAAATCTATGTCGTCGATGACTGCTGCCCTGATAACTCCGGCGAGTACGTGCAAAGGCACTGCATGGATTCCCGCATTCGGATACTTCGCAACAGGTGCAACCTGGGCGTCGGTGGAGCGGTAATGGCGGGCTACGAAGCCGCACTCAAGGAAGGCGCGGACATCCTGGTGAAGATCGATGGCGACGGCCAGATGCCACCCGAACTCCTCGACCGTTTCATCGCGCCGATTTTGGATGGCGCTGCGGACTACACCAAGGGAAATCGCTTCTACGATTTGGCCAACCTGCGGTCGATGCCACCATTGCGCCTGTTTGGCAATGCGGTGCTGTCACTCATGTCGAAATTCTCGAGCGGCTATTGGGATGTGTTCGACCCCACCAACGGGTACACGGCCATCCACAGTCGGGTGGCGGCGCACCTTCCGCTGAGCCGCATCAGTCGGCGCTATTTTTTTGAATCCGACATGCTGTTTCGACTGAACACGTTGCGGGCAATGGTCGTCGATATCCCAATGACCGCAAGGTACAGCGACGAGGTCAGTCACCTGAAGGTATCACGTATCTTCGGCGAATTTCTGCTGGGGCACGCCCGCAACTTCGCCAAACGGATTTTCTACAACTATTTCTTGCGCGACTTGTCTGCAGCCTCGCTGCAACTTGTGCTGGGAATTTTTCTGATGACTGCAGGTACGACATTCGGCCTGCTGAAGTGGTTCTTCAATCCCGCCAATCCCGCGACAGCGGGTACCGTCATGCTTGCCGCGCTCCCGATCATGCTCGGCCTGCAACTGGTGCTTGCCTTCCTGATGTGGGACATGCAATCCGTACCTCGTATCCCGATCCACTCACGGCTGCCAGACGAACCCGACGTCGCCGTCGCCCCATTGCATATATCCGGAGAGCCACGCGAATGAGGCTATTGATCGTTGGCATCACGGGAATGCTCGGCAACACTCTTTTTCGTTACTTCAGCCAGCGACCGGCTATTGATGTCTTTGGTACCGTCCGGGACAGACGAACCAAATTGCACTTCGATCCGGCTCATTACGACGCCATCATCGACGGCGTGGACGCTGATCACTTCGATTCGATCACCTCAGCGTTCGCTCAGGCCAAGCCGGATATCGTCATCAACGCTGTCGGCCTGATCAAACAACTCCAGTCATCCAAGGATCCACTCAGCGCGTTGCCGCTGAATGCCCTGTTTCCCCATCGCCTTGCGCGGCTGTGTGCGGTGGCTGGAGCGCGTCTGGTTCACATCAGCACCGATTGCGTGTTCACCGGTGGCGCCGGCAACTACGTCGAGACGGACATCCCGGATGCTATCGACCTGTATGGTCGGTCGAAGCTGCTTGGTGAAGTCGACTACCCCCACGCCATCACCTTGCGTACTTCAATCATCGGCCACGAGCTTGCTTCCGCCAACGGCTTGATCGGCTGGTTCTTGTCCCAGCAAGGCGCCACACGCGGATACACTCGCGCGATATTCTCGGGCTTCCCAACCATCGAACTGGCGCGCATCATCGAGCGCCATGTGGTCCCACGACCTGAGCTTCATGGTCTCTACCACGTTGCGTCTTCACCAATCAGCAAGCATCACCTGCTGCAACTGACTGCCACTACGTACAATAAGGTAATCGAGATAATCCCGGACGATACCTTCGTGATCGACCGCTCCCTCAACGCAGACCAATTCAACAAGGCCACGGGATACCAGCCTCCCTCCTGGCCCGAGCTGGTCCGTGCCATGAAAAACTTTGGCTGACTAGACGGAACGCACCTATGGAATCCGCATTCGACGGAAAGATCCTGCTCATCACCGGCGGTACCGGCTCGTTCGGCAACGCTGTCCTGTCCCGCTTCCTCGACACCAACATCAAGGAAATCCGGGTATTCAGTCGCGACGAAAAGAAGCAGGATGACATGCGCGTCGCCCTGCAGAACGACAAGGTCAAGTTCTACCTTGGCGACGTGCGCGACTACGGAAGTGTCCATGACGCACTCAAGGGCGTAGACCACGTTTTCCACGCGGCCGCGCTCAAGCAGGTGCCTTCCTGCGAGTTCTACCCGCTAGAGGCCGTCAAGACCAACGTGCTCGGCACTGAAAACGTCATCAACGCCTCTATTGAACTTGGCGTCGCCCGCGTCGTCGTACTCAGCACCGACAAGGCCGTCTATCCGATCAACGCAATGGGCATGTCCAAGGCCTTGGCCGAAAAGGTCATGGTGGCAAAGTCCCGCAACTGCGATCCCGGCAAGACCGTCCTCTGCGCCACTCGTTACGGCAACGTCATGGCATCGCGCGGCTCCGTGATTCCTTTGTTTGTTGCACAACTGCTCGACGGAAAGCCGCTCACCGTCACCGATCCAAATATGACGCGTTTCCTGATGTCGCTGCAGGATTCCGTCGATCTGGTTCTGCATGCTTTTCATCACGCTCGTCCGGGAGATATTTTTGTACAGAAATCCCCCGCATCCACTGTGGCCGTGCTGGCGGAGGCGCTCAAACAGTTGCTTGCTCGGGACAATGAAATCCGCGTCATCGGGACACGTCACGGCGAGAAGTTGTTCGAGTCGCTGGTGTCGCGTGAGGAGATGGCGCGAGCCGAAGATCTGGGTCGCTATTACCGTATTCCAGCCGATGCACGCGACCTGAACTACAATCAGTATTTCGTAGACGGGGAACTCCAGGTATCGGCGCTCGAAGACTACACCTCGCACAACACCGAGCGTCTCGACGTAGAAGGCGTGAAGCGCGTGGTCGGACAACTCGGCACGCTGGAGAAGCTCCGTGCTTAAGGTCATGACCATCGTCGGGACCCGGCCGGAGATCATCCGGCTGTCCCGCGTCATTGCCATGCTCGACATGCACTGCGCACACACGTTGGTGCACACCGGCCAGAACTACGACTACGAGCTCAACGAGGTGTTCTTCGAGCAGCTCAAGGTGCGCGCGCCGGACCGCTACCTTTCCGCCGCCGGCGCAACCGCCGCAGAAACCATCGCCCAAATCATCGCCACTGCCGACAAAGTGCTGGAGGAAATGAAACCGGATGCGGTGCTCATCCTCGGCGATACCAATTCGAGTCTGGCTGCCATCGCTGCCAAGCGCCGCAAGATACCCATTTTCCACATGGAGGCCGGTAACCGTTGTTTCGACATGCGCGTACCGGAAGAGATCAACCGGCGCATTGTCGATCACATCGCCGATATCAACCTGACCTACAGCCAGATCGCACGGGAGTACCTGCTCAGGGAGGGCCTGCCGCCCGACCAGGTGATCTGGACCGGCAGCCCGATGCGCGAGGTTCTGGATTACTACCGGCCAGGCATCGAGGCATCGCCGGTACTAGGCGATCTCGGCCTCACGCCACACAGCTATTACGTCGTTAGCGCGCACCGCGAGGAAAACGTCGACTCCGATGAAAACCTGCGCAAGATCTTCACCATCCTCGATCACCTCGCCACGAAGCGCGACGGCACCGTGGTCGTCTCGACCCACCCCCGCACCCGCAAGCGCATCGAAGCGCTCGGTCTTACGGCCGACCCGCGAGTGATTTTCAGCAAGCCGTTCGGGTTCCTCGACTACGTCCACCTGCAGATGCACGCGCGCGCCGTACTGTCCGACAGTGGCACGATCACCGAGGAGTCCTCGATCCTCAACTTCCCCGCGCTCAACCTGCGCGAAGTGCATGAGCGGCCTGAGGGTTTCGAGGAGGCAGCCGTGATCCTCTGCGGGCTTGAACTGTCGCAGATCACACAAGGCCTGGACGTCCTTGCCTCGCAGCCGCGCGGCGAAAAGCAGCGATTGTTGCGCCTGGTCGACGACTACGCGCCCACTAATGTCTCAGACAAGATCCTGCGGATCATTCTCAGCTATACGCCGTTCGTGAATCAGCGGGTGTGGCGCAAACGCCCATAGGAGCGCGAGTTAGCAAGTTGCGATTTGCTTGGGTCTCTAGATTGCCCGACACACAGTGACTAGCTTATTGTGAGTGAATAGCTCGCCAAACCAGCCGGGTAAAGGCGTCGCCCAGGATCGTTCAAACGCGAAGCCCGTCATGGCCGCAGCGGCTCTCACTTCGCGCTCCGTAACGAAGCGCTTGTGCCCAACGGCAGGATCAAGACCGGCATCATAGCCTTTCTTGTTGGGTACGATGTTCATGAAGAGACCGCCGACGCGAATGACTCGTCGCGCTTCTTCAAACAGTTGCAGCATCTCGCCCTCCTCAAGATGTTCGAGGACATCGTGCGTAAAGGCATTATCGAAAAATGAATCTGCGAATGGCAGCTGCGAGGAAACGTCCGCAAAATGTGCGTTCGCCCCGCAGGATTGCAGATACTCGATACAAGCGCGGTCAGCATCCACACAGTAGAAACCTGGATTGATCTTCAGTGAGAAGCCCCAGCCGCAACCGATGTCCAAAGTTTTCTCATGTCCAGGAAAGTGTCGCAGGTGCCCCGACAGAAACATGACCTTGAATCGCTCTTTCAGAGAAGAGTTTCGCAATGTTGCGGGCTTGTTATCGAGTGCCATATGCCTGCCTCTAATTGATTGATTTCTACGTCGGAGCACATTGTTTTTCCTAAAGTCAGTGGGCACTGGCTTTCATCAGATTGCCCACTCCGAACGGAGTTCGTCCTTCACATCTTCGAAGCCGCTCAACGATCAAGCACGTCGACCAGCGCTATCGAAAGATATGATTTAGCCTCTCTTCCTTAGTTTGTATTTGAAATCATCAGGGCGACGCCACCAGAAATCATCACGAGCCCTCCCCACTGCAATAAGCTCAGTTTTTCACCGTAAAAAAACCAACTGGCAATCGGGATGAGCAGATAAAAGAACGCGCCAGAAATGGCAAAGGCGACGCCGAGTTTCATGCGGCTCACAACTACTACCCAGACCAAGAATCCCACGCCTTGGATCGCAACCGCGGCAATGATGCTGGGCGACAGAACCGCGGCCATGAGCCACTGCGCACCCTTCAGGCCGGGCATGCGTTCGGCGAGGGTATTCACCCCGTTCTTGACCAGCAGCTGGCTTGCCATGGTCGACAGGGTGACGAATATGATCATCAGAATTTCGCGAATCATGGTATGGCGCGTTCCCGAATTTGGTTGAAAGTCGCCTCGATACGGTCCACCGCACGCTCGACAGAAAAGTGCGCGTTGACGAAATCCTGTCCACGTTGCCCGATGCTGCCCAAGCGATCGGTATCACGCAAGAGTTCCGTCATCCTGGACAGGAAAGCATCCGGATCATCGGAACAGCTGTATTCGACCCCGGACACCCCGGCCTCATGCTTACGAACGAGATCGGGCAGCGGTGTGGAGAGCACCGGCAGCCCGGCGGCCTGGTACTGCAGGATCTTGATGGGAATGATGTCCCGCGTGATGTCATTGAGCTCAAACGGATTGAGCGCGAGCGAGGCCAGCGACAGATAGCGCGGCACCTCCGTGTACGCAACCATGCCAGTCAATATCACCTGCGAGGCCAACCCCAGCTCAGCCACCAGCGCAGCAAGTTCAGCATCCTGCTCGCCCCCGCCCACGATCACCAGCTTCAGTGAAGGACATTTGTTGAGTGCCTGCGGCATGCGCCGAACCAGATTCGCCAAGCCACTGAAGGCGTAGGTTGTGCCAAGGAATAGCGCCACGGTATCGCCATCGTAGAGCCCGTACCGCGCCCTGAGTTCGGCGTCCGGGGCCCTCGGAGCGAAATGCGCACTGTCGACACCGTGGTCCACGACCGTGGTGCGCGCGGACACGTCGACGCCTGCTATCTGCGAGACGTATTCGCCCATCTGCTCGTTGGTCACCAGCACGCAGTTCGCACGACGATAGATGAAGCGCTCGCCGAGACGCAGAATGGTCCGTGCCAGGAAGCCGGGCCGCAGGCGGTGGTAGGCATCGAGCACCCGATATACCACCGGCACGCCGAACTTGCGGCTGAGTCTGACTGCCTGGGTCCCGTTGATGAATACCGAGTACACGAACACCGCGTCGATATCGCCCCGACGCAGGCGCTCGATAAGCATGCGTCGAAACTGTCCACGCGCCTCAAGATATTTCAGACCAGGTCGCTCGCCGTGCGGAATGGCAGTAAGCAACACCGTGCCCGCACCCGTTCGGCTCACCGGCACGCTGCCCGCGATGACCTTACCCGTCTCGCTGAAATCGATCACCTCGACTTCGTGGCCTCGCGCGGCGAGCCGCTCAGGAAAGTCCTGGTACTCGTAAACAGGTTTGTCGAGGTAGCTGACTTCATGGCACCACAGGATTTTCATGGCGATGCAGTTGCGCTCCGCGAGGAAAGGCGGAACAGATGCACACCACTGTCGGCTGGAGCCTCCAACGGCGTCAGACACTGCAGGTCGGCAGCGGGTACTGCCGTCGTGTACGCGACACGAGTCACGCCAAGGCGACGCAGGGCGGGGCCGCAAATATCCATGCCGATCACGTACAGGTCAGGCTGGCTCAGTTCGTAAACCGGTCTGGCTCGGCCGGGGTCGGAACGGAGCTCGATATGCGCATAGCGATTCCATATATTCTTGTACTTCCCTTGCGGATCCAACACGTGTGCCATCTCGCGGTTAGGGATCATCTGTGACCCTGTAATCACTTCGAGGCCCTGCGCCTTGAGCCCCTGCGAGAAAACGAAATCTCCCACCACGGCCCAGCGATCAGCTGTAGCGTCCCCCTGACGTTTCGCCGCCAGCAGGATCGGCTTGTCTTTGATGGCCGACAGACCGCTGACCAAGGGGTTGACCATTAACGCGGGGGCAACCGCCACCGCCAGGCCGGCCGCAAATAGCCCGGTGCGTCCCAAGACAATGCCCGCCGCCATCGTGGCCACAGCCGTCGACGCCAACAATACGATCTTGGGGCTAAAGAACACCGGATCCATGCCATGCAAGACCCAGCCGAACAACAGTAGACATGACCAAACCAGAAGCGGGACCATCCACCGTGCCGCAGCCGGACGTAGCTCGATGGTGCCATCCCGGACCCGTGAGAACAGCACCGTCGCGGCGATGACTGACCCTAAGCCCAAGCCAAGAACTGAGCGCTCCGGTGGCGACCACGACCATCCAATGACCTGCAGCGCCGCCTCGACAACTCCAGGCAACGGCACACTGATCCAAAGGCCTACCACAAGGCAGTAGAGGGTCAGCACGATCAGCAACGCGTTCTTCCGCCTTGCAAATGCCGCGAATGGCATCGCCAGAAACAGCAAGGGCACCAGAACGATGAAGCTGCTGGCTTCCGATGCGTTGGTCGGCGGCAGCGGCAACCGTTGCTCACCGATGCGGAACACCTCGAAGAAACCGTACAGCAGTCGCGTCAGTGGAAAATTCCCGCCCACGGAGACGCGAAGCCCGGGATAACTGGTGTTGGCCATTGCCTCAATCGAAGGCATGGCATCCATCAGGTAGTTGCCGCCGATCAGGCCGACGACCAGTACGGCGGCGATCAGGCACAGCGCGCGCCACCCCAGACCGTTCTTGACGCATGTCCCGCGGCCGGGTTCCAGCAACAAGCCGGCCAAGATCGCTGCACCCAAGTAGGCCAAGGGCACGATGAAAGGCGGATACAGATGCAACAACAGATTGAGAACGGAATACGCCAACAACGCAGCGCCGACGCCAACCATGATCCGCCGGCGAGCGAACAACAGGTAGATGCCGCCTATAGTAGCCAGAGCGAACGCGATCATCAGCTCGGGCAGGTTGCTCGACAGCCACCATTGAGTGAACGATGAGCCGTAGACCCACACAGTGCCCAGCACCGAGGCGGCTGTGTTGCCGCGCGTCAGGAGCAGGAACAACCAGAAGAACGACAGCGCCAGGCCGATTGTCTTGTAGGCCCACCACCACGAAAACCCGGTTTCGGTGCCAAACAGGTGAAAGCCGTAGAACCCCCCCTGCGCGATCTCCCAGGAATGCAAAACAGGTACCGATGCCAGTAACGGGGCTTCACCGCCCCCGATACTTAGGTTATGGTCCTTCTCGCCTCGCGCAATTTGATTCAACACCCAAGGTGTCTGCGTGTTCCATTCGTCCGAACGAATGTGCTTGGGGGTACCAAGGTCCACCAGATGCTTGACCGGCTTCGCCGGATACATTTCCTCCCAGACGCCGATCGACGATTGATGAAGATTCAGCGCGATGTAAAGCACCGCTCCACACAGCGCCGCGACTATCAGCGCCAGCGCCTGTGGGGCTACAACCAACACGTCGGGATCGCTCGCATGGGAAGCCAACCGGTGAAACACCTGCGGCAGCCTGAGGTAGGGGCCAAGACCTCGCGCGAATAGCGGCCAGGCGAACTCGCCTAGCAACAACCAGAGCATTGCCGCGGCAATCGCCGCGGCCAGCCAGCTTACGAATTGGCCGCTCTGGGAGGGGACACCCGCCCCGGCAGGGAGCTTGAAATCCAAGTACGGATCAGGCGCTATGGCTACAAAACGAAGATCGGCTCCGTCGTTCGCTTCTGCGCGCATCAAGTTGATCACTCCCACTGCAGTGGAAAGCTGATGACCTTCCAAGGCAACCGAGTTTCCCGTCGCCTCAATGGCAACCCGACGTATTTCGACGGCACCCGAGGCACTGCCTGGGTCTACACGGACCCGATCCAAGCCGCGGAGTTCGGGAATTCCGATCCGGTACGTATGCCATTGTCCGTCTGGAGTAATGGCAAATGTCACACTCCGGTCGGGCACGTATCCCTGCCCGGCCTGCGCATAAAAGATTTGACCATCAGCACCCGCATGCGACTGCAACTCGACCACCACCTGTACAACAGGATTGCCCCATCCAAAAAGCCGCAGCAGTGCAAGCGCGAACAGAACCGCCCACGTGGTTCGAAGCCAACGCTTGCCCCAAAGCAAGCTTATTTTTGAGCTGCCATGGCTGGAGGAAATCACAAATGCCATCTAGGCTTATCCGTTAATGTTGGCAGCCGCTTTATGGCGTAGTGCTGCATAGGGAAAGTTGTCTTCACCGCTCCGACAGTGCTTTCAATTACGGCCTCGATCGACAATGCGCGATAATACCCCAAATAAGAGAAGGCGGCCTCAACAAAAAGGGACTCTCTCTCGAATGCTGTGGTTGAAGCATCTGGCTGGCATCCTCGACCACTTCCGCTCACGCTTGAGCAACGGCTTTGCCGAGGCCATCAACGGACGAGTCCAGGCGGCCAAGGACGCGCCAAGGGCCTATGGCTCCGACGCGCACCTGATCACCCACCAGCTACCTCGTCTGCGCCAAGCTCAAGCATTTGCCGAAGAACCCATGGCCCCATCCCGCTCAACCGAGCCGCGCTTGAGAGTCAACCACACGGATCGAGAGAGAGCCGTTAAAGGGAGAAGCGCAATCCAAGCTTTGCTGTACGGCCAGTCAACAACGGCCCATCCTTGATACCTATCTGTTGCTCACTTGATGCTTGCGGATAAGTCCAAACAGCGACGGCAACTTTACCCCCGTCCTTGGTGAGACTAAACCTTAAAGAATCGCCGGCAGCAACGTTGATCGACTCAGTCGGTACGATAACAAACATATGGTTATCCAGGGATGTCAACAAGTCAGCATCTCCCGTTACGCAATTTCCGGCGTCGCAGAGTTCAAGCTTGAGTAAGCCTGTAGAAGTATTCGCAAATGTTCCCAATTGCACATCGAAAGCCACAATCTTTCCGGCGACGGGTGCAATCGCCACGCCGACCACACTGTGTCCCGCTTCGAGCACCAGCGGTGAATTCGCTCCGCCACCAACTGGCAGTTCAACAGTCCTCCCCGCAGGCACTGGGCTCGGCGCGGAACGCGGAATTGGTACGGACGCGACGGCCTGCTGACCGGGAACATCATTACCACTGGCTTGGGGCTCCGCTTTACCACAACCTGCCAAGGTCCCGGCGACAGCAACCGCCAGAGCAATTTTAACGCCAAATTTACTTAACATTCAATACTCCTAATAAAGCGTATATTCTATATCTTATTCAACGTAAAACGTTTAAAGGCGTAGCTACATACTAGATACCTCTGCGGCGAAATCGCTAGACAAGGAAAAACCAGAAACACTATTCAAAATATTAATGTCTAATTGAATCGTTAAATCTTCTGAAAAATAATATATTGGATAATCATAACCGACGAGTAAGGTATGGAAATTTGATTTACACACCAAATAATTTGAACCTACAAGGCACACACTCCTTCTCCGTGTACTCTGATCTTTTGCATTTGAAATGACCGTCAAGACGACATAGGAAACCACTGCTTTTGCTACGAAAAAGAACGGTCATTGGCAACGGTTGCGGCCGTCATAGCCAGGATTCACATCACGTTACCTCGAATTTCTTCCTCCAGACGCAGCAACTCTGTGAAGTAAAGTAACACTCGCCGTCCCTTTGAAAGATTAAAAAGCCCCAACAAAGTCAGCAGCCTCACGGTGTTCTTTAACAGCGCAGTCTAACGCACTTTCTAGTAGATGAACTGCCAATTTACCACCTGAAACGGATGTTCCACCCTTGTGGCGAACCGCGGCGTTCATGTCGGGGAATCATACAGACATGTGCCTCCAAGGCTTGGTGCCGCGCGGTCCTCCGAATTCAAAACCGGCCCTGTCCAACCGCAAGTTCGCATTAAAGTACGGGTCCGAAACGAGTTCGCCACCCCACCGAGCCTTGAAGCGATCGCACTCGCTATCGAACCTCGCCTTTCGCTCTGAATCGAGATCAGAGCCGCGGGTCACCGACTCGTAGTGGTACAGCTCAGCTCTTGGCGTCCAAATGTTGGAATAGCCGGCCTGGCGAATACGAAGGCACAGATCTACGTCATTGAATGCAACAGGAAAGCTTTCGTCGAATTTCCCTACGTCATCGAATACCGAACGACGCACCATAAGACACGCAGCGGTCACCGCAGAGACCTCCTGGACAAGATGCATCCGGCACATCTGGCCCGGATACCCTCGAGGCTTCAAATGGTAGGAGTGACCGGCAATTCGAGCCTCCCCCAGGCCAAGCACGATACCAGCATGTTGCACGGTGTCGTTAGGGTAATAAAGCATAGCGCCCACTGCGCCGACCTCCGGCCTCACGGCATGCGCGGCCATTTCCTCCAGCCATTTGCCCGTAATAACCTCCGTGTCGTTATTCAGGAACAATAAAAGCTCGCCGGTGGCTCGCGCCGCTGCAAAATTGTTGATGGTTGAGAAGTTGAATGGGTGATCGAAACGCAGCACCTGGGTATCGGTCAGCGCCGATTGCGCGTGAAGATAGGCCAGTGTGTCAGGATCCTTCGACTGGTTATCCACCACGATAATTTCGACATTCTTGTAAGTGGACTTGGTTCGTATACTTTCGATGCAGCGAATCAAATAGGCCAATCCGTCGCGTGTAGGGACGATTATGCTGATCTTCGGCTGGTCTACCAGGTCCAAGCTAAACGACCAGTTCCCCTGGAACCGCTCCATCTCAACGAATTCCCCTTTTAACCCGACCCGCTGCAAATGCTCTGTAAGCGCCTTGCGTGATGCGACATGAGCGTAGCTTTTCTCTCCGGGGCTCAGCGCCGTAGACCCTGCGATGGCTCGCCAGTGGTAGAGCACGTGCGGGATATGCACAATTTCGTGTCTTGCGGCGCGCTCCGTGATTCGAAGAGCAAGATCGTAGTCCTGGCTACCCTCGTACCCCACCCGGAAGCCACCTGCGTCGCGCACCACGGAAGACTTGTAGACGCCGAGATGACTAACCATGTTATGGCCACGAAATAAATCCGGATTCCAATCCGACTTGAAGTAGGGGTCAAATCTAATACCCCGCTCATCAATCTTATCCTCATCGGAGTAAATCAGCTTGGCGCCAGGATGGGCATTAATTGCTTCAGCAACCATGTATAAAGCATGCTCAGGCAATTCATCGTCATGATCAATGAGCGCGATGTACTCGCCACTGGAAATCTTGATTGCCGAATTTGACGATTCCGAGATGTGCCCATTGCGCTCGCGGAAAACAACTTTAATCCGCTTGTCTCGACGAACATACTCGTCCAGCACTTTACGCACGTGCGGTTGCGGGGATGCGTCATCAGCTATGCACAACTCCCAGTTCGGATAGAGTTGAAAAATCACAGTATCCAGGCAGCGCCGAAGCCATTTTTCGGGAGTGTTGAATACCGGCAGCACTATCGAAATAAGGGGCTGGTTCTGCATTTTCGAAATGCGCGCTCCGATCTCCACCCTGTCCGCGTCGTCGATAGTGTCATATTGCCATACCCATCCTGCATAGCGGTCGTGATCAGCCCCGCTCCGGGAGGCGCGAAGGTGCTGCTCATAGATCCATCTGCCAACTCCGCGCACACCACTTCTTATTAAACGTGGAAGCATTTTTTTGCCAATCGCCGTATACGACAGGCCGTCGCCACGGATCTGTCTAATCATACCAATTAACGCAGAAAACCGGCCTAGGGGCCGCAACGTCACTGAGCCCAACGTAAACTCGCAAACATCCGTGGATGGATCAAAGCGCAGCGCGCTCACCTCACGCACAAGACAGACTATCCCGTCGAAGCCGCGCATGGTACGCAGCGGCGTCAAATCGATACTCGATTCCTCGGACAAACCGTCCCCGAAATCCAGGTAAAGCCGCGGCTCCTTCAAACCGCCTCTATCTGCGGCCAAATCGATGGCCAACGAGTACCACCCCGCGGCTAACGGAGTAGTAGCTGCTCGATTCGAGAGCAGAGAAAAGTGGGGATCATTGCCGGTGACCCGCCAGTGTGAACGCCCATCTTCCAGTACCGTATCGGCGCGCTCGAGATTGTGCCGACCTTGGGCCTCAAAGCTCATTATGCCGTCCCTCTTGGCCAGATCAATAGCCATATAATCCCCTCCTTATTAACATTTTTCTTTCATGATCCTAAGTCAAACGTCCCTGGCACAGGGCGCCTGAATAAGCGCCTGGGACGTCTGCAGCATCAACTTCCGGGATTCGGCGCACCCTCTCCCGGACGCGTATTCAAGGTAAAGCTTTGCCACTGTAATGCGTCGCAGCCAGCTCTCACGGGGTGCTCTGGCGCTTGTGCCACCAGCGTCGTTTACCCGCCGCGATGACCTGATTGAGTTGATCGCGCACTTCATCCAAGACGGGCTTGAGTCGTACGAGATCTCCGTGGACCGAATTGATGCGCCCTTCCAGTGGTGAAACCAGCCGGGTGCGACTGCGCTGCATGACTGCCTTTGAACGCCGTGATTGAATTTTCAGCTCCTCCGGTTAGGCGGAGGAGCCGCGCGTTTTGCTGAAACGATACCTGATGCGCCCTATAAACGATCGTTGTTGGAAGTCGCTCAATGCGCCAAGTTGCGTCCGCAGACTTTCAAGGCTCTCCTGGCTCACCGCTTGCTTGCTGTTGATCTCCTGCGATTGCCTGACAGCTAGCTCACAGAGGGCGGCAAGCGACTCGAGCTGCGGCTGAATTCCACCAAGCAGCTCTTCGGTTATCCCCTGACGAGCAGTCATATCGGACATCTGTTGACGCAATCCGGATAGCACCTCCGCATGCTTCAGCAGGGTTTGCTGCTCCGTCTCGGCCACGCACACCAAATGTTCACTGATACCGCTTTGCTTGCTCACATACTGCTCAACCCTTTCCATCAATTGTGCCTGCGTGCTGCGCGCGCTCGCCTCTCCATGCGCGAGTCGCGCCTCAAGTGCCTCAAGCTGATTAGCCACTTCTTTCTGCTGCGAGAGGAGCTCTTCTTTGATGACAAGCTGCTGGGCCATTGCCATCGAGGCATATCGCTCTGCCACACCATTTTGGTTCTCAGAGTGCTCCACCATCTCTCTAAGCAGTCCTGCACGCTCACGCTGGTCGTCAGCGGCTACCTGCGCAAATCGCGCCTCAAGTGCTTTAAGACGATCCTGAAGCACCATCTCCTGCCGAAGCAGCTCGTCTCGGATCCCCTGTTGCTGAGCAACAATCTCTGCCGCATGTCGATCTGCCACACCTTTTTTAGTTTCAGTGTGCGCATCCATCTGTCTAAGCAATCTCATACGCTCTGTTTGGGCGCTGACCGCTACGTGCGCAAGTCTCGTCTCAATAGCTTCAAGACGCTCCTGAAGCACCGTCTCTTGCGACAGCCGCTCATTTCGGAACTCTTGCTGCTTGGAAGCAATCCCAGCCGCATGGCGATCTGCCACACCGTTTTGGTTCTCGGTGTGCCGCCCCATCTCTAAAATCAGCTTCGCACGCTCACCTTGGGCGCTGACTGCTACGTGCTCGAGCCGAGCTTCAAGGGCTTCAATGCGTGCAAGTGTCGCCTGGTGCAGCTTTGCCGCTTCGCTCGCACCCGCACCTAGAAAAACGGCTTCCAGCATCTTTTCAACTGACTGTCGCCACTCACCATAAAGAGTTGATCTCTGACACGTCAGTTCGACGACAAGCAATTCGCCAGGCTGAACGTTGAAACTGCTTACATTAAACTCCACAAAGGGATCGTTCTCGATGGATTCAAATCTCAATTCATCGGTTTCGTTGGCCACAATGAACTGATGCACCGCGGATATCTCGCTCTCAGGGAAATCATAATTCGCCCCGTTAATACGCATATCTTGCAAAATGAACTCACCCGCAACTTCAGACGGATCAAAGCGGATGTAGTTCAATTTTGACTGAGTTGAAAATTCGAACTTCAAGTGGGTAGCGTTGAATAACCCCGTATGCCGAAATTCAGAGCAATATTCCTCGGCGTATGTTCCATCGGGTGACTTCCAATAAATTTTGGCCACGTCTTCGAACTTGCCACCAATTGCGATCGCCCCCTGCATGGATTTTCTTATATGACTTTCGCTCAACGCCATCGGAAAATCACTCAACCGCCGTTCAAGCAAAGCTATTTGCTTGCCTTTGTCTGTGTCCATCACTTGCAACGCGGTAATCTGGCGAACTATCTCTTCGATGCCATCGAGAAAGACCTTGGCATTGAGTTGATAAATATCACTGACTTTCTCGATTTTGTCCCACGAGGGATAGCCATTCGCCTTTTCGAGAAAACTGTCGTGCACGCTGCGTACAAGATCTGGAAGTTCGACTTCACCGGCATTGTGCTCGCTGTGGTGCCGTTCGGAAATGCTGAGAAACGAACCCACCTCACTGCGCACGCTTTCGATAGCTACGGGCCAGTGCATCTGCAATTCATTTTGCAATTGCCGCATGCAACCTTCCCAGTCTTGCAGCAGGTTGTCATACACAATCACTGCACGCGGAAGTTGCCGGGACGCCAATTCGCCCTCAAGCATATGCTCTAGCCATAACAAGCGCGCGAGGCCGCCTGACATGCCATCCCGTGCCGCCAGAGACTGCGCTACTTCAGTTGGATGTCTGACAATAAAGACAACATTTGCCTCGACGTTCATGTCATCTAGAACCAGGTGCCACAGAGGTAACAGTCGACATAGCCTCGGATCTTTCACGGCCCACAGGGGTGAATTCGCAAATTCCTCACTCAGCAGGTCGACCAATTCCTTGCGCGCGATGGACGCAGCCTCGCAGGACAACCAGTTGTCCGGCATGGCGCGAATGTCTTGCCAACTGCGATTGAGTGCGCCGAGAAGTTGCTCGTGAATGGCCACGACACCGCGGTGCTCCCAAAAACCACGCGCGTTGTCGTCCGCTGCCGGCAGCAAATCAGCGCCAAGATCAGCACCCAGCAGGTTCAACACCCGCGTAGTGGCGGATGTGCCGCTTCGATGCATCCCCAAGAGAAGAATGGCGCGATGGGCTTTTGATGGAGTACTCATGTCGTCAACACGACCTCCGCAATAATTTCGGGCGCCACATGGAAATCAATGGTGCCTGTCGCCAGGCGCTGTTCATCGGGCATCACGCGGAACATCGCCACGTCGATCAAGCGATCAAGATAGGTCTCACCGTCCACGTCCTGAGCCGTCACGCCAGCGTTGAGAAAATACACCCCTGGCGTCAACATGGCGCGAAAGCGGAAGCGCGCGGTCAACACATCCCCCGGAGCAGTGATCAGTTCGCTCATGCCGGCCGGGGTGCTGGCCGCACCCCCAAGCTCCAGTCCCGTAATCGTCTTGATCATCATGCCGAAGCGCACCGCGACCGCAGTGCACTGGAACGAAACAGCGTAGGTATAGACGTATTCGCCGCCCGGCTTCAGGACATTAACCCGGCGACCTTGCAGGGTCTCGATACGCGGTGGCGAGATGGTGGCACCACGCGTCTGATATCGCAGCGTGCTTTGTGGCACCAATCCTTCGTCCAGGTAGGCAGCATCATCGGGGCCAGCAGGTGACTCCGATGCCGGCTCAGCCCCGGTATTGTCTTCCACGTGGTGGCTTTTCAAGCGTGCAGCATTTTCCTCACGGATGCCTTCCCGAATAGCGGCAGCCCTTTCGGCAGATGCATAGATCAGCTTGTGGTAGCGGGATACCACGAATTTGGGCGTGCCGTGCGCCAGCACCTCGCCGCGGTCCATCAGGATCGCCCGATCGCAAAGCTCAATCACGGTACCCGCTGAATGGGACACAAAGAGTACGGTGGCACCGGCGTCACGAATTGCATTGATCCGCGCGTAGCACTTGCGCTGGAAGGCCTCGTCGCCCACCGACAAAGCCTCATCGATTACCAGAATATCCGGCGTGACATTGATCGCGACGGCAAACGCAAGGCGGATATACATGCCGCTCGAATAGCTCTTGACCGGTTGCTCGATAAATTCGCCGATGTCGGCAAATGCCGCAATGTCATCGAAACGTGCTGCAATCTCGCTACGGCTCAATCCAAGTACTGATCCATTGAGATAGACATTCTCCCGGCCGGTGAACTCCGGGTTGAAGCCGGCCCCCAGCTCAAGCAAGGCTGCCACACGTCCGCGCACATGGACCGTACCCGTGGTCGGCGCCAGCGTGCCGCAAATGACCTGCAGCAACGTGGACTTGCCGGAGCCATTGCAGCCCACGATACCCACCGTCTCGCCGCGGTGAACGGAAAAATCAACGTTACGCAGCGCCTGAAATTCCTTGTACCATCGATTACTCGGCCCCGGTGCCAGCATCTGCAGCAGGCGATGGTGTGGCTTGTCGTACATCGGATAGGTCTTGCCCATGCCCTGCACTTCGATGATCGGTTCAGAGGACATCGGCGAACCCCCGCTGTGTCGCCATGAACCAGGCATGCCCCAGCCAGGCCACCAGCCATCCACCCGCCGTCGCCAACGCTAACGCCACCCAGTTGGGCCACTCTCCCATGAGCACGACCATGCGCGCCTCATCGATAAAAAAGGTCAAAGGATTCAGATGGAACAGCATCTGCAATCTGGGCGAAAGTATGCTTATCGGAATGATCGCCGAGGACAGAAACAGCATGGCCGTGACCACCACAGGCATGACTTGGCTGATATCACGCAAATACACACCCACGGATGCCAGAATCCATGACAAACCCATCGTCAACAAGCTCAGTGGGAGAAAGATCAAAGGTAGTAAAAGCAGGGTTGGATGCAAATGGTGTTCCAGTACCAGCATCAAGATGGCCAACACCACTGCGTTGATCAGTGCATGAAACAAGGCCGAGAACATCATCGGCCACGGCAGCACGTCGAGGGGAAACACTACCCGTTTGACGTAATTTGGATTGCCGACAACCAGCGTCGGTGCACGAGTGAGGCATTCCGCAAGAAAGCCGTGCATGATCAATCCGACAAACAGGATCACGGCGTACGCATGATCGCCACCCGCCTGATGTGGCCAGCGGCTTTTCATGACGGTACCAAAGGCAAAGGCGTAAACGCCCAGCATCAGGAAAGGGCTGATCACCGACCATGCCAGGCCAAAGCTTGCGCCACGGTAACGCCCCAGCACCTCGCGCTTGCTCATTTCCCAAATCAGCGATTTGTTCCGAAACAGCGCGGCGAAGGGACTTTCCCAACGGCGGTTCTTTTGCAGGACCGTCGCATCGCTTCGCCCCAGTGGCGACACTGAACTCATCGCAGCGCCTCATCCAGTTCGAGACGCAGATCAGCGATATTTTCCACACCCACCGACAGCCTAACCAATCCGTCACTGATCCCCAGCCGCTTGCGGTTGGCCGCCGGCACCGAGGCATGCGTCATGATCGCCGGGTGCTCGATCAGGCTCTCCACGCCGCCGAGCGATTCGGCCAGCGAAAACAGCTCGCAGCGCTCCAGCATGCGCTTGGCTTTTTTCAGGCCGCCCTTGATCTCGACGCTGATGA
>Ga0307375_10002526_pt1 | contig 18657 bp, 18 predicted proteins | sample TR1MG_FD_202531 | JGI IMG/M metagenome (GOLD analysis project Ga0307375, IMG submission 202531) | Soil microbial communities from Risofladan, Vaasa, Finland - TR-1 | ecosystem: Environmental > Terrestrial > Soil > Coastal area > Acid sulfate soil | place: Finland: Risofladan, Vaasa | collected...
GAATTGAGGCCTGAAACCTACTCAGTCTCATTGCTACTGATTTTCTATGGTCTCCGAGCGCGGCAAGCACATCGAGTAACGCCTTACGTACTTCAATCACTTGGCACGGGACTGCCGCAGGGTTGGCTGACTCTATGCCCCGCCTGCCAGATGTGTCAGGTACCCTTGGTTTATGACCCGCCTAGAGCAGTTGCGAGCGCAGGCTCCAGCCATCCGCGCAATCGCTGCCCGTCATAAGGCGCACTCAGTGGCTGTTTTTGGTTCGGTTGCTCGAGGCGACGATGGCCCGGATAGCGATATTGATCTTCTAGTTGATTGTGAGCCGGGTGCTTCTCTAGGCGATCTTTACCTCTTGCAACAGGAACTTGCAGAATTTTTGCACGTGAGTGTGGACTTGATTGACCGGGGTGGGTTGAAGCCCCGAGATACGCACATCCGCGAGGAGGCGCTCGCTTTGTGAGCCGCTCGGATGAAGAGCGGTTTACCGATATTTTGGAATTTGCTGACCGTCTCGCGTTCTTAGTGGCGCATGGGCGTGAAGCCTACGATGAGAGTCCTGCTATTGGTCCAGCGATTGAGCGGTTCATCGAACTTATCGGGGAGGCTGCTTCGACGTTGAGTCCCGAGGCCCGAGCGAAATACCCAGATATCGAGTGGGCGAAGATTATCGGTATGCGGGTCATGTTGGCTCATCATTATCACCGCGTTAACCTTGACCGGGTTTGGATAACCGCTGCGGTCGATGTGCCGGAGTTCGCCGCGGCATTACGAGCAGGTAGTGCCTCTAACTAATTTGGGTCTGTTCATCCGAAGAGTTGTATTGAGAGTTTCCTTCACAATTTCCCTCATTTTGCAGATTGGGATTAACCAAAAGACTATTTGCATTTAGAAAGACAACCCATTTAGAAAGACAACCCCTGTGCCGTCCGGTCGGGCAAGCTCAACATGTCTTGCAGAGCAGGTTGCTACTTCGCAGAAGGTGCTCGCTCAGAGTGATTGCATCGCGAGTGACCTGGGACGATGCTCCGATTGAGACTTTCTGCGGTTGAAATTCTCGTTAACGGTGCTACGGTCAATAAATGTCCAGTGGATCCCGAGCTCGTTATCGGCGGCTCGCGTTCATCACGGTGTTCGTGCTCTCATTCGTATTCATGCCAGCCGCCAATGCGTTGGCGCCCATGGCGCCCACTGGCGTTACCGCAGTTGCCGCAGACGCATCAGCAACAGTGTCTTGGGTTGCATCGGTTGGCGCCGACTCTTATACGGTGACGTCGAGTCCGGGCGGCCGCACTTGCACTACTTCCTCATTGACCTGCTCGGTGACTTCGCTGACGAATGGCACTGCCTACACGTTTACGGTCACCGCGACGAATGCCGACGGTGTTTCTGCGGCTTCGCAACCAAGTGCGGCGGTTACGCCCATGTCAGTAGCGGTGATTCCATCGGCGCCAACGGGAGTCACTGCAGTGGCCGGTGAGGGACTGGCAACCGTGGCTTGGATTGCATCGGTCGGTACCGACTCATATACGGTGACGTCGAGTCCGGGCGGTTTCACTTGCACAACCGCGCTCTTGACCTGTTCGGTTGTCGGGCTAAGCAATGGCACGTCTTATACCTTTACAGTGGCCGGGACGAACAGTGCCGGCACTTCCGCTCCCTCACTGGCAAGCCCGTCCGTGACTCCGCTACTCGCATTGGTACCGCCGGTGGCACCGACCGGCGTTACTGCGGTAGCTGGTGAAGGGTTGGCGACGGTTGCTTGGGTTGCGTCGGTTGGCGCCGAGTCTTATACGGTGACGTCGAGTCCGGGCGGCTTCACTTGCACAACCGCGCTATTGACCTGCTCGATCGTTGGCCTGAGCAACGGCACGTCCTATACGTTCTCGGTGACCGGCGCCAACCCTGGCGGCACATCTGCTCCGTCCGCACCCAGCCTGGCAGTTACTCCCCTGTTAGAAGTAGTAGCGCCGGTGGCGCCGACCGGAGTTACCGCGGTCGCGGGCGAGGGGTTGGCGACAGTTGCCTGGGCGGCGTCGGTTGGCTCTGACTCTTATACGGTGACGTCGAGCCCGGGCGGTTTCACTTGCACAACCGCGCTGTTGACTTGCTCGGTAACCGGCTTGACTAACGGCACTTCCTACACCTTCAAAGTGACTGGAACAAACTCCGTCGGCACTTCGCCGCCATCAGCGGCAAGTCCGGCTGTTACCCCCGTGTTGGCACAGGTAGCGCCAATTGCCCCGACCGGGGTTACTGCGGTTGCGGGGGGCGGGTCGGCAACCATCGCATGGCTGGCGTCGGTCGGTTCGGACTTCTATACGGTGACATCAAGCCCCGACGGCCTTACTTGCACGACTGCGTTGCTCACTTGCTCAATTGCCGGATTAAGTAGTGGCACCGCATATACGTTCAAAGTGACTGGGACTAATTCGGTTGGGACATCTCCGTCCTCGAAGTCGAGCCTTGCGGTTACTCCATTGCCGGAAGTGACTATTCCAACGACACCGAGCGGCGTCACGGCGGTTGCCGGTGAAGGGAGTGCGTCGGTGGCCTGGTCTGCATCGGTTGGCGCCGACTCTTATATGGTGACATCGACTCCGGGCGGACTTACCTGCACGACTGCGCTGCTTACCTGCTCAATCACGGGGCTAGACAATGGCACCGCCTATACCTTCACGGTGACGGCCGCAAACACTGCCGGCGCCTCCCCGGCCTCGTCGTCCAGCGCTTCGGTCACCCCGACGTTAGCGGCCGTGGCCCCGGCGGCACCGGCCGGAGTCAAGGCGGTTGCCGGTGAAGGGTTGGCGTCGGTGTCTTGGTCTGCATCGGTTGGCGCCGACTCTTATACCGTGACTTCAAGCCCCGGCGGTTTCACTTGCACAACCGCGCTCCTGACTTGCTCGGTCGTCGGATTAAAGAACGGCACCGCCTACACGTTCAAAGTGACCGGAACGAACTCGGTTGGAACATCTCCGGCATCGGCGGCAAGTTCTGCGGTTACGCCGAAACTCGCACTGATACCGCCAGCAACTCCCACTGGCGTCACTGCGGATGCGGGCGAAGGGAGTGCGTCGGTGTCCTGGGTCGGATCGGTTAACGCCGATTCCTATGCCGTGACTTCATCGCCCGGCGGCCTGACTTGTACGACCACTTCTTCGACGTGTTCAGTTGCCGGATTGAGCAATGGCACGCCTTACACCTTTACCGTTACTGCCAACAATTCGGTTGGCACTTCTAGTGCCTCGGCGCCGAGCGCGGCGGTAGTTCCGGCGGCGGCCAAGCTGCCACCGTCAACTCCCACTGGAGTTACCGCGAGCGCCGGCGAAAGGTCTGCGTCGGTGGCCTGGCGGCCATCGGCGGCTGCGACTTCCTACACGGTCACTTCATCTCCGGGCGGTTTCACTTGCACAACCGCACTGCTCGCTTGTTCGGTGGCCGGGTTGAGCAACGGCACGGCTTACACCTTTAAGGTCACAGCCAGCGACTCGGCCGGCACTTCTAGTGCTTCCGCGCCGAGCGCGCCGGTAGTTCCCTTTGTCGCCAGGCGTCCGCCGCCAACCCCGGCCGGAATCACGACAGTTGCCGGCAATGGGCTAGCCACCGTGGCTTGGCTGCCGTCGATTGGCGCGGTGTCGTACACGGTCACTTCATCTCCGGGCGGATTCACGTGCACAACCGCACTGCTCACTTGTTCGGTGGCTGGATTGACTAACGGCAAGTCATACACGTTTAGGGTCACGGCCCGTGACTCAGCGGGCGCATCCGCCGCTTCATCGCCCACCTCGCCGGTCATTCCGCTAGTGGCGCCGCCGCCACCTTCGGCGGTCGCGGCAGTTGCGGGTGATCGGTTGGCAGTGGTGTCGTGGGTTAAGGCCGCCGGCGCCGCCTCGTACAAGGTGACTTCAAATCCGGACGGCATCACCTGCACTACTTCACTGCTGTCCTGCGCAATTTCGCCACTGACCGACGGGCTCCGTTACACATTTACGGTGACCGCTACCAACTCCGCCGGCACCTCTTCGGCTTCGTTGGCGACTGCATCGGTGATCCCGCTGACTGCACCTCGGGCACCGGCCACCGTGAGTGCAGAGTCGGGGGATTCGTCAGCTCTGGTCTCCTGGCCCGCATCGCTCGGCGCTACCTCTTATGTCGTCTCTTCAAATCCAGCCGGATCCAGTTGCCGGACGGTTTTGCTGTCTTGCTCGGTCTCTGCGCTGAGTAATGGGCGGCCCTACACCTTTACGGTGACTGCATCGAATGTTGCGGGCTCATCCGCTGTTTCAGTGGCCAGTAACGCGGTGACGCCGGCGAAAGCTGTGGCGGTCCCGAGTGCACCCACCGGCGTGGCCGGAGTGCCGGCCGACGGCTTGGTGACGGTGTCTTGGACCGGTTCGGCCGGAGCCACCTCCTACACGGTTACATCAACTCCCGGTGGGTTGAGTTGCGCCACGGCAACCCTCACCTCTTGCGTGGTTTCCGCGCTGAAAGACGGGACGCCATATACCTTTACCGTCACCGCAAAAAATGCGATCGGCGCATCGGCGGCGTCGGCGGCCAGCGCTGCAGTCACTCCGTTACTGGCCCAGACGGCGCCTGAGACGCCGGCTCAGGTGACCGCGGTTGCCGGCGATAATTTTGCAATAATCGGTTGGGCGGCTGCGGTCGGTGCCGCCTCATATACCGTGACTTCATCGCCCGGAAAATTCAGTTGCACCACGTCACTACTTACTTGCTCAGTGGCTTCGCTGGTCGACGGCGAGTCCTATACCTTTACGGTTACCGCCAAGAATGCAGCCGGGAAATCCGCGGCTTCAGCGGCTAGCGATCCCGTTATTCCGCAGGTATCGGCAACAACCCCGTTAGCGCCAGTTGGCCTAAGTGCAGTTGCCGGTAATGGGTTGGCGATCGTGTCCTGGACTGCGCCGCCTGGCACCATTTTCTACACGGTAACCTCAAGTCCGGGTGGCCATACCTGTACCACTTCACTGCTCACATACTGCGTGGTCAATTCGCTGGCTAATGATACGGCTTACACGTTTACCGTCACTGCCACAAATATCGGCGGCACCTCACCTGCCTCATTGCCTAGCACCTCAGTCACCCCGCGGTTGGCAAAGGCCGCAATCCAATCACTGGCCCTTGCCCAAATTAGCGCGCGAGCCGTCACGCAGGCTGAAGCGATCGCCGCCGCGATCGTCAAGACCGAGATTGCTTCAGCGGTCACGACCGCTCCGGCCACTACTCGGATCGGTGCGGTAGCCGTCACCTTGAAAGCGCCCGCCGGCGGAACCGTCGAGATGATTATGCGGGCGTCGCGAACCGGTGCGACGACGCCGATTCCATGCAAGCGCACGACGTGCGTGATTGCCGCCACGAAATTAAGCACTGCGCAGACCCTGTCTGCAGTCACCACTGTGCAAAACAGTGAAGCCGTGACGGAGATCGTGGCCGCCTTTATGACCTCGGTTTATCCGGACAACATCTTTATCCCGAGCAGGCGCCTCCTTACGGAAGTCAAGGCGTTCGCAAAATCGATTAAGGGTAGAGGTGGAGTCGTAACGATTGTTGGAAGCCACTCATACGGTTTGCACGATGCGCATGGTGTGCGAATGGCCAATCTGCGCGCCAAGGTAATCGCGCAAGAGTTGCGCAAACTCGGCGTCAAGGCGCGAATCAACCGGATCAAGGTCACGGCCAAGACCGTGAAAGGCGGGCTTGCCGCGGCGGTCGCCACATGGCGGCCATGAAGACGTGCCGTTATCGGCGAGAGGATTCCTTGAATCGGGACTGTTGCCAAGCCCCTACGTGTCAGGGTTGGGTTCGAATCTGGCGTCTCCAGATGATTGATGTCAGTGGTGTACGTCAGGCTTACGTTGACAAGGCTGCTAGAACTCCCTTCGACATTCTGGGTTCTTCTATAGTGATGTATAGCAGCGTAAAGTGGTTGCGTGGTAAGGGAAACAACCCAATCTGGATGGAAAATATGATGAAGTATAGTGAACAATAGTAAGCGGTTACCACCGCCATACAATCCCGGTTTCGGCACTAGCCTGCCGATTCTTGCCGGGCGCATTCGGGCGTTGCGCCGTACTACCTGGACACGATGGCCACTGCGTTGCCGACGTTTGATATGTCTACCTATCTAACAAATGGGAATGTTCAATTTGGGATCGATTCGTCGAGCTATGGTCTTTATGTCGGCTCGCTGTCGAGCATGACAGTCAAGCTGGGCCAGGTTGTTTCGTCCAAGATCGTATTGAGTTCAGGGGCTGACATTGGTCGGCTGTACGAGAAGATCTACGACGCCAATAACTGCCTGGTCTATGTCATTCCCTACCTCTCGTCAACAAACGCTGACGGTTCCTTAACCTGGACCGCCGCATGGACCGTTCCCAAGGCAACGACGATTTACGCCGATGGGAGTTGGCAACTGAAACTTTCCTCCACACGCGCAGCCGATCTGGAGAATGCGCCGGTCGTGACCACGGCAGTGTTACCGTCGCCGGAATCGTCGGAACACAAGTGCCGTGCTCGATGAATACCGGCACGATCTCAACCCAATCGATCACCAAAACCTCTTACTGCTAACAGTCAACTCGCATTATGGGCCAGCACACCTCCGATTTCTTGAATGTCTCGCCGGCAGGCCCGCAACGCCTACGACGTGAGCGAGTTGTCCTAGGAGGTAACTATCGAAGATGCCTTGATAGTTGATCTGAAAACGGTCGGATACCGCGTTAGAGAAGAACGGTGCCCTTGGGCAAGAATGCCGCGCACAGACGCACACCAAGCGCTACGGAAAGTGACACTGGAGAGTCATCGCTCGTAGTTGGCGGGGTTTCATCGCAACTGAGTTGGGATTGATCACGAGTTGGTCAAGGATGTTTTCGATTGCATCCATCAGTCTTGGACCTACATCAGTGCCCGGCCTATTGAGGTTTTCGTAACTCTTTCTAGCGCTTGGTGTCCAGAATAGAATGACCATTTAGTGTCGTGGGCGCTTGTGTCGATCGACTGTGACTGCCAATTTCGGGTTAGCAATGACGCGGTCAATTTCCGCCATCAATTCCGTGTTTGCCTCAACCAGCAATTGGGCCGGAAAATTAACCCGACTATCTACGCGGCATCCGAGTTTGATCAGCGCGTGACAGAGGGAAATTCTTTTGTGTTGCGCGTGATGGAGAGACCAAAGATTTGGCTCATCGGCGGGGAAGAGCGTGGCTGACTATTCGATCCGCGCAGTGCTGCTCACTGATTTTCCAAAATATCGGTAATTATCTCATCCTTAGGACGGCTCACAGAGAAAGCGCCTCAGCCCGAATAATGAAGGTCATCAACCAGCGGAGCCCCAGAAGCCTTATGGCGCATAGGAATCCGGCGAATCTCAACCGCCTTCGCGCGCCACCTTGATGGGGCACCTCGTCGACGCTTAAGGCTTCGCTTGAAGCACCAAGTTGAGTGTGTTTATTAAGTTATTTGCCCATGCGACGGCAGAGTCAACGGTCTCTAAAACGGGGAGCCCGACTGCAGCCTCTCGATAAAGGGAAGCCCAGGTACCATCAGTCGCCGGAGTGACTGTTGGCGGCCATTCGTGCGAACGCCGGTAGTCAAAAAGCCGCTTAACTGTTTCGACAAGGACTCCAATCTCCACTCCGCTTGTGATCAGCAACTGCAAATCCACTAGGTCATGTGCGCGCTGGCTATCAGGAGCGGTAAGGGCATGAATTTTCTGCGCAATCTGATGAGTTACTTGCACGACCGCTAGCGGTCCTGGGTTTTGCAACCCAAGACTTTCGAATAGCGCGACTAGATCCTGTGCGATTAACTTCTCGGGTCGCTCTGTATCGCCGAGTTCGTCATGTCCGACTTCGACTAGAACCGTGATCCACGAGCGTCCCTTGTACTCGAGTTTCACGTCATACGGGCGCATGATGTATTCGGCCGGCACACCTTTTGGGCGCGCTGGTTCAAGTTCCACAAGTCTGCCTGAGAAGCCACCCCATCCCTGTGTCAGTCTTGCCTGGAAACCATCGACAAACTGGATGAGTCCATCGCGGCGCGCTACGTCGAGGTCTTGACTGAAACGACTTCTGTCGTGGCCGAGTCGAAGCTTCAGGCCGGTACCACCCTTAATCGCACTTGGGGGGAGCATCTGACCAACGATTATTGCTGCAACAACTCGTCGCAAGCGCAAAGACGCAGTGACGTCTCCGGCAATCGCTTCGCACCGCTTATTTAACACATTGACATTTGCGGGAGGTTTCATGGGCTTACCTTGTCGTTACGTAATGCTGCCCGTGTACTAGCGGCTTCACTTCGAGTGACTAGCCCTTTTTTGGTTGCTTCGCGCAGCGCTTCCAAGAGTCTTTCACGCATGACCAGCCCTCGACAGTCGAGCAGCGCTTGCGCAACTGTCGTAGAGCGGATGCCCTCGTATTCAGTTAGATCTTCTTTCGGAATTTGCCGGCGGATGATCTCAACATATGGCGGCAATTCGTGACGGATTCGCGTGGCAGTTCCGACTCGAATTCTCCGCGGATTTACCAGCGCCAAGTTGTGCAACGCAAGCACGGCATCGCCCGTTAGGTAGGCCCCATCACCAACGCGTTGGACCGCCTCAGCAAATTGGTCATACTGCGACGGTCGAATATCTGGCATTCGGTACAGTCCGCGAGCTAAATGCGTTAGCGCTCCGCGAGCAGCGAGTTTGCGTAACTCAACCGCCGGAACGCCCAACTCAATGGCGTCTTGGGTGGTCACCAACCCATAGCGTTCATCCGCGAACTCTCGGAGTACTTGTCGATAGGTCATCGTCCTCTCTTTCATGGCAGAACAGTACCATAATCGGTACGGTTCTGCCCGAGCCGGGGGATGAGTATGACGTACTAAACACCGCAAGAATTGAGGTTCCAGCGCTCGTCGCGCTGTAACGAAAGATTCGCCGGTACGACCGTGCAGGTTGTAGCGATTCGACCGTGCAGATTGCAGATCCATGCGGGCTTCTGCGCGGCGGTGGGCGAAGAACGCTTGGGAGGTTCTATCGAATAAGAATGTTACGAATTGATAAAAAATCACAAAAAGGTGTTGTAATTTGTGGGGACTGCCTCTAGGTTCCCACCATGAGTACTGATCTGCGCCGCCGGTCGATCCTTTCGGTTCTCTCCCGCGACGGCGAGGCTCGCATCTCTGACCTGGCCAAATCCTTCAAAACCTCCGAAATGACGATCAGACGCGACCTTGAGGCACTAGAACTCGAAGGGCTGGCTCGGCGGATCAGGGGCGGAGCTATCCCGGCCATCAACCGTTCGTACGAGCCGCCGATCGCTCTTCGGGCCAACGAGGCGCATTCGGCCAAGGCCAGGATCGGCCGGGCGGCGGCAGACCTGCTCCGGGACGGCGAGACCGCAATCATTGACGTCGGCACCACAACGCTGGAAATGGCCAAGGCGATCAGCGGGCGACAGGCACTGACTGTGGTCACGTCGAGCCTCCAAGTGGCCGTCGAGCTTTCGAAGCGGCCGGAGATTCGAACTCTGGTTAGCGGCGGCTTGGTCCGCCCGGGCGAGATGAGCTTGGTTGGCGCCCGCGCCGAGGAATCGTATGCAGATCTCAATTGCGATTCGGTATTTCTTGGCGTCGCTGGAATCTCTCCCGAAAAAGGCTTAACCGAGTACAACCTTGATGACACTCGAGTAAAGCAGCGCGCGATTAAGGCAGCGCAGCGTTGCATCGTTCTTGCCGACGCCACCAAGTTGGGCCGAGTCGCCTTTGCCACCGTGGCTGCAATCAGCCAGGTGGATGTGCTGATAACCGATGCGCTTCCAACCAATCCGATCATCCGCGCACTCGAAGACGCCGATGTCGAAGTGATCCATGTTGAGCCTGAAATGCCAGCAAATACCAAGGAGAAGAAATGACTTCGCGCTTTAAAACAATTTTCCCAGGTGTGGCGAAACCGCTGATTGCCATGGCGCATGTGCCACCACTTCCCGGCACGCCGCTCTACGACCAGACCCTTGGCGTCAAGGGATTAGTCGACCAGGTGAAGCGCGACACCGAAAAACTATTAGCAGCGGGCTTCGATGCAATTCTTTTCTGCAACGAAGGCGACCGCCCGTACCAGTTGAAGGCCGGGCTTGAAGCATCCGCGGTAATGGCGCGCGTTGTCACCGAATGTCGACCAACCGATCGACCATATGGCGTTGATTTTCTCTGGGATGCAAACTGTGCGCTCGCAATCGCTGTCGCCACGGATGCTTTCTTTATGCGTGAAGTGGCCACCGGGGCTTGGGAGTCAGACATGGGTTTCTGGAATCCAAATGCTGCGGATCTTCTTCGTGATCGCCGACGCTTTGATCGAAATGATCTCGGCATTTTTATGAACATCACGCCGGAATTCGCCTCAAGCATCGGGTCTCGGACGGCACCACAGGTGGCCCGCTCCACCGTGGTTTCAAGCTTGGCTGACGCGATCTTGGTCTCTGGCCCAATGGCTGGTGCAGAGCCAGAGGTGAGCACGGTTGCCGAAGTTCGGGAAGCAGTTCCAAGTGAAGTTCCAGTTCTCTTGAACACGGGTGCAAAAGCAGCAACCATCGCGAAATATCTGAAGTATGCAGATGGATGCATCGTCGGCAGCGATCTGAAAGTAGACGGCTACACCTGGAACGACGTCGATTCAGACCGCGCACTCCGATTCGTGGAGGCTGCGAGAAGTGCCTAATTCTGGGCCTTCCCGCCTATTGCTAGGCATCGACCTTGGTTCTTCAGCAACCAAGGCGATTCTGCTTGACCCAAATTTGGGGATCGTAGCTTCAGCTTCCAGAGCCACCGAACTTCACTCACCCAAGACCGGGTGGGCGGAGGCAGAGGCAGGGGATTGGTGGCGCAATGTCACCGAACTCGTTCCCGAACTCCTTGCTGCTGCCGGCGTCGGTGCAAGTGATGTTGTAGGCATCGCATGTTCTGGAATGGTGCCTGCGGTCTTATGCCTCGATGAAAACCTGGCGCCACTGCGGCGGGCGATTCTGCAAAACGACGCACGCGCCCATCAAGAGATAACCGAACTTCGCCTCCCATTGGCCGATCTTGATCTGCTCGCACTCACAGGCTCGGTGCTCACCCAGCAGTCGGTTGCTCCAACCGCACTCTGGCTAGCTCGGAACGAACCAGAAGTCTGGGCGCGCACGAAGTACATAGTTGGTTCCTACGATTGGTTGTCAATGCGCCTTGGCGCACGTTCGCACGTCGAGCGAAATTGGGCAATCGAATCAGGTCTTTATAACTGGGACGGCACGCCAGTAGATGCAGTTATCGCCAGCACCGAAATCCGTTGGCCAGAACTTCAGGAAGTTGTGGATCCGAGCACGATCGTTGGGTGGCTCAGTCGGAGTGCCGCAAGAGAATTAGGTCTGGAATTCGAAACTCCAATAGTTGTTGGCGGTGCCGATCACGTCCTCTCCGCTTTTGGTGCGGGCCTGGTGGATGAGGGCGACTGGATAATCAAGCTCGGCGGCGCCGGCGACATTCTGGCCGTAAGCGATACCCGTTTCTTAGATGCACGTCTCTATCTCGACGCACATGCGATCCCTGGCAAGTGGCTGCCCAACGGTTGCATGGCAACGAGTGGATCGGCGCTCCGCTGGGAGCAAGACATTCTCGGCGGTATCGATCTGGCCGTCTTAGATCTTGAAGCGGAACAAGCCGAGCCAGGAGCGCTGCTCACCCTGCCGTATTTTCTCGGCGAGAAATCCCCGCTCCACGATCCGGACCTACGGGGCGCAGTGCTGGGTTTGCATCTTGGCACCACAAGAGGTGATTTGCATCGATCATTTTTGGAAGCGATCGCCTATGGGTTCCGTCAGCACATGGAAATTTTCACTAGCCGCGGTCTCAAACTTGGTTCGCCGCGAGTCACAAACGGCGGATCCAAATCCACGCTCTGGAAAGAAATTCTGGCCGACGTAATTGGTTTGCCGCTGACGCCACTGATTGGCCACCCGGGCGCCTCCCTTGGCGCCGCGGTGATCGCCGGAATTGCAACTGGCAATATCTCCGATTGGAGCCAGGTCAACCAATTCGTTCGGGTCGGCGACCTAATCGAACCCGATCCGGCAAACCGCACGACCTATGACGAGCGGTATGAAAACTTCCTTGAGTTTCAGTCATCGAGCAGTGGAATTTCACACGCCTTAGCGAAAAGCGGTAGAGCATGAAAAAAGTTGCGGTAGTAACTGGCGCCGGATCCGGCATTGGCGCTGCAATCGCGCGCGAGTTAGCCAAGCGCGATTACCACGTGGTGGCCACTGACCTAAATGAATCAGCAGCAGCCAGTACGGCAGCGGAATTGGCCTCCGCACGTGCAATGAAACTTGACGTCACCAAAGCAGCAGATTCGATTGCCGTGGCGAACTCGGTAATCGAAACCGAAGGCCGCCTCGACGTGTGGGTTTCTAATGCGGGCGTTTCTAAGATGGCGCGCTTCACCGAGATCACCGAAGAGATGTACGACTTCACTCTTGGCGTGAATCTAAAGGGAGTCTTTCTTGCTGGGCAAGCAGCGGCAAGTTCGATGATCAAGTTGGGAACACCCGGCGTGATCGTCAACGTGGCGTCGATGGCTGGTAAGCAAGGAAGAGTGCCATTTCTTTCCGATTATGTCGCAAGCAAATTCGGCGTAATCGGCTTGACCCAGGCGATGGCTTTTGAATTGGCAGCACACCAAATTCGCGTTAACAGTGTCTGTCCAGGCTATGTAGCAACGCCCATGCAAGCGCGCGAACTTGCCTGGGAAGCAGATCTCCGTGGTGCCAGCGCGGAAGACGTAAGGCGGTTATGGATTGCCGACACTCCCCTAGCTCGGCTTGAAGAACCAGAAGATGTTGCAAAGGTAGTTGGTTTTCTCGCTAGCGAGGACGCCGCGTTCATCACCGGAGAAGCGATCGCCATCAATGGCGGCGCCTTCATGGATTAGCAAGTTGCTTACTAAGCGAACTAGAGGAGATGAAATGAAAGTGTTTACCATTCGCAAGAGTGCGATCGCGGCTAGTGCTGCTGCGATCTTGGCTCTTGTATCTGCATGCAGTAGTGGCTCCACAAGCAGTTCCGCTGCACCGAGTGCCAGCAGTGGAGCGGGAATCTCGGCTGCGACCTCAGGCACCGTTAGAGTTCTAATGGAAGGTGTCCCGGACACCGACATTGTTCAAGGCTTGTTAGCTGAGTTCAACAAGCAATACCCAAACATCACAGTGAAGATCCAGTCGATCGTATACGACCAAATCCGTGACAAGATCGTCGCTTCATTCCAGGCTCCAACGCCTACTTATGACATGGCGATCATCGATAACCCATGGATGGGCGATTTCGCCAAGGCTGGTTTCCTGAAGCCTCTCGATACTTACATTAAGAACACTCCTAACTATGACTACCAAGACTTCTCCGCACCTCTTCGGTCGATCGGCGAAGTTGACGGCAAGATATATGGCGTGCCGTTTTACAACTACGGCCTTGGCCTGATCTACCGAACGGATCTCTTCCAAGCCGCCGGCCTGTCTGAGCCAACAACCCTCGCCGAATTGGCAAGTGACGCAAAGACGTTGACGACGCCAACCCGAGCAGGCATTGCCATGCAGCCACAACGCGGTTACAAAGCTTTCGAAGAGTGGGGCAACTACCTCGATGCTGCTGGTGGATCTATCTATGGCAGCGATGGCAAGGTTCACTTGAACACTCCGGAAGCCAAACTTGCGCTCAACACCTACATTCAGATGTACAAGACCAGTGCCCCAAAAAATTCCCTCAACTGGGCATTCGACGAGGCGCTACGTGCGGTGTCAAGCGACAAGGCCGCGATGATGGTCTCTTACAACTGGATGCTGCCAACTCTTAACAAGCCAGGCGGTCCAGCGGGCGCTCTTGCCGGCAAGTTCAAGTTGGCAACCATGCCTGGTGGCAAGCAGATCCTTGGCCTCTGGGACTGGGCGATTCCGTCCAACTCGAAGGTTTCCGACGCAGCTTGGGCCTTCATTTCTTGGCTAACTTCCAAGCAAGGTGAAGCAGCTCGAGTTGCCGCGGGTGGCGCTCCAGTTCGTACCAGTGTTCTCACCGACCCAGCAGTTGCCTCAAGCGGTGGCGGAGCAGATTACTTCGCGACTGTTGGCAAGATTCTCAGCAATGCTGAACCGCTATGCCACGGCTCGAACTGCGATGAAATGATCAATGCAGTAGGAACTGAGTTGAACGCGGCCATCGCTGGTCAGAAGTCCGTTGACGCTGCTCTCTTGGCGGCTGAAACACAGGCGAACAAGATTCAATCGCAGTAATTTATTAAATCGCAGTAATTTCCATAACGTTCTCTAAGTTCGCATAGAAAGGAGGGGGTATGTCTTTCCGGCTACGCCTCATGGCACCACTCATGGCGCTATTCGTCGCTTCGGTCGGATACCCCCTCCTTTATGCCTTCTATCTTTCGCTTACCAGTTACCGAATCACCCATAGGTGGGACACCCACCTGGTTGGGTTAAGTCAGTACAACGACGTTCTGCACAACGCTGATTATTGGAGTGCGCTTAAGGTCACTGGCACTTTTGTGGCGGTGGCCGTCACTATAGAGCTCTGTGTGGGGCTGATGATCGCGCTCGCTTTGCAACGGCAGAAGTGGATCCGGGATTTCACGCGATCCTTCCTCTTGACCCCAATGTTTGTAACGCCTATTGCAGTCGGGCTCATGTTCCGGTTTCTCCTAAACCAGCAATTGGGTGCGCTCCCAGCCGTGCTTGGGCATCTTGGAATCGTCTACGACTTCTTTGGAAACAACAACGCTCTTTTTTCAATAATCATGATCGACACTTGGCAGTGGACCCCCTTTATGGTTCTCCTGCTCCTGGCCGGTTTGGAGAGCCTGCCGAAGCAACCGTTTGAAGCAGCCCGCGTTGATGGCGCATCTACGTTCTACACCTTCCGCCGCGTAACGGTGCCAATGCTGACTCCGGTTCTCGTTGTTGCGATCTTGATTCGAAGCCTTGATGCAATGAAAGTCTTTGAGTATGTCTTTGCCATCACTCGTGGCGGCCCCGGCACTCAGACGCAAACGATCCAATACTTCACCTATCAGACGGGGATTGAGTTCTATCGCCTGGGAAATGCTTCTGCGATGTCGTATCTCTTGTTGGCGATAGTGCTAGCGGTAGTCATATTCCTCTTCAAGAGGGTAGAGAGGGCTAAGCAATCGTGACGACTCTCTCCTTATCTCACAAGCGGCCAACCAAGAAATTTAACGCTTGGGGTTTCTTCGGCTCACTTCTTCTTGCGACCGCGGCACTTGTCGTCTTCTTACCGTTTCTCTGGGTGTTCCTTGGCTCGTTCAAGACCGGCTCGCAACTCAATGACCCAACACTCATGGCCTTCCGGCCAAATCTTGCGAACTGGCGTGATGTCATCGATTCGGGAATTCTTCAATCGGCAGGACGGAGCGCCCTGGTTGGGATTGTTACCGTTTCAATCTCGGTCGTTGTCGGCTCGATGGGTGCCTACTCGATCAGTCGTTACAAGACCGGCGGCTCTGCGACTCGATTCGGCATTCTCGCAGCCCAAGTGTTGCCGCCAGCCGTCTTGGTCTTTCCGATTTTGGATATGGCATTCCGGCTTCGGCTCAATGACACTTTGATTGCAGTGATTATTGCGCATCTGACTTTCGTGATGCCGGTAGTCACCTGGTTCCTGATCGGCTTCTTTGATGCTGCGCCCAAGGAAGTTGAAGAGCAGGCGATGGTCGATGGGCTAAGTCGATTCGCTGCCTTCCGTAAAGTTGTGCTGCCGCAAGTGGCACCGGGCATCGGAGCCTCTGCGATCTTCGGCTTTGTTCTTTCCTGGAATGATCTTTTCTATGCGTTGATTCTTGCTCCGGGCAATGCGGCAACGCTTCCGGTGCGAATAGCGGGCTTCAATACATTTCGTGGAGTTGAGCTTGGCTCGATGTGCGCGGCCATCTTGGTTTCAATCGTTCCTGTTTTGATTGCCAGTTTTTTCATCCAACGTCGACTCGTCCGCGGTATTAGCGGCGGGGCAGTGAAGTTCTGAGAGGCGAACCAGTGAACGTTCGATTAGAGAATGTCGTCAAGAAGTATGGCGACGTCGAAGCCGTGCGTGGAATCAACCTTGAGCTTCAGGATGGCAAGTTCACCGTTCTTGTCGGCCCCTCCGGATGCGGGAAGACGACGACGCTCCGAATGATCGCTGGTCTCGAATCTGTTACTAGCGGCCAGATCTTCATCGGCGACCTCGACGTGACTGATTTTGAGCCGAAGGATCGCGATGTCTCGATGGTGTTCCAGAACTATGCGCTGTACCCGCACTTATCCGTAGCAGACAACATTGCGTTCCCATTGATGGCCAGGGGAGCAAAGCGCGCCGATGTTCAGGATCGGATTAATGATGTCGCAGCTGCCCTGGAGATAACCCAACTGCTTGGCCGAAAGCCGAAAGAACTCTCGGGTGGCCAGCAGCAGCGGGTTGCGATTGGTCGCGCAATTATTCGTCAGCCGAAAGTCTTCCTTTTCGACGAGCCGCTTTCAAATCTTGATGCGAAGTTGCGAGTGGAAATGCGCACTGAGTTGCTGCGGCTTCAACGCCAGTTGGGGGCAACTGCTGTGTACGTGACGCACGATCAAGAGGAGGCAATGACGCTTTCCGACGTGATGGTAGTCATGCGCGATGGCGTGATTGCTCAGCAGGGGAAGCCGGTCGAAGTGTATGAATCCCCCATTGATACTTTTGTCGCGAGTTTTGTTGGAAGTCCGCGAATGAATTTGATGAACGGGATAGCCGCTAATGGGACTTTCGTTTTCGCCGATGGCCTGCAGATACCCGTTGCTCTGTCCCTATCCGGCAAAACGACAGTTGGCATCCGCCCCGAGGATGTGATCCTGAGCGTGGATGGAACTCAAGGATTTGAGGTCCTTGTTGAAATCATTGAGTTACTTGGCCCTCGTGCCATCGTGACCCTCAAGGCCCGAAGCACATCATTGACTGCAGTTGTAGAAGCCTCGGCTCTGAGCGGGGTTACCGAGGGCGCGGTAGTGAGGGCGCATTTCCGCGAGAGCAAATTGCACCTGTTCGGGGCTGATGGACGCCGTGTCTGAGAACAAGGGATATTCCCACAGGCAGTTCATAGGCATCTCCCTCTTGCTACTTTCAATCTGGTTCTAACGTGCGTTTTATGGAGAAGCCCGAATGGTTCGAGATTGCGGACGCGGCGGACCGCGCCCCGGAACCGACCGATACCTTCGAGTTGGTCGTTACTCGCGCATCACGCCTTGTCAAAGGGGTGGCGGCGGTTGGGGCAGCCACCCTCATCATCGGGGCTGGGGTCGCCTTTGCGCAGGCCAACCACCCATCGCCAGCCCAAGCTGACACCGCATTAACCTCGACTTCCACGTCGGAAGAGGCGGTTCCTCCCACCGCTACGAATGCACCCCCGGTTGCCATGCCAATTGCGACGGCACCAGCGCCAACCACTCAAGAAACCACGCCACCACCCGCAACTCCTGCTCCTAAGGATGTTGTGACTGAGCCACGTCGGAGTACCTCGGTGATTGCAGCATCTGGGGTACAGGGTTCCGGTTCGGTTCAGAGCGCGGTTACTGGCCCTGGTCAACGTCCGACAATTTCCGGTGTGGCGACCGGGGGGAGCGACGATTCCGAATCCAGCGATTCTGAGTCCGACGACGAAGGCTACGACGACTAACTGGCATTCTCAGGTTGCGTTTGGCATTCTTTAGTCAAATATTTGGAAACCGCCGGTAATTTTCGCTTATGGATCAGCCAGATTCGCGCATCGGGGACATTGACGAGCCCAATTCGGGCGACTCAAAGTTGGTCAAAATGCCGAGATTGGGTGCTCAGACCAATCTCTTTGCCAGGCGGTTCATCATTATTGGGGCGGCAGCGGTTTTTGCTGGCGGTGGTGTTGCCTATGCCGACTCCGCTTTACCCGGCTCGAATGGCGCATCTGCCACGATCGGAAACGAGCAGTAATCATTCACAGATTTCTCCCAAGTAACTCTCATTGATCACCTCGTCTTACCACCTAACGTGAGGGGTATGAAGAAGCCAGAGTGGTTCGAGTTAGTGGATGCGCTAGAGAAGGCACCCGAGCCAGTTGCCCCAATGCGCGCCAGCCGAAGAGCACGACTGGCTAAAGGTCTTACCGGAGTTGGCGCTGCGGTGCTGATTGCTGGCGGCGGACTTGCTTTCGCTCAATCAAATGTTCTCGGCGCAATTAACTTCGGATCGACGGCTGCATCATCTGGCGGGACTTCCCTTTCTGCCAGCGCTCCAGCCACTCCAGCCGCTCCTGCTGCAAGTGCACCAAGTGCAAGCACTCCAGCCGCAGTTCCTTCAGCCGCATCTCCAACAACCGTTGGGTCAGCCTCTGCTGCTGGGTCCGCCAAGCCGTCGTTGCTGACCGGTGGCAAGCCATCGATTAGTGGCGCAGGTGCAGCGGGCGACGATGGCGAAGTTAACGACGACTAATCGCTAACTTCCCCTTATCGCTTTCAAGTTAGCCATTTTTTTATTTGTCATTGTGTTACCTCTAATCCGCTTAATACTTTTGCGTTCTCTGAAACCAGGGTAACGCCGGCTCTGCGGGCTTGTTCTAGG
>Ga0307375_10002527_pt1 | contig 18653 bp, 13 predicted proteins | sample TR1MG_FD_202531 | JGI IMG/M metagenome (GOLD analysis project Ga0307375, IMG submission 202531) | Soil microbial communities from Risofladan, Vaasa, Finland - TR-1 | ecosystem: Environmental > Terrestrial > Soil > Coastal area > Acid sulfate soil | place: Finland: Risofladan, Vaasa | collected...
CGTGATGGCCTTGTTCCTGACGCTGCCTTTCGGCAAGTTCGCACACGGCGTCTTCCGCGCCGCGGCGCTGCTCAAATGGGCGATCGAAAAGCGGCAGCCGAACCGCCTGCAACTCGGCGCCGAATGAGGTTCGGGAAACTCTGAAGATTGTCTTATGCCTCCCTCGACTGCACTCGCGCAGACTCGACGGCGCCCCACGTAGGAGAGCAAGCCGGCGACCGGATTAGCTCCGGAATGTTGTTTGCGCGATGTGGATTGACCAGACCGCGCGACTGGATTGACCATGGAGACGCAACTACAAACGGTTGGCGAGAAAGAGAAATAAATGAAGATTGGTGGTCAGCGCAATTCGCGCACGTTGGTCAATTCTGTGCGCGCAGCAACAGGCCGGCGCTGGTCGAACGCTTCCGCGACGATCCGGACTGCCGCGTGTTCCTTTCCACGGATGCGGGCGCCACCGGCTTGAACCTGCAACATGCCTCGACGCTGGTGAACATGGACCTGCCGTGGAACCCGGCGCTACTGGAACAGCGCATCTCGCGCATTCATCGCATGGGACAGGCGCGGCCGGTGCGTATCGTCAATTTCGTCGCCAAGGGCACCATCGAGGGGGGCATGCTCTCGGTGCTTGCCTTTAAGCGGTCTTTGTCCGCGGGCATCCTGGACGGCGGCGCCGGCGAGATCTCGCTCGGAGGCTCGCGCCTCAATCGATTCATGAAGGACGTGGAAAAGGTGACTGGTCGCATGGGTGAGGGCGAGACCATGGCATCGGAGGAAGAGCTGGCGAACGCTACCGCTTCCTTTGGCGACGCGCCGACGTACGCGACCTCCTCTGATGAGAAAGCCGATGCCGACCGACCGGATCGGGAAGCGTCCGCCTCGGTGCGCTCGGAGGCGGGCGCCGATCCCTGGGCTGCCTTGGTGCAGCTTGGGAGCCAGTTCGTTTCCGCGCTGGCCGCCGCCGGTGATTCCTCGGGCGAAGGCCATCCATGGATCGAGCGCGATCCGGGCACTGGGGCGCGCAGCTTCAAGCTGCCACTGCCCGCGCCGGAAATTACAAGGCGACTTGCCGACACGCTCTCCGCAGTAGTTGACGCCTTGCGGGGAAAGGGCAGCGGGGGGTGACCGTGCTCGTCCTTCCGCGATGCGACGGTGGTGATTATTGCGACGCCTGCATCGTATGGCTTAATTGCCTCATAATCATCAAATGGATCATGACACCCTGGATCAGCTGCGGCAGACTTCCGCCGCGTGGCGGCTGCTCGCGGCCGATCATGCGCCGCTGGTGCTAAGTTTTTTGGCGCTCGCCTTTATCAAACCCAATCGTCGGGCGATTCCGGCACCAGAGCTGACGGCGCAACTGGATGCTTACCTCGACCAGCTGAGCGAGACCCACGGGATGGAACGCTATCCCAAGAGCGCGCGCCAGTATCTGGAGGATTGGGCCGCGCCCGAGCGGGCTTACCTGCGCAGGTACTACCCGAAGTCGGGCGAGGATGCGGACTTCGATCTGACGCCCGCCGCGGAGAAGGCAATCGAGTGGATTCAGAGCCTCAGGCCGCAGCAGTTCGTGGGCACGGAGTCCCGCCTGCTGACTTTGTTCCAGCTGTTGCGCGAACTCGCGACCGGCACAGAGGCCGATCCGGCGGCGCGCATTTTGGAGCTGGAGCGCCGCAAAGCCGAGATCGAGCGCGAGATCGAGCGTGTGCGCAGCGGTCAAGTCGGCCCGCTCGACGCGACGCAAGTCAAGGAGCGCTATCTGCAGGTCGAAGAAACCGCGCGCCATCTCCTGAGCGACTTTCGGCAGGTCGAGGAAAATTTTCGCGGGCTCGACGCGCAGACGCGCGAGCGCGTGGCGACCAGTATGCAGGCCAAGGGCGCGCTGCTGGAAGAGATTTTCGGCGAAACCGACCATATTCGCCGTTCGGACCAAGGCAAGAGCTTCGACGCGTTCTGGGAGTTCCTGATGTCTCCGGCGCGGCAAGACGAGTTGCAGGTGTGGTTGCGCAGCGTGCACGAGTTGCCGGCGGTGCGGGAACTCTCGCATGAAGAATTCGTGCGCGGCATCCCGTTCCTGCTTCTCGAAGCAGGCGAAAAAGTGCATGGCACTCTGGCGCAACTGGTCGAGCAGTTGCGGCGTTTCGTGGACGATCAGGCTCACCTTGAAAACCGCCGTATTCTCGATCTCATCCATCAGATCGAGGCCCATGCGATCCGCCTAAAAAGCGACCTGCCGCATGGCCCCGCATTCGCCACGCTTGATGCGGCCGCGCCGGACTTCAATTTGCCCATGTGCCGGTCGCTTTATCGTCCGCCCCGCAACCCGGTGCTCAGTTTGGAGGCGATCGAGGAGGGCGCGGCCGAGCTGAATCTGGCGGCGTTGTTTGCGCAGACCGTGGTGGACGAGAAGCTGTTGCGCGGGCACGTCGCGGAACTGCTGCGCAGCCGGCCGCAGGTGACGCTCGCGGAGGTGACATCCGCCTTTCCGCCGGAGCAGGGTCTGGCCGAAGTTGTCGCCTATCTCAGAATTGCGGGTGATGAAGACGCGGCAGTGGACGAGTCTGTGACGGAGACGGTGGTGATTCCGCCCAGCGCAGAGCGGCCGGAGAAGCGGGTGCGCCTGCCGCGGGTGATCTTCTCGCAATGAGCGCAATGGAAAAAGCGCAAGGCAACGCGCTTCCCGCTATCCTGGTTGGCCTGCTCAAGGGCGCTGTCTATCGCGAGCAGGCGCCTGAGCTTTGGCGCGATCTTCTCAACTTGCAAGGTGCTGCGCGCGACCACCTGCGACTGCTGGGGCTCGACCTCATGATCGATGAAGCCGAGGGTTACGCGTATCTGCGGCAGACGGACTCGGACACAGCCGGGACCGACGAAGTGACGCCGCGTTTGATCCCGCGCCGGCCGCTCAGCTACCCGGTGAGCCTGCTTCTGGTTCTCCTGCGCAAGCGCCTGGCCCAGCACGATGCGCAGGGCGGTGAAACGCGGCTCGTGCTCTCGCGCGAGCAGATGGTGGACATGATGCGCACCTTCCTCCCATGGGCCACCAATGAGGCGAAGCTTGAGGACCAGATCGAGCGCAATGTCGCACGGGTCGAGGAGCTCGGATTCCTGCACAAGATGAAGGCGGACGAAGAACTCTACGAGGTGCGGCGCATCCTGCGAGCCTTCGTCAATGCCGATTGGCTCGCCGACCTTGAAACGGCCTACCGCGATCATGCGCAACGCCTCGAGTGAGTCCATGCAGCCGGGCTTCCGGCTCGCGCGCTTCGAGGTGCTGAATTGGGGCACGTTCGGCGCGCGTGTCTGGAGAATCGAACCCGGCGGCGATAACGCGCTGCTCACGGGCGACATTGGTTCGGGCAAGTCCACGCTGGTAGACGCGCTCACCACGCTGCTGGTGCCGCCGCGCAAGATTACCTACAACAAAGCGGCAGGAGCGGAAGCGCGCGAACGCTCGCTCTACTCCTACGTGCGCGGCGAATACCGCAGCGTCACCAACGAGCTGACCGGCGGCGCCCAGGCCCAGGCGCTACGCGGGGAGACCAGCTACAGCGTCCTCCTCGGCGTGTTCGCTGACCGGGTTGGTGGACGCGACGTGACGCTGGTCCAGGTCTTCTGGACCAAGGAGGGCGAGCGCAACCCATATCGACTCTACGTCGTTGCGAGCGGTCAGCTGGCAATCACGGAAGACTTCATCGGCTTTGGTGCGGACATCCAGAACCTGCGCAAGCGGCTGCGTTCGGATCGGCGCGTCGCTCTTTTTGATACCTTCGAGGAGTACGGCTCGCGTCTGCGGCGCGAGCTGGGCGTGCCCCACCCGCAAGCCCTCGATCTCTTCTACCAGACTGTTTCGATGAAATCGGTGGGGAACCTCACTGAGTTCGTGCGCAGGCATATGCTCGAACCGGACGATACGGAGGAGCGCATTCAGGCGCTCATCGCCAATTTCGAGAACTTAAGCCACGCGCACGATGCAGTGCTGCGGGCGCGCGACCAGATCGAGCGCCTCGATCCGTTGGTGGCCGACGGCGAGCGCCTCGAAGAACTGGAGGCCGAGCTCGCGGAGTTGCGGCGAGCGCGGGAGGCGCTTTCCGCCTGGTTCTCGGGGCACCGTACCGTGCTCCTCGAACGGCAGATCGAGCAGTTAGAATTCGACAAGAGTAAGTGGGAGCAACAGCTCGAAGCGCAGCGCGCCGGGCTGGAAGATCTGTCACGCAGGAGGACTGAGCTGCAGGCGGCGATCGAGCGGCAGGGCGGCGGCCGCGTTCGCGAGATCGAGACGACGATCGCGCACGAACAGGCCGAGCGGGAGCGCCAGCGTGCCGACGATGCGGACTACCGGCGTCTTTGCACAGCCCTAACAGTCAAGCCGGGCACGACGCTGGAGACTTTTCTCGCTTCGGTACGAGCCGCGGGACTGCGTCGGCAGGAAGTCGACGCGGACAAGCAGCGCCTGGATCGTCTCGTCATCGACAAGGCGGTCGAGTTCAAAAGCAACAGCGAGCGCGACAAGGCCTTATCGGACGAGATCCGCTCTTTGGAGAGCCGCGCGAGCAATATCCCTGCCGCGAGCATCAGCATCCGGGAGGGACTGGCCGCGTCGCTGGGTGTCGATCCCGAGGACTTGCCTTTCGCCGGCGAGCTAATGCAGGTACATCGGGACGCGGCGGAATGGGAAGGTGCGATCGAACGCCTCCTGCACGGTTTCGCGATGAATCTACTCGTGCCCGAATCCCTCTATGCGCAGGTTAACCACTACGTGGACCGCACCCATCTGCACGGGCGGCTGGTGTACCTGAGAGTGCGCGACGAAACCGCGCGCGCGACCGGAAGAACGGTCTCGCCGCAATCGGTGGTGCGCAAGCTTTCGATCAAGCCGGATAGCGGGTTCTATGGGTTTCTCGAGCGCGAGTTGGCCGAGCAGTTTGACTACGCCTGCTGCGATAGCCTGGAAGAATTCCGCCGGTTGCCGCGCGCGCTTACCCTGAACGGGTTGATCAAGGCGAATGAGCGTCGCCACGAAAAGGACGACCGGCATCGGATCGAGGACCGCTCGCGCTATGTGCTCGGCTGGGACAATCGTGCGAAGTTGAAGGCGCTGCGCACGGAGCAGAGCGAGCTCCGGCGCCGATTGCTGGCGATCAAGGCGGAGCGTGACGATGTCGACAGGCAGCGCCAAGCGGGCGAGCAACAACTACGTGCCGCGGACCGGCTGCTCGAACTGAAGGAATTCGCGCGCATCGACTGGCGCAGTACCGTCGCTCGCATCCAGAAACTGGAAGACGAGAAGCGCACGCTGGAGGAATCCGACGACCAGCTGCGCACGCTCCGCGCGCAGCTTGCGCAGCTCGATCAAGACTACGCTGCGGCCGATATGCACAGACAGGAAACCAGCAGGCGCCAGGGAAGCACCTTGGACAGACTGGAGCAAGCGAGCCAGGCGTGCCAGGCCGCGCGCGAAGAGGGAGCTGCGCTTTCCGAGTCCGATCGTAACGCCTGCGTTGCGCGGCTGGAGCAGTGGCGGCTACAGGTGCTGGGCGAGGAAGCGCTGGAACTGCGTTCTCTCGAATCCCAGCAGCGGCGCATGCGTGACGCGCTGCAGGCGAAGATCGATGCCGAGGACAAGGCGGCGGGGCGGTTGCGGGAGCGGATCGTTGAGCAGATGCAGCGCTACAAGGCGGCCTACCCGGCGGAGACTGCGGAGATGGATGCACGTACGGAAGCGCTGGAAGAGTATCGCCGGCGACGGCAGGCATTGCGCGAGGACGATCTCCCGCGCTTCGAATCCCGCTTCAAGGAGCTGCTCAAGAAGGAAACAATCAACAGCATGGCCGCATTCCAGGCGCACCTGCAGAAGCGCCGTCACGAGATCGACGAGAGAATCCGCGTCATCAATGCATCGCTTGCGAGCATCGAGTACGACCGCAGCCAGGGTACTTTTATCGAACTGGTGAGCATGCCCTCCCCGGATGCGGAGGTGCGCGACTTTCAGACGAGCCTGCGCGCCTGCATCAGCGGCGGCGAAGAGGGCGGCGAGCTTTACACCGAGCAGAAATTCCTGCAGGTGAAGGCACTCGTGGAGCGCTTGAATGGACGAGAGGGACAAGCTGAAGTCGATGCGCGCTGGCGGGCAAAGGTGACCGACGTGCGCAACTGGTTCGAGTTCGGCGCAAAGGAACGCTGGCGTGCGGACGGCGCCGAGCGCGAATTCTATCGCGATTCTTCCGGCAAATCCGGCGGGCAGAAGGAGAAGCTCGCCTATACGATCCTCGCGGCCGCACTTGCCTATCAGTTCGGACTCGGCGAAACGCAGGCACGCAAGCGGCACTTCCGTTTCGTGGTGATCGATGAGGCCTTCGGTCGCGGGTCGGACGATAGCACCCGCTACGGCCTGGAACTATTCCGGACGCTCGACCTGCAGCTTCTGATCGTCACCCCGCTGCAGAAAATCGCGGTCATCGAGGACTACATCTCGGCGGTACATTTTGTGCACAACGAGGGCGGCGCGAATTCGATGGTTCAGAACCTGACGATCGAGGAATATCGCGAGCGCAAGCTTCAGTTTATCGCCGCTGCGTCCGCATGATCGCGCCGGAGGAAATCCGCACCCGCGCGCGCAAGCTGTGGATCAGCGGCGCACCGCTGCGTGCCTGGCTCGGTGCCGAAGACCTGTTTCCGTGTTCCGTGCCGTTTCGGAAGCCCTCGGCGCAGGAATGGCTCGATCGTTTTGCAGAGCTTCGTTCGGCCGTCGAGCGGCTTGAGGCCGGGTGCAAGGCGAGTCAGGGTGCCGGCTACGCGGTGGTATTCAAGGAGGTCGCGCATCAGAAACTCGGGCGCTTGCGGGTGCCGGAGAACATCGTGTTCGAGAGCGCCGAGGATATCGCGGCGTGCGCCGGGGAAAGCGCGGCGCTGGCGCGCTTCGCAGAGGTCGCCCAAACGCTCAGATCGCGGCAACCGCGCCTGGGCGACTGGCTGGCCCAGCAGCCGCTACGCGCGATTGCGGTCCAAGGCGATTTGCCGCGGCTGTTGGCCGTTGTCGAGCATTTTCAAGCGCATCCGCGGCCAATGCGCTACGCGCGCGAACTCGGTATCCCGGGAGTGGACAGTAAGTTCATCGAAGAGAACCGCTCGCTGCTCGGCGCGTGGCTGGATTGTTTGCTGCCGGCAGAGGCGGTGGACGCAACGGTGCGCGGTCTTGCCGATGGTGGATTCGAGCGACGCTTCGGGCTGTGCTGCGACGAGCCGCTCATCCGCTTCCGCTGGCTTGACCGCGCGTTTATGCTCGACGGGTGCATCGCGGACGCCACGGTGCCGCTCTCCGAGTTCGCCGCCTACGCTCCGCGCTGCGAGCGGGTGTTCGTAACCGAAAACAGGATCAATTTTCTGACGTTGCCAGGGTGCGCCGGCAGCCTCGCCATTTTCGGCGGAGGTTATGCGATCGACCGGCTCGGATCGCTCCCCTGGCTGCGTGAAAAGTTGCTCTACTACTGGGGCGACATCGACACGCACGGATTCGCGATCCTCAGCCGGCTGCGCCGTCGTTGGGCGCATACGCGCTCGCTGCTAATGGACCGCGACACGCTGCTGGGCCATAAGGAGCTGTGGGGTGAGGAGCCCCAGGATCGCCGCTGTCTGCATGACCTCGATGCACTCGACAGTGAGGAGAGTGCGCTCTACGATGATCTGCGCTTCGACCGGCTCGGGGAGCGTGTGCGACTGGAGCAGGAGCGGATTGGTTGCTCGCAAGTGTTGGAGGCCGTTGCGAGAATCCGCAGACAGGAATGCAGCGGTGTGGATAGGGATTCAATATGTTAGCTGGTGGCAACTGAGAACTGCTGCGAAAAAACCATGGTCAGAAAGACATGAGCATAATTATCTGATATGATTCTCATCAAGATAACCATTTATAGCATGGAGGCCGATCATGGCGGCTATCAAAGACAAGGCGTTATCCGGGTTCGGCACGCTGGCGGGTACACTCGCTGAGGTACGATCGAGCCTGGGACGATCGCGAGCCCAGCGCGCCATCGCCCTGACCTTTGCGCACGAGAACGAGCGCACGGTACGGGCAATTGCCGAAACGCTGGTGGGTCTTGGGCCCCTAGTCGCCACGCTCATGAAGCAACGGCAGCGCGAAACCCTGGACAGGATCATCGATGCACTGGTGCCGAACGTCCCGCCCCCTGAACACATGCTGACTGAGGCGCGGATGACGGCGACGGCGCGCAAGGCAGTGCTGGAGGGGGCGGAGTGGCTGACCGCCGCGCAGATCGCGAAGTTAGCGGGTTTCAGCGCGTCGAACCCAAGTGCGCAACCGAACAAGTGGAAGAAGGACGGGCTGATCTTTGCGATCCGCCATCAGAGTACCGACTACTTTCCGGCCTATGGGCTCGATCCGACAGCCAATTACCGGCCTTTCAAGGCACTGGCGAAGGTGTTAAGTGCCTTCGGGAATACGAAGGACGCGTGGGGCTTGGCCTACTGGTTTGCCTCGGTTAACAGTTTTCTGGGTGGAAAGCGGCCACAGGATCTGCTGGCCAACGCGACAGACCGTGTGATCGAGGCCGCGCACGACGAAGTGGCCCAGATCGCACATGGTTAGACCGTCCGCGATACCGAAAGCGGTACGGACGGTAAAGACGTCGAAGGCGGCGGCGCGGTCTACAACAGTGCCGGTACCGCCGGCGATCCTGCACGTTTCATCGACGAATTGGCCTCGAGGGCGGCCGATCCATCGCATCCACTTGGTGCGCTACGCCGCGGACGGATTCAACCCGGGCAGGAAGGGCAACGCCCGATTCAGCCCTATTGTCGATACTTCCGGCGCAGCTATTCCAACGCTTTACGGAGGGAGTACGTTCGACTGCGCGGCCATGGAAACGGTATTCCACGACGTGCCGTTCGCTTCGGGGTTTAAGAGCTTCGACAAGCGCAAGTTGGTTGGTCAGATACACTCCGTGCTGCTACCGGCGACGGATCTCGTATTGGCGGATCTTAGCAACGTGGCGCTGAGGAAACTCGGCGTGCCGCGGGCTCAGTTGATTGATACCGAGAAGGACTGTTATCCGGAGACCCGCAAGTGGGCCGAAGCGATCCATGCGCGGGCCGCGAAGATCCAGGGCCTGTGCTGGACATCGCGGCAGGACGACCAAGCTCTGGCGATAATTCTCTTCGGTGATCGAGTCGTCGCCAAGACACTTATGCCGCATGGCGGTTCTCGGGCGCTTCGCAGCGACCCGAGCGCCTACGCTGAATTACTAATTCTGGCCGATCGCATTGGTGTAAGTGTCGTTGCGGGGAAATCTTGAAGCAGTGTCTCGGCCAGGCCAAGTGGCCTTGCGTCGAATTTGCGTTACATCGTTGAACACGATTACCCAATTCGGAATTAATTGGAATGCAGGAAACCATCTAAGTACGCTTCGGGAAACCGCGCCGATACTAGTACGATGACATGTTGATTTCGAAACATGCTTGCCCCGTGGGAGTGGGAGCGAGCTTGCTCGCGAACTGCGTTGTTCGCGAGGAAGCTCGCTCCTACGAAGCGGTGTGCCAGATATGTCAATCGTGCGCCAAATTGTTTCGCAACTAAAGTGTCACCGTACTAGGGGTGTATTTCGAAATTGTGCTTAGAAAAAATCGCGTAAGCTACTGATTTTCCAGCATGCACACCCTGCATGGGGTGCAGGTGGTCGGAGGTTCAAATCCTCTCGCCCCGACCAAAACAATTAAAGGGTTACAGCAATGTAGCCCTTTTTTTATTTCACCTGCTGTAGCCCAATTGTAGCTATTTCACTCGGCGCGACGAGCCGACGCCCCGAAACACGGTCCACATAGCTCGCCAGGTGCTTTGAAGATAAGTGCGCGTAACGCCGCACCATCTCGACCGACTCCCAACCTGCTCGATCAACGCCAAAAGCGTATCTCTAATTTCCCGCGTAACGCTGGACTCGTCAGAGGCACTAGGAATGGCATCGTGCCATCGGTGTGCAACTTCCCATAAGCTCAGCACATTTGGAATCGGGTCCATGTTCGCTCTAAAAATACGCAAGCCTTGAGAATACCCCAATACGGCCTGGCCGAGAAAATCCGTAGCCGTGACGACGTTTATCCTCATCGTCTGCGGGGCGGATCGGATTCGAAATACGTGCTCGTGAGGTCATACAAGAGCACATCGAAGCTCGCGTTGAATAAATCCCGCCAGCGACCTACCAGGTGATCGAACACGGCCTGTTTGTGCTCAAGCAGCCGGTCGTGACAGGCGTAGAGCGTGTGTGGATGTCGGCAAGCGCGGCATCGGCGCCAAGCAAATCGCCGAGCGCGCTTCTCTCGAACCAGTGCCGATGCAAGCGCCATTCGCTACCCGGGGACAGGAGCCGACACGCCACCAGCACAAACAGCATCTGATCCCAACGCGTGCCTTTACGCGAGGGTGCCAGTTGCTCGCTCCAGAACGCATCGAGGCCCAACTGCTGCCATAGCTCCAGGGTAAGCCAGCACGCACCCCGCTGCCGCGGTCGCTCCAAGCGCAGCTGCGCGAGCTTCAGACGCACGATCGACTCGTCCGGTATGACCCCCTCGCAACGATCCTCGGGAAACAGCGAGAGCGTTCGCGCCGCGTGCTTCGCCTCATCCAGCACCTCGATCGAGCGACGCCACGCGCGCTCCTGCGAGCTGTTGATCTCCCCCCAGCTACAGCACGTGCCGTTGCAGCACGCGACCACCACTGACGCGCTTGTTCTCCACCACGCTATAGTAGCGGTGCTCTTTGCCGTCCTTGTTGCGAGTGGTGGCGCGCAGGAACATTTCGGCAATCGATTATCCGCATAAATTCACCGACCGCCAGAGCCAAGGTCTTCACTACAGCCGCTTTTGTGCAATTGCCGATACCAACGCTCAGGTAAACCAATGACTTATGCCGTGCGACTACCCGCAATTACCTAAAAACCGCGCCGAATTCGCTAAGTTCGCTTAGCTTCGTCAGGACGCGGATCCGAGGGGCGGATAAAGTGAACCTGGCGCGCGATCTCGATCCCGCTGCCTTGGCCGGGATCAGCGATGCGCTCGAGGACCGAGGCCAATCAAAAGGCCTGCCCGACGCGACTCCGGCCGGCAGACAGGCTTAGGCTGAAATCGACGCAGCCGGGGCCACCGTGCGCCTGGCGCCGCGCCACAACAGATAACTCGGCACGGCCAAGGCCGCCATGGTAACCGCGGAAACGACCGCGCCGGGCAGCACGTTCGCGACGCCGACTATGGCGAAGTAGGTTCTCCAGCCTTTGCCGAGACTGCGGAACAAATAGCCCGTGATAGCGGCTGCCACGGCGACAAAGGCGGTGAATACCTCGAAAAACCCCAAGATTGCGTCGCTGGCGTTATGCGCGCCGGCCATCAGCAATCCCGGGTGCAGCACAACCGCGAACGGGATGATGAAGCCCGGCATCGCCATCATGAAAGCCCTCCAGCTGGTTGCGCCGGGGGACGACTGCGCAATGGCCGCCGCAGCGTAGGAGGCAAGCGCGACCGGTGGCGTCACCATCGACAGTATCGCGAAGTAGAAAATGAAGAAATGCGCGACCAGCGGATCGAGTCCGAGCAGGATCAGTGCGGGTGCCACCAGCACCGCCGCCATGATATAGGCGGAGGTAGTCGGCATGCCGCAGCCGAGAATCAGCGCGCCCACAGCCGCGAGCACCAGCATTACAGGCAGCAAGCCGCCGGAGAGCATGACCATCAGCGAAGTGAACTTGGTGCCCAGACCCGTGTACGCGATGACGGCGACGATGATGCCGGCGACGGCGCAGGGCATCGCTACGCTGATCGTGCGTTCCGCCGCTACCGCCAGCGCGTTCACGAGCTTGAGCAGCGGCGCGCGCGTCGTCTTGCGCGCCATGCCGCACACGACTGCGACCACCGTGGACTGCACGCTGGCCTGGTCGACCGGAAAACCGGTGACCACTTGGTAGCAAAGCCAGGCCAGCGGTATCAGCATGTGTCCGCGCTCGCGCAACGCGACGCTGAGGCGCGGCAATTCGGCCGGGTCGATCGAGCCCAGGAGATCGTTCTTGCGCGCCTGCAGATGGACGGTGATGATCAGCGCCGCGTAATACAGGATCGAAGGCAGTATCGCCGCGACCACGATCTTGCTGTAGGGAATTTGCAGGAAGTCCGCCATCACGAAAGCGGCTGCCCCCATGACTGGCGGCATCAGCTGTCCGCCGGTGGAGGCCACGGCTTCGACCCCGGCGGCGAAACTCGGTTCGTATCCGACGCGCTTCATCAGCGGGATCGTGAATATCCCAATGCTCATCACGTTGGCAACGGCGCTGCCCGACACGGTGCCCATCAGGCTGGAGGCTACGACTGCCGCCTTGGCCGGTCCGCCGATGCGGCGTCCGGTCAACCCCATGGCGATGTCGATGATCATGCGTCCGCCGCCGAATACGTCGTATACCGCGGCGAACAGGATGAAGTAGTACACGACCTGTGTCGAAACGCCGGTAGGCACCCCGAACAAGCCTTGCAGCGTCATGAACTGCGTGTCGACGAACAGGTCGAGCCCGCCGAAGCGATGCCCCAGTGCGCCGGGGATATAAGGTCCACCGAAATGATAGGCGATGAAAAGCAGCGCCAGCAGGTTGATACCCCAGCCCAATACGCGGCGCGAAGCTTCCGCGAGCAGGAGCAGCAGGAGAATGCCGAACACGTAGTCCTTTGCCACGAGCGGATCGAGTCCGGCGATGCGCTGGTTCATCAGCCGGTCCACGGATACGGCGATATAGATTGCCGGCAGTGCCGCGAGCAGCGCCAGCAGGTAATTCAACGCCCGCATCGCGGGCGTTTTGAACCGCTCGTGCGTGAGCAGCAAGGTCAATGCCACCGCGAACGAGACGTGCCCGGCGCGCTGTACTATCGTGGGAATGGAGGGCCAGATGAAAATCGCGATCTGAAACGCGGTCCACGCCAGCGCGGTGAGCGGCGCCGGTGCGAACAAGTCGCGCCAGCGCTCGCCCTGCGTCGAGACGGAGGCGGGTTGGCTCAACGGCGGCTCCGGCCGTCCGTTGCCGGCAGTGCCGGGCATTGCGTCACTTCAGCCAACCACGCTCGCGGTAGTAGCGCGCAGCACCCGGATGCAGCGGCAGTCCGTTCACTTCTTCGCGCCATACCCCCTTGGAACAGTCGAAATTGGCGAGCGCCTTGTGCGCGGCCCTCAGCTGGTCGGTCTTCTCGCAGATGGTCTTGACGATCGTATACGCCAGTTCGTCGGACATGCGGGTGCTCGCGAACAGCGTCGTAGTGGTGCCGGGCAGACGCATATCGTGATCCTGCTTCGGGAACGAGCCCTTGGGCATGACCTTGATCTGCCAGCCGTAAAGCTTGGACATTTGATCGAGCACCGACTGCGGCGGTTGCAGGAACGTAACCGCGTTGTTGTGCGCGATTTCGGTAATCGCAGGATGTCCCGGATTCGCGACGTGAATGAACAGATCGGTGCTGTGGCTGGCGAACCGTCCCTTGACCGCGCCGAAGGAGTCGTGCTCGTAGCTGCCGCCGCGCTGTTCGAGCGCGGCCTCCGAGGCGTTCATCAGCCCGAGCATCTGCTCGGCGCCGACGGGACCGACCCCTCCGCGCGGCAGCAGGACGATGCGAGTGTGCGGACGGTCTTTTTCCAGGAATTTGTCCAGTCCCGGCCCGACGTCGCTGCCGGCGCCGATGGCTACGAGGTAATACTGGTCCCAGCCGCCCACCAGCGCGCGCAGATTGGTCATCGGCTTGGTGTAGGCAACTGTGCCCGTGCGTGCCCATTTGTTGACGAGCGCCATGCCGAACGCGAGGTCGGCTTTGCCCTCGCTCACCATCCGCGGATTGCCCACGGCACCGGCGATCGGCGGTGCGTCGATCCTGGAGCCGGGTGGCAGCACCTTGTGCAACAGTTCCGCAAGATTGACCGCGTAAACGTACCAGCCCGACCCTTGGGAAAACGACCCGATGGTGAGGTTGACAGGTTGGGCCATCGCGCCGGTGGCGAAAGCCACGGCCGCAAGCGCGGCCATGTACCGTATGAAATGGCGCAGAGTGACTATCATGTTGAACCTCCTCCTTTTTTGACGAACGCGTAGTTAATCATAGCGACTTTGTTGCCGCAAGCACTATTCACCCGGCCGCTGCGAGTTCATTTTCCGAGCACCAAGCGTTGAGCGAATCGCACGAATTCGAATACGTCCGCGAAGTTGCTGGCCACGCCGAGAGAGACTCTCACCGCTCCGGTGCTTCTATCGTCGATGCACTGGCGGAAATCATCCAGCGTCAGATGTTCCGGAGCGCGGGAGAAGCACGCGCTCAGTTCTTTCTCGGAGATTCCCAACGCGACCTCGCCGCCCCCGGGATTGCAAAAGCAGCCGGTTCGCAGCGAAATATTCGTGCAGTTGGCCTGATCTTCGACCATACGATGGTCGATGATGCGTCCGTTTTCATCGAAAAAGTTGAGGGCGAGCGTGCCGCCTCGATCCTCTGTCGTGAGCGGGCCGTAGATCCGGACCGCGGGCAGGCCGTTATCGTGCCGCAGGTCGTCCAACTGCTCGATCAGCCAACCCGTCAATGCTGCAACGCGCGCGTGGATGGCCGGATAGCCGATCTGCGCGATGTGTTTCAGCCCGATCTCTATTGCGGGCATGGACAGATAGTCGGGCGTTCCATCCTCGAACGCTTCCGGTCCCTGCTGCAGGTAATGGCGGTCGCCTTGCACCGAAGCGACCGTGATGGTTCCCCCGGAAAACCAAGGCCTGCGCAGCTTTTGCAGCGCGATTCTGCGCGCGATGAGGCAGCCGGCTCCTGTCGGGTAGCCGAAGATCTTGTAAAACGAGACGGCAACGAAGTCCGGCTTGATCGCGCTCAGGTCCAGCTTGTTTGTGGGTACGTATGCGGCAGCGTCCAGCAGGACATCCCAACCGCGTGCTTGTGCGGCCTCTATCCAATCGAGTGAATGCTGCACGCCGGAGAAATTCGACTGGGCGGGGTAGGCGAACAAATTGTGGGACTTTTCGGCGGGCGTCGTCAGATGGGAAGACAGCGCGTCGGCATCGATGCGCATTTCCGGCAGCACCAGCGGCGTATAGGTGACCGCCGTTCCCGCCGCGCGCGCAAATTCCCGGATCCCGTTTACGGAGTTGTGGTTGTCGAAGGTGAGCAGCAGGCGGCTGGAGCGGTCAAACGGATAGGATTCGCCAACGAGCTTGAGCGCACCGGTCGCGTTTTGGGTGAAAACGACGGCGTACTCTTCTTCCGACGCATTGAAGAAACGATGGACCGCCTGACGCGCGCGCTCGACGAACGATGTGGCCAGCGCGGACGTGGGGTTGGATGAATGCGGGTTGCCAGGAACACTCGCCAGCAGGAGATCGGCGTGTTCGCGAATCTGCGTGCTTGCGTAAAGGCCGCTCCCGGTGTAATCGAGATATATATGCCTGAATCGGTCGAGCTGTTCGTAGTGCGAACGCCGCAGCTGGTCGAGCGCTGCCGTTTCCCGGTAAGCCGGGCGGCTGTCGAGAAACAAGCGTTCGGCTTCGTGGAGCGGATCCATCATGAATGGAACACCTTGTCCTTAAGCGCTCTAGAGCGCCGCAGCGACTGCGGGATGGACTATTTGCCCGGCGCGTACGTTGATGCCTGCGGCAAGATGTGGATCCGTGGCGCAGGCGCGTTCCCATCCCGTATTGGCCAAGGCTAGTACGAATGGGAGGGTGGCGTTGTTCAGGGCGAAGGTTGAACTCCGCGGCACGGCGCCAGGCATGTTCGCCACGCAGTAATGGACGATGCCTTCAACAATGTAGGTCGGGTCGGCATGCGTGGTTGCATGTGACGTCTCAAAGCAGCCGCCTTGATCAATCGACACGTCCACGAGCACTGTCCCGCGCTTCAGCAGGCGAAGCTGCGGGCGGGTTACCAGCTTTGGGGCTGCAGCGCCGGCAAGGAGGGCGGCTCCGATCACGAGATCGGCTTGGCTTAATGCCTTTTCGGTCGCATCCAGGGTCGAATATTGTGTCTTGACCCGGCCTCCGAACATTTCGTCCAAGGTGCGCAGACGGCTAAGAGATTGGTCAAAGACGGTCACATCGGCACCCATGCCGGCCGCGATGCGGCTAGCGTTGGTGCCGACGACCCCGCCGCCTAGGACTACAACATTGGCAGGAGGCGTGCCTGGCACTCCGCCTAGAATGACACCGCGGCCACCCGTAGTCCTTTGCAAGGCAACAGCGCCGACCTGGATGGACATGCGACCGGCAACCTCGCTCATCGGTGAAAGCAAGGGCAATCCTCCACGGTCGTCGGTGACCGTCTCATATGCGATCGCGATGCATCCGGATTCGCACAGCAGCCTTGCTTGCTGTGGATCCGCGGCGAGGTGTAAGTATGTGAAAAGGACTTGCCCCGGCCGCAGCTGTCCGCATTCCTCTGGCTGCGGTTCCTTTACTTTGACGATCAACTCGGCGAACCGATATACATCCTCGGCGCTGTTTGCGATTTGTGCGCCAGCGTCAACGTAATCGTGGTCGGTACAGTCGATACCGAGTCCTGCGCCCGTTTCCACGCAGACCTCGTGGCCGCGCGCGGCTGCTTCGTGCGCGGCAGCCGGCGTCATACCGACCCGATATTCATGCACTTTTATTTCTTTGGGGATGCCGATCTTCATGAGTCCCTTTCAAGAGCATTGATTGAATTAGCAGCCCCAGTCGCATTGCGGTTTGTCATCGCTCGCCCGTGAGTGGCTGATCCGAGGCGATTCGGCAAAAGTAGTTCGCGGTGACTCCGCCGATCCGCGCAATCCTGAGGAGTAGCCTCACCCGCCGCTGTGATACGTATGGACGAAGAAATTGGAAGCATTAACTGTTCTCATACGGCACGGTAACATGTTTCAAAACGTACTACAAGATGCTATTCTGAGATTATAGTGCGCTCGTGCTGGGAGCAGTGATTTGTTACGCTTATCGAATACGCGCACTTGAGGACCATTTTTTGGGTAATGATTCATGATTTTATTGGCAAAGACGAAAATTTACTGTAACCTCGTAGCCTATGGGAACTAGCATTTCTGTGCCTGTGGCATCGGAGACAGACAAGGACGGCATCAAGCCCCTTGTCAAATGCCAGAGCGATCAAGCGTTCGAGACGTTGTATCGCAAGGTCGTCCGATGCGAGATCGCGCCTGGCATCACGGTCTCCGAAGCCGAACTGGCAAAGCGGTTCGACCTGAACCGGGCTGCCGCAAGGTCGGCAGTGGACCGGCTGTCGGTCATGGGGTTCCTGCGCCCCGTGCGGCGGCGCGGCTACGTCGTGAAGCCAATCACCTTGCGCGATGTCAACGACCTATTTGAGCTGCGCACGGTCATCGAGGTCGCGGCCAACCGCCTAGCCGCTGGGCGCGTTGACGAGTTCAGCCTGCGCCGGCTGGACCGTGTGTGTACCGCAGGCTATCACTCCGGAGACCGCGAAAGCGAGGCGAAATTTCTGCAGGCCAACAGCGAGTTCCACCTTACAGTGGCAATGGCAACCGGGAACGAACGTCTGGTCGGAACGCTGGCGCAGATTCTCAAGGAGATGGAGCGTCTTTTCCACTTCGGTCTCTCGCTGCGCAATCGCTCCGATGAGATGCAGCAGGAACATAAGGCGCTGATCGACGCGCTCGCAAGCGGCGATGCCGACGCGGTAGAACGGGTGACCCGCGAGGAGCTCGCCTCCTCAAGGAGCATGGTTCTCGACGCTTTGATGTCGAGCGAAGCGCTTCTCGACGTCAGCATCTCCGTCGCACCAAAGGATCGCTCGTAGTGGTGGATGCATTGCGCTGCCGTCGCGCTCGCGGCGAAAGCCGGAGCGCCGGCCATTGGACGAGCGGTGGCCGATAGAGATCGCCGCGGATGGACGTGAGCGCAGTTTTACCTTCGGCTCGCTGCATCGCGCTGCGGATACCCTGGCCCGTGGCCCGCTCAATCGCGGCCTGAGGCACCGAGAATCGGTTGACATTCGACGCTCCCCGGGTGGGCGCGCGCGTCATCCAAGCATCCCTGCAGTGTGAGCACGGCGGTCGGGAAATTCAGAAAAAAAGGAGATCAAGATGAGTGCAGGAAGGACAATGAGGGCGTTGGTACTGAAGCAGCATGGCGGGCTCGGCGATCTCGCGGTGGTCGAGGACTATCCGCGGCCAGCCGTCAGCGAAGGGCACGTAGTGATCCGCGTGCGCGCGTCCTCGTTCAACTATCACGATGTATTCACGGTCCGCGGCATGCCGGGGATCAAGGTGCCGCTGCCGGTGATCATCGGACTCGATATGGCCGGGGAGATCGCCGAAGTCGGCGCGGGCGTGAGCGGATGGAAGCAAGGCGACCGCGTGCTTGTGAATCCGTTGAACCGGAAAAAGGGCCTGATGGGGGAAATGCTGGACGGCGGCATGGCCGAATATTGCCTCGTCTCCGCCGAACAGTTGATCAGGATGCCCGCGAGCGTCAGCTTCGAAGATGCCGCGTCGCTTCCGGTCGCCTATGGCACCGCGCACCGCATGCTGGTGACGCACCAGACCGTGCGCAAGGGAGAGCGCGTGCTCATCCTGGGCGCGAGCGGCGGCGTCGGCACCGGCTGCGTGGTGTTGGCGAAAATGCTGGGGG
>Ga0307375_10002532_pt1 | contig 18644 bp, 26 predicted proteins | sample TR1MG_FD_202531 | JGI IMG/M metagenome (GOLD analysis project Ga0307375, IMG submission 202531) | Soil microbial communities from Risofladan, Vaasa, Finland - TR-1 | ecosystem: Environmental > Terrestrial > Soil > Coastal area > Acid sulfate soil | place: Finland: Risofladan, Vaasa | collected...
CATTTACAAATAACTGCATCTTATTTGTCGTGCGGTTAATGACTAATGCAACATGATACCAGGTATCGACGGACAAGGCTTGATTGCTTGCAACTGAATTGAATATCGTTGGGCCTTCAGACTTATTACATCGTCCACATAGGTAGTTGCTTGAATTGACAAAGAATCCGATTTGGTAATAAGTCGTGGCACTATTCTTACTGACTATCCATTGCATTTTGCCGTTAGCGTGGAGACGGACTTTGCAATCGATAGTGTAATTTCCTGCACCCCTGTCCCAATCTGCATGGTCTGCGAAGGTTACGCAATCGCCCGTGCCGTCGAATAATCCTGCTCCGGTCCCGAATACATAATAAGCAGTATCAATCTGGGCATTACCGACCGGGGTGTCGGCATGTGCGGAGGCGGATGAATCTATAAAATCTGTGGATTCATCCGCACCGTCGAAATGCAGTAACAGTTTCGTGTAGGCATCGGACATGATACGGCCTTATTTAATTAATTTAGTCGGCGGATATATCCAGGTCGCCAACGGGAATCTTCAGTGTAATACCGGCGGCATCGACCACCCTTGATACGGTCAAGTCGCCGTGTAGTTCGCAGTTGCCCCCGCTAAGAGCGTCCCAGATGCCCCAGTGAGTTAGAGCACCTGCTCCTGAAGACCATGCTGCTGTTGATTCGGCAAATTCAATGGCAGCGACATTAGTGATCGTCGCAGGGTCTGCCACTGCCGCATCATCCATATCCGCAGGTTCTATCAAAGCCCTTGCATAAGAACCTGTCGCATCCGGCTCATCGTTTCCTGAAGCATCTTCGGTCAGGTCTGCTTCGCTGAGGCTGAGATATTTATTACTGGAAAATAACCAATCTAATATGATTGACCCGCCGTAATTCGTTGCACTGCCGCTCATTTTATTTCTCCTTTAAGGTTAAGTAGTTTCTGCCGAAGTCTGTTTGAGCTCTATCGATATCCGCCACTGGCCGGGGGTCCCGTCCAGCCGGCACCCCGGCTTTGCGGTAAAGCACACCTCGTAAGTCGTTTTGCTCTGGTCATCGTAAAAGTAAAACGGCACGCCCTTATTGTCCTCGTAAAACTGCATCACGGTCTGCATGTCCGGATCGATGACCAACCGCAATTCGAATGCTATCCTTCCCGGCTCGAAGGTGACCAGCGTGTTCAATACCGGGTATCCGGATGCCGTCTCGCCGATCAGCACCGCCCCGCCTGATGGCTCATGCACGAAGCCCTCGGAGTCCGGCTTCCGCTCTATGTCCGGAAACGTATTCATTTTTTATCTTGCCGCCTGTGCGACGCTCCTTCGGTATTTAACGTCCGTCTGCATCGCTCTTGTTGTGATATCTATGATTCTTTGGTCTGAAACGATATAACTCTCTACACGACTGATTTCTAATTTCTCCTGCCCTTCGTTATGTATGTGGACATCGAAACTTGTCACCCCGCCGCCGTTACCTACGCCCGAATATGTCTCCCCCTTATGTATGACGGCCAGCCCTGACCTCAGAACTTCACCACCATGTTGTGCGCTTGGAAATGCCGAACCGCCGTGAGGAGATGAAAAAGCTGATGGAGTAGCAGCAGCTCCGCCGCCGCCTAACAATGCATTTATGCCCGCACTCATACCCAAAGTCATACCCGCCGCCAGCCCCTTCGCCATCGGCTCGATAAACGCTATCCGCACCGCCGACCAGTAAACCTCCTCGAACACGTTAAGAAGGTGGTCCTTCCAGTTATCGAAGTCCCGCATCGAGTTCTCAAGTCCGCTCGCTATCGATTCTCTAAATGACATACTGAACCTGTACGCCTTATCGCCCCAGCTATCTATCTCGTGCCTTATGGTCATGCCCGCGGCGGCGAAGCCCTCGGCCATGCCCCCGGATGTCTTCATGTACTCGATGCTCAATGTCCGCTGCTTTTCCTTCATCCATACGTTCAGGTCCTCTTCGGGAATCTTCAGCTTCTTATAGTCCTCGTACATATTGGCGAGTATCTGCCTCTGCGCATCGTATGCGCTCTTCGTCATCTTTCCCATCTGCCCGTAAATGTCACGGTACGCGTCCGCCCGGGCCGAGAGCATGTCCTTTTCATCCTGGGCCGATTTTTCACGGGCCTGTTTTTCCTCCGCCATCCTCATCGCTATGGCATCGACCTCCGTCTGCCATACCTGAGCGGCCATCCGTTCCTGCATCTCCCGGTACGCTCCGCCCATCTTGAGCATCGTGTCGTAATGCTCCTGCATCGCCTTTTCATCCAGAGGCTCAACCCCAAAACTGATGACATTTCTTCCCGCCGCCGAGGCCTTGAGCGCCTGTCTTCTGGCCTCGGCTTTTTTTCTCAAGTCATCGTAAAATCGCATGACCGCATTTTCCTGGCCATAAGTAGCCTGCGCCTCTCGACCCGCCTCGGCCATAAGTTCGGCTGCAACATCTCTATATCTTGCTGCAATATCAGCAGGACTTTCAGCTCCTGAAATTATTCGACCCAGTTTGTGTGCCTGGCCGAGGGAGGTATATTTTTCAATCTTTGCTGAAATTTCGAGAATTTTCGCAAGGCCCTCGAGGGACCCTGCCTGGAAGGCCTTATACTTCGCAAAGGTCCCCTGAATCACTCCCCCGAACCGGATCGCCGCCAGGCTCATGTTCTCGAATATGTTGACTACGTTTGCCCCCACGCCCTCTCCGCTTGTAGCTAATTCGGTGAACTTGTTTGCAAGCGTCTCTATATAAGGCGCCAGCTCGATAGTCACCTGCCTGAAAAGCCCGGCAAGGACCGCTCTGCTCCTGGTCATCGCATCGTTCGCCGCCTCTACCTGTGCGGCATCCAGTCGCGAAAAGGAAAGCCCCAGCCTGTCAACCTCTTCACGCATGGCCTCTATGCCTTTGGATCCCTGGCTGAACATGTTAAGAAGCTGCTGGCCCGACCGTCCGAAAAGATAGTTGGCCACCGCTGCTTTTTGAGACTGCGTCTGGAGCTTATTTATTTTATCGGCTATTACCGAAATGGCCTCGTCCATATTGAGGCCGATAATATCATCCGCCGACAGGCCCATCTCTTCCAGCGCTCGCTTGGCCTCACCTGTGCCCATTGTAACTTCGCCGAGCCTGCGGGAGAATATCTCGAGTGACTTATTGAGAGTTTCCTGCTCGACTCCGGAAATCTTCGCGCCGTGCTGAAGGCCGACCAGGGCCTCGGTCGTTATGCCGAGCCGGTCGGACAGCTTCGCCGTCGAATCGATGGCCGCCATCTGCTGCTTTATTACGTACCCGATCCCGCCGATTCCCGCCGCCGCCAAAAGGCCCACGGCCATTCGCCTGGCGTTCCGGTAGATGCTGTCCATGCCGCGACCGAACGCCGCCATTTCGCCTTTGGCCCTGTTACGGGCCAGCAGCTCCAGCACGACTCTTCGAGTAGTATCAGCCATCTTAAATTTACTATTTACGATTTACTATTTAAGGAAGTGCCGCCGAAGGCGGCTTCAAACTACAATATTCAATCGACAATCGACGATATTCAATCTCTTTTAATCCAGTCCCATCGCGATGACGTCAACTATCATGGCCAATGACCCCGTGCCGTCGTGCTCGAGGTACAGGTTCTTATTGGTCGTAATGAGAAGGCCCGCCGCCGACGGGTCAGCCCAGCAGTACCAGCCGCCCGGCTTGATTTTTTCGATATCGGATGTGGTCCCCATAATCGGGATATCCAATACCGCCCCGCCGAAGGCCAGCAGTGTCGCGTCCGCAGAGTTGTTCTTCAGGTACAGAAACTTCAGCGCCGTCATCGTCAGGGCCCGCATGAATATGTCCAGAAGCCCCTCCGCCCCCGATGCGTAAAGGTCCAGCGTGGTATTGGCCCCGTCGGCTAATGTCACCTTATCTGCGTAAATGACGTTCACCGCCCCGGCCCCGGTGCCGTATAGTCATCTCGGCGCTTCGACCTTCAAGGGGCCCGCCAGCTCCGACAGGTCCGTCGCTAAATACATCGCCAGGTCCATCATCGGCCCGGCCTTGCCCGTAATTCTCGTTTTTCCAATGGTCATAATCGTTCTCCTTGTGCCTTCAGGCACTTAAAATTGTGCTTCGTGCTCATTTTTCTTTTCAAATGATTCGAATCATTCGTATTTATTTTCACCTGCCTATGAGGCAGTGAAAAATGTTTCGATTGCCTTTTGCATATTTTCGTTATTCGCCTGCCTGTTCCAATGGTCATAATAGTTCTCCTTGTGCCTTCAGGCACTTAAAATATAGATACATAAATTTATGTGGCTAAAGCCACTATCTGAAAAATGTTTCGATTGCTGTCTGCATATTATTTTTTGCCTTCGTTTTTTTCGGTATCTCTAAGGTTCCGTCCAGTGCCTTCCATATCTGTTCGATCCTCTTCTGCGTTTTATCGCTGAAGCTTATCCTCTGCGCTATTATCAGGCCGGTCAGCTCTGCCTTCATACCCTCGGCGGCGATGCCGCTCGGCCAGAACTTCTCAGCTATATACTGCTCTCTGAGGTCGTAGGCGGTGTATCGTCGGTGGAGCTCGGGGACGCTGCATCCTTGCTCGCGAGCAAATCGGACAAGCCAAAGGCGCCAAGGATCTTCCCCAAGTTTTTTAGTATGGCCATATCCGCCTCAGCGCCGTAGCCGCTCAATCGCAGTATTATTTTGACAAGGGGCTCGATCATCCTGGCCGGCCTGCCGCCGATTATGGCTATCTCCTTTTCGCCGAATACGGGGCTGCCGTCTTCGTCGTGCAGTGAATACTGCAGCAGCTTTGCCGCATTCAGCCGGCGCATGTTATCATCGTCGCTGCGGCAGAATTCCCGCCAGGTCTCTAACTGGTAGCTGGTCAGCTCATACACCATGACTCCGATTTCCGGGGCCCAGGGCAGGGGATGCTTTTCCTTTTTGAGCGATTCTTTCATGAACGCTTCTTTAATCTCTTTGGCCTTAAGCATTAATGCTCTCCTTATATGCTTATTTTTTTGCTTGTCATGTAACCGTCTCATATATCTCATGAGTTTTTTATCCCGACAAACGCTTCAATCATTCATCGCACGCCGGTTGATTAAGACGGCGTGAACGTATGTTTCTTGGCGCGCTTGAACGTCGCAGTAAATTTCGGTATAGCATCCGCTTCGGAGAAATCCGGAAACTTCAGGTTCGATATTATCGCATCGCCGCTGAAATTGGCCGTATTCGGGAAAGTGACAAGCAGCGTCCCTTTCGTCCGGGCCTCGGCATCCTGCTTCAGCAGGTCGTAATTGCCGTTATTTGCCGGCTGGAACACGAACGTGAACGTGCCCTCGCCGGAATTGAGGGCGCCGCCGATCACATCGGCGTAATTGTCGGTGCTGTCCGTCGTCAGTATCTCGTGAATATTGACAGAGACGCCGCCGCCGTCGAAACTCTCGCACTCGCCGATGATATTGCCGTTGAATGTGATCACCGTTCCGATGGCTGAAAAACCTTGTGTCGTCATTTGTTTATCTCCTTAATAAATTTCAAATCTTAAATTTCTATTTATAAAATTATTAGCTGTATCCGTCATACAGTCCGGTCGGATAAAGCACGCCCGCCGTAACGAAGGCCACAACGCCGCCGGTCATAACGTCGAACGACCCCTCCGAACATTCGATGTTATAGGCCAGGCCTCCGCAGGCCCGGCTCGCAACATTGCCCGCCATAAGCAGCCTGCGTATCGTCTCGATCATCCGGGACATGACCGTATCGGCCGCCGTATCGGCGGGAAGCTGTCGTATAATGCCGTAAAGACCCCACGTCCCTAATTCCGTCCTCGACTGGCTCGTTTTGCTCTGCGTCTTTATGTCCGCGGCCTCGATGATAACGTCACCGTGCACGAAGTCCTCGACGCTCCAGTCCAGTATCTTCGGCCTTACCGCCCTCAGCGTCATCGTGGCCGCCGGGTCGGCCTTGCCGTCTATTGCGTCCGTTATCCATTGTGCGATCTGTTCGTGAATCGTTTCAGCCATTCTTTAATCTCAAATTTGAAATTTCAAATTATTTATTAGCCCAGCGCTTAAACTCCACCCCCATCTGGTCGTTTACCAGCTTATTGAAATCGACACTGACCTCCTTCGGTATCTTTTCACTCATTCCGGGGGTGTTTACTATGACCTGCCACACGGACGGTCCGAACTTCTCACCAATCGGCAGCCTTTTTGTTCCGGTCCGCTTGTAAATCCCGCGGTGCGATTTCTTCCTCACCTGCGCCGGAGTCAGCCCCTCGGCCTCCCATTCGGCCCGGCGCTGGGCGCTCGTCGCATGCAGGTCGCCGCCGGCCCCGCCCTTTTTGCCGACCATTTTCGCGATGAAGCCGCTCTCGATCATCTTTTGGATCCGCCCTATCCGGTACCTGACCCCCAGCCCTCCGCCGAGCCTCGAGGCCACCCCCCTTCGTATTTTCCGTTTCACCGTTTTGGACAGCTTTATCTGCTTCGCCTCGAACATGCCCAGGGGCGCCCGTACCGGGTCTGCCAGCAGGGCCCCGCCGTCTTTGTATTTCTTTTTCGTCATCGCCTTAGCCGCGACGGTGGGCTTGAGCGTGGTGGCCCGGCTTATCGCCCTTTTATATTTCGTATACGCCTGGTCGATGGCCCGGCCGGTGGCCCTCTTGATCACACGGTCGTACCCGCCGGGTATCGCACGCAGGACGTACTGTGCCTCTTTCAAAGATACCTCATCGATTTTCAAATGAACCGCCAGCATATATTGTCTTTCTTAGCCCCCGCGGCGTTTGAGCGGGTACTCAGTGCACCTCGTAAACTACGAACGCCGCGTTCTGCTTTACTATCCTCGCTAATCTGAACGCCCTGTTGTCGGCGCCCTTGCGGGGCGGGGCGTCTATGATCTGGCCCGGCTCGAACTCGTCCGCCGATATCCCGATGGCCGAATCGTTCGCCGCCTTGATATTGACTACCGGGCTGCGGTGCCGAGAGCCGGATACCGCCTGCCCGGCATCTTCGACGTGGCGGACAATAACGGTAATCGACCTGTTCAGGACACCCGGCCGGTACGTCGCCGAGGACCCGAACTCTTCGAGAAAGACACTTCTATTGTCAATCGCCGCCGTATCGAAATCGTTGTCGCCGCTTATCGTCTCGGTACCCGGGTGCGGGATGGATATAAACCTGCCGCGTGTAGCGAAGGCGCCGATATTATTCGCGTATAGTGTCATATCTTAATCGTAAACTGCCAGTATGGAGACGTATCGGTCGCCAGTACCTCGGCGACCACCGTCGAGCCGTCGTCCGGGTCCAGAATCTCGTAAGTATTAGCAACGCCGGATTTATCTTTAATATTACCCGCCGCCAGGGCCGCCTTGACCTTCAGCAGCTTGGCAAGCGTCCACGTGCCGCCTTCGGTTACTCCTGTAGCCGCGAGCCATGCGGCGACGATTTCAGCCGTTGTGGGTGCCGTTGTCCCGGGGGCCGTTACAAATACGTTTACACCGTCACCTCCGGTAATGGTAAAGTCCGGCGCCGAATCTATAGTCAATGTCTTTGTACTTCCGACATACGCCGTGGCCTTTCTTATGCTCGGATAATCACTGTCCGAAGCATCGTAAAGAACAATTGCCTGGTCTTTGTACGCATCATCGTCATTGGATCCCGCGGTCAATGAAAATTCCGTTTGTGAAATAATGCCTGCAATTGTAGTATTGATTAGAACGTTGGGATTTGTTCCGCCGCTCGGTGACTGCTCGAGCGCATTTTGTGTAAACCGCGAAATCCCGCCATCATTTTCAACTATCTCGTTAAGCAGGGCATCCGCAGCACCGGGCTTGCTTGCCGGATCATAGGAAGAAGCAAGTAAATGATCCAGGTGAATATCCGAAAGGGCGGTATCAACTTCGGTATTGACATCGGCCGCCGATAAATTATGTAAGGTGTCCACCTTGCCGTCCGTTATACCATGCAGAGCCGCCGCCGTTCCGGCGGCGTCGGGGACAACCGTATTGGCCCCGTCCGTCCCCCGCATCGAATCACCGTCTATATTAACTACGTCACCGGCTATCGCAGTAACATCGGCCTGAACGCCGTCCACCTTGCCGTCCGTTATACCATGCAGAGCCGCCGCCGTTCCGGCGGCGTCGGGGACAACCGTATTGGCCCCGTCCGTCCCCCGCATGTCCGTATTTGTCGTGCAGGTCCCGACCGTCTGAGAGGCCAGGGCCGTATAAGGATCCAAATCGACAAGCGGAACATAACAGCCGATTACAATCATCCCCGTTACCGTCCCGCCCACCATTACACCGTCGGCTCCGGTTACAACGGCCGCATCCGGAAGGTCGAGCCGGTAGTAACCATCCCCGATAAACAGGAAACCTCCGTCACTGTGTGCGGCATCGAGGGTGGCAAGTGTCGCCTCCGTAATGCTCACCTTGACCGCTCCTTCCCTGCGATACCAGAGGTCAATTCCCTCAGTATTCCAGACAACGGCGTTTTCCGGAGTGCCGTCTGTGCTGTCTATAATACGAATAACAACAGACTGGTCGGTAGAACCTTTTTTGATTGGTCTCATGCCGCCTGCCCCCCATTGAATTGATTCATCTGCTGCATTATTTTTGCAACACTGCTTCCTTCGGCCGCCGCTGCATAAGCCGCGAGCTCGATAATGTTCGGCCACCTGTAACCGCAGAACGGCTCTCGGGAGAGTAAGGCTATTTCAGAAGCAGAGAGGGCACGATTGAAAACATAGACGAAATCGATATTACCCTTACCATAATATAATGACCCGGCTGAATTGAAACGGCCAATAGTACCTGCTGTTGTTCCTGCAACATAAGCTCCACCCGTACCAGAATAGGTCGGAGTAAGACTAATACCATTCTTGTAAATGCTAAAATCAGAGGCCCCTCGACAGACAACGGCAATAACACAATCCTCACCACTGGCAACTGTTGACGCAGCACTCTTAGCAGACTGTCTGTTTGCGGATTCAGGCCCACCACCGTCACCATAGCTACAATCAATTATACCTGTCGTATATACAAAGAACCAAAATCCGAAATAATAATTAGAACCATCGGAATCTACAATCAGAAAACTCTGTGATAAATCAGGCTTAATATGAGCAATAACGGTAAATGGTAACGAGGTTGGTGATATAACTTTGCTCAAAGCCAAATAACCGTTAGTCCCACCATAAACTGTTGAAGCACCGTACTTTCCAGAACTCCAGGAAAAATCACCTGATGAAGTCCCCGTATTCCCATTCCCGCTCAAATCGGCAACGGTATTGCCCGCCCCTTCGTTCATCAGCCAGTCACCGGCCAAACCCTGATTTATCGGCAAATAGGGATTCCGTATCGCTCCGAGCGGAGGTTTTCTGTCTGCGATATATGACTGTAAATTAGAGTACAAAGTTCCTGCTCCTCGACTTATCAACTGCGGAGTTGGCGATAGGAATAACGCAGACCTGCTGTAAGTCTGTTACTACAAAATCAGAGGCGGAGGAAGGCCAGCTTGTGTTATCGTCGCAGCTTTCCAAATATATTCTGCATTGCCCGAGGGCGGCAGCGAGGTCATGCGTTATTTCGGCAGTCCCGATAGCACCCCAATATAAGTTGGACGTATTATCTACTGCATCTCCTGCGGTAACAGCACCATCGGCAATGGTGGCGGTCTGTCCCAAATCTTCGGTAATTACAGTTCCGTAAGTCAAAACGCCGTTAACCAATTTCCACGGCATTATCCTGACATCGATAAGAGCGCCCTCTGCTAAAGTCATTGTCTGACCGGTTTCGTTGACAAAATGCAGCTTCCAGTGTTTATTCAGCATTAAATCACCTCTACGTTTTCATAATTTCTTCCCGAACAGGTATCCGGCCGCTAGGACGATTCCCATCTTCATCAGCCCCAGCACGAACCCCACTATCCCGCCCTGCCAGATGTTCCTGCTCTTTCGATGCTCGCTCAGGTGGTCGTTTAACGTCTTGCACGGCTGGAGCGGGATTTTCAGGTCCTCGAACCGCTGCTCTAATTTCCCGACGGACACGTTTATCGGCATAAGAAAATTTTCCGTCATTTTATCGAGCCGCTCATGCAGCTTCTGTATGTCCGCTTTTTCGACCTCAGCCATATATCCGTCCGCCTTCATTGTGATTAACGGCCGGACACGGCCGGTCGCAGGTGATGGCCGGCCATGTCCGGACAAGTTAAACTCTCACTAAAAAAACCGCTTAAGTCGTATGCAGGGTCGCATGAGCAGCATACTGCCAGCGTCCGTAACCGACCGCCCGGCGGGTATAGGCCTTTACGAGCATCTGGTCGTTCAGGCGATAGTGCTCACTTTCCGGCCCGAACACGTCGAGATTTTCCTCGAGAGGGATCTCTTCCTGGCGGATGAACGGCTTCAAAGGCGCATCGGTCCGGTACACCTCGAACTCAACCGTATGGGTCAGGCGGGGATTGGCCGCCACTCGAACGTTAAAGCCGTCCTGCTGAAGCGATTTTATCGTGTTCGTGTCCCCTTGATTTATCGTCTGATTGACAATGGCCGGGACCAGGTACATCCAAAGGGAAGGGCCTGTCATAACGAGAAAATTCTTCGCGTTTTCGTTCATCGGCTTGGCCCGGTCATCGACAATGCCGAGCATGTGTGTAATAACGCCCAGAATCGCCTTAACGGCCTCTGTCGCAGTCGGTGTGGCCGCCGCCACGATGCTTAAGGCCGGTATGTCGGTGTAAACGAGAAGGTTCTTCTGCGTGCCGCTTTTACGCTCTCCGTGCGCGGCGCTGAAGAAATTCGCGCCATCGTAGCATTTGCCAAGCGTCGTTCCCGTCCCGGCAAGCATCAACGTGCTCATCAATTCGGCCCAGTGATTTACGCACCGTGTTGCGAATTCACCGACCTGGGCCATTACCTGTCCGGTCTTGTCCCGCTCGACGTCTTCCCGCTTGATATTCAGGCCGCCCTCGTAAACCCTGTTGCGGATCTGATAGAAATATTCGGCCGCCTCCTCCCCTCTCTTTTCGCCCTTGACCTCGCTAAGTCCCGGAGGCGTTCCGAGCCATGCGTAGGTTTCGAGGGCCGAATCGCTGTCGAACGGAATCGACAGCAGGTCGATCCATTCGGCCATCGCCGTGGCTATGCGCAGAAAAAACTCTCCTCTTACGCCCTGAGCAGTTATGTATCTCATTTTATGTTCTCCTTAATAATTTCAGATCTTATTTTCAATTCGCTAATCCACTTATTTCCGGGCAATAAAAAACGGCCGTTAGAAGGTTAGGCTCCTAACAGCCGTGTTTTATTCTTAGTCACCTTTCAACTGGCCGGTCGAAAGGTGAACCCGTCTGCCTTATAGGCAGATAACATCTTAACTTTTCAATATTTTATGCCGCAAGCTGTGCGACCCGTATCCAGTCGAGCGTTACGGTGACATCGGCGGCTCCCGTGGCTGACTTCATACAAAGGGTCGGTACGAGAACGTCCGCCGATGGGAAGTCCGCCGCCGCGATATCCTCCGCAGAAATCGCAGTGCCCGTGGCTACTCCGTTGAGATAGCCCTGTATCGTCGTACCGTTGTAATACAATCCCAGCGTCACGTAAGCGCCGGCGACAAGAGTGTGGTAGTCGTCATCGTGCTCGTTTTGTGTCTGGCCGTTCTTGTCGTAAACGAGGTCGATAATGTCACCGTCCGCCTCCTTGTTCTGGAAGCCGATTGCCCCGACGTCCGAAAGGGTCGCAGCGTCCGCTATCAAATCGCCCGCCAGGACCCCGTCGCCGGCCATAAGGCCGAGGAACCATCCGGCCTCGGTGTTCTCGATCTGGCTGACCTTGACTCTTGCCTCGAACGCCCAGGCGACCCCGCCGCTCGATGTAATCGGGCAGCTCGGCCACTGAACCTCGGCGGCCTCGTTGTCGGTCGTGGTAAATAATGTCAGGGCCCCTTCACCGGCTGTGCCCGGAATCACGTCGAGGACCGAGGCGGAATCAAGGAACTGGTCGGCCGGGGCGTTCTCGCCGTGCGTGAAGTCGCACTCCAGAAGCGAGCCTGCCAGCGGGTTCATCCTCATCTCGTAAAGATTGAAATTGTTCCATATCGCCGCCGTCGGCAGGGCCGTCGCGGCCCGCCCTCGCGCCGAGTCGGCTATCGAAGCGTAGAGGTCGGGCACCTCCGTCGTCTGAAATTCGACAATGGCCGTATTCGCAGCGACGTATCTTTCGACTATACCGACGCGGCTGTTCGAGCCCATCGTTAATGTATATGTGGCCCTGCCGGAGGCATAGACCACGGCCCCGACGTTGGTAACAGCAATGCCTGTAATCGTCACCTCGAGACGGTACCGGCCCCGAATTCTCTGGACGGTCATGTCCCCGTCCGAGCCGGCCGAATTTTCTACGTCCTGCATGGAATGGCCGATGAACAGGTCCCCGGCCACGAGCTCGCGGGCGTAGCCGGAGCCGTTGTCTCCGAGAATCGCCCCCTCGGCCATATCGACCGCGGCCGCTTTATATTCGCTCAGCTCGCCGCGAATAATCGTCAGCGGTATTTGTGTTCCTAAAGTCATGGTTTTTCTCCTTATTCAAAAATATTCATATTGAAAGTTCGTAATTAATTAACGGTCTCTCGATTCCGGTCCGCCGGCCCGTTTACTTTTTCTGAGGATGTCGAACGGCGGCGATATAAGCCTCAGCCGAGCTGAACCGGTCCTGCACGTCGCGGGTCTTTGCGAAATGCTCTTTGAGCTGCTCGTCGGTGGCCGTTTTCTCGTCGAACTTCTCACCTTTGCCCGGCTCGGTCGCCGTATCGCTGAACTCCGTCACTGCCGGGTCCATTTTCTTTTTTGTCAGCTCAGTGACCCTGGCGCCGAGCTTCGTATTGGCCGCTTCCGCTTTTTCGGCCCGCATCTTCAGCGCATCGCCCGTCGTCATCCCCTTTGAAAAACATTCGACAAGAAGCCCGCTGTCATTGCCGCAGGCGTCTTTGAGCTCAGCGAACCTGTCCTGCTCGCTCTTTTTTCCTTCCGCCAGCCCCTCGGCCTTTACCTTCTCGCTCAGTTCTTTGTGCAACTCCGGGTACTGCTCTGTGAATTTTTCGATTGTTAATTTTTCTGTTTTCTCAGCCATAATATCGGCCTCCTTAATAAGGTTGAATTTTACGTTATGCTCATTATCGTCGGCATAAGCCGAAGATTCTGTATTGCTGTCCGCCCCGAATACGCACATGCTAACTTCCTTGATGTTCGCCTTGCGGAACACCGTACCCGGCCCTTTGAGAGTCAGGCCGTTCACCTCGGCGCTCGCCCCTTCTTTGACGTACTCGACAACCGTCGCCGGCACGTAAAGCGATGCCTCCATGGGAAATCCCTTTTTCATGTCGGCCCTGAGAGATGCCGCATTATCGTTATCGAGGAACTCGCCCTCGACCGTCACCTTATCGGCAATCTCCTGCTTAGTGGTAAAGCCGATCCTGCTGGTCGTAAAATGCTCCTCGAGTACGGGCATTTTCTTCTTGGCGAACTTCAGGCCCGTCAGGTCGAAGGCGATATTGCCCCACAGCCAGTGGTCTTTGATTATACCGCCGGAATATCCAATCATCTTGAAACTGTTATTTTCCCCGCCGTCGGCGAAACAGACCTGCTCATGCTCGTTGAATAAGAAAGCCTTCGAAGGCGCGGTGTTATTCGGCGCCTTAGAGGCATGTAAGCTATTGTCACTCATTATTGTCACCATCTTTCTTCGGGACCGCCGGCTTTTCAATCGCCTGGCCGAGTCCCTTTTCTTTCAGGTACTTTTCCTCTTTCTCCCGCGTCTCGTTCACATCGTAAAAATCGAGGCCCTGCCTCGCGCATATTATGCTATGGTTCGTGGATAAGTTGGCAAGGTCCTGCTTATCGCCCATGGACTCCTTGAACGGGTCCACGTAAGGCCAGCGTTTGCACATCACCTCGCATGCGTACCAGTCCTCGCGGTCTTTCAATTCGTCATCTTCTATCCATTTGCGGACCTGCCAGAGCCATATCCTTCTTGCCAGCGGCCTTATCACAAGGTTCTGCTCGTCCTTCCAGTTGTCCCTGGCCTCCTGGTACGCTATCCGGGCGTTCATAAACGTAGCGCCCGAGAAGTCTCCCGTAATCAGCATGAGCGGCATGCACATCGGCCTTCCTATTATCGACAGCATCCTCAATACGAACGGGTCGAACGCCGAAGCAGGCCGGGTCGAGCCTATGGCCTCGGCCTTTTCGCCGGGGGTCGAGCCGTGCCATATCTGGCCGGCCACCACATTCTCCAGCGGCCGCTCGGCCTCTTCCTTTCCGGCGTAGCCGGTAAAGCTGACACCGTGCGGGAAGGCCGAGGGCATCCCGCTGGTGTCCTCTGTTATCACCATCATCGGAAAGCAGGCGTTTACCTTGGCGGCGACCAGCTCGGCGTCGATATACATGCAGAGCATATCGATCCAGTTGACGCTCGATGTAAGGGCCGGCTCGCCGCGCGAGGCGCTGAACCGCTCGGCATTGAATACGTGCTGAACATAATCCGATGAGTATTTTTTATAAGAGCCGGGTTTAATATAGCCCCACTTGTTCGGGCTGCCGACGTAGTAGCCGATCACTTTTTGCGTCTTTTTGCTAACGGCTATGCCGTTGGTTATATCGTAATTAACCGGCTTCGGCGCCCCGAAGGGCGTGCCCACCTGCTCGCCCTCTATCGCCTGCGGTCCGTCCGGCGTGAACAGCACGAACATGTCACCATCCCGCCGGTAGCTGTAGAACGCGTTCTTCAGGAGCTTGTGGAACGTATATCTGCCGGTGACGTCGAACGGCTGCATCTCGCACCGCTCCCTGAAGAGCTGCTCGGCCGCCTCGTTCCACCCTTCATCCGAGGAGCGGGCCTGTATCCTGGTCTCGGTCCCGACGCAGCCGGTCGCCTCTATTCTCAGAATGCCCTTGACAAGGGCGTTGTTGCGGCCGAGGTCGCGGCAGATGTCCCGCAGCCCGGCCAGGCCGATCTCGGTGAGCTGCTGGTCGCCGGTCCCCCCGAGCCTCGTCCTCTTTTTGCGGAGCCGGTGACTGTCGAGAACATCGTAGCCGAACCGGAATTTTTTCCTGTTGAAGGCCGCCTTCGGCGAGAACACCCCGACGAAGTCATCGAGCTTCTCAGATGTCCGCCTCAAAATGTTCTTCGTCTTTGCTATCATAAAGCATTTAGGATTCTGCCAAAGTAATCCTTCCCCGGTCTCCCCGGTCGATTTTTCTAAGCAGTCTCTCCTCGCGTGCATACAGCGTTGCCAGCAGCGCATTTATCCTGGTCTGGTCGCCATCCGTTATCGACTGGCCCTTCGACTCTACATTCGATATCGCCGTCTGGACCGAAGCAAGCTGCTCAGCCAACGTTGCCATTTAGCTGTCCTCCTCTTTGAATGCCCTTTTGAATCGGTCGATACTATAGCCCTTAAACCATTCGAGCCCGTTATAGGCGTTGTCTTTGGCCATTGCTTGCTTTTCGGTGAATTCGCCGGCGGACGCCTCTATCGAAAGGATCTTCCTTTGAATGTCCTCGATATCACCGACTATCTCTTCGATTGTCTCGATTGCCGTCTGCATATTATCAGTATCGGTGATATGAAGATTAGCCGTAAAGGGGGTGATTACTAATAATTAGTAATAAGGTGAAAATTTATTTTCGGCCTTTAAGGCAGGTAGAATATGGGCCGAATCAGCTTTTTCAGCCTAAAGCTGCCTTGTTTCTTTTGCTAAATGATTCATTTTAATACCGTAAATCTAAGCCAATCGATTGGGCAACTGTGATTGTCATCCGACAGGGTTACATTGTAAGTAACCGTGCGAATCGATTCAGCCTTTATCCGTGCCATTATACGCTGCAGATCGGCGGCGTATAATTTTTTGTCATGGCCGCCGACCCCTACAAGTGCCGCAGGCGCTGCAACCGCAATGCCGCACATCTTCATAAATCCGCGTCTGCTTAATTCCATATTGATACCTCCCTTTTGTTATTTTACCTTTCTTCGATTAAAATCAAAGTCTTTCTTCTCCGCAGAATCCTTTCGCGTATTCTCTAAAGCTTTCTATCTTAACGCCTCTTCGGGCCATCGCTTTTCTATTTATAAGCCAGCTATCGAATCTTGATCTTATTTGATATAGATTGATTTCCTCATCGCAGGTGACGCAGAATGGTATCCCGTTTTTAAAAATCAACGGATGTCCATGCATGCATTTGTTCACATATAAAGAAAATAAGTTTTTGCCCATGCCCCTGATTTTTATCTTTGATTTCGTTTTTGTCTCATCAGGCGGGTTTTGGTTTATCAATTTCAGTAATTTAACTTTAAAGTGATCATAATATTTGATTGACATTTCACACCTCATTACATCTTCATAAACGAATGCCTGTTAAACTTGTCCATTAGATAAAAACTCCTTCCCTAAAATCCGCCATAACTTTTTTGACAAGCGGCCTTGCTATCATTTGTCTAACAATAAACTTCGTCAGTTTTTTATCTTTTCCTTTTCATTGCCGGACTTGCTGAACTCGGTCAATATTTCCCTGAGCTCCCCGGTCCCCTCGTCATCCAATTCGATGTTGCTCTCGGCCATAGAGTCCCTGATTTCGGTACTCAGTTTTTCGATTTCATGTTTTATTTTGCATTCATCACTTCCGCAAGCGGCCATAATATCACCTCAATTTCTCAACTAAATCACAGATAACAACGGCAATAATTATCACCGGTACAATTGCCGCAATCATTGTCACCAATATCATATTAGTCTCTTTTTTGCTGTAAACTCTGCCGTTCCACGCAAATCTAAATTCTTTCATATCGTTTATCCTTAAAAAATAATATTAAGCCAACTTTTTTACTTGCAAAATTTCAAGAATGATTTCCAGGTTGGCGGTCGTCATTTCGCTTTTGCCGGCAAGATAATTATACATGGTCTGGGCGTTAAGGCCGGCCCGCCTGGCAAGTTCGGGGGTATTGATCTTTTGTTTTTTCATGCGTGCTTTGATTTCTTTGCGAAAATCAATCATTGCTCATTCATCCTTTATAAAGACCAGGCCCCCGCCTACGAGGCAAGAGGCCTGATCGAAAAATGCTTAAAATAAATCAATCTTTTCCAATAATTCATCGATTGTTGGCTGTTCGGCCTGTTTCGTATATTTTTCAAGCTCTCGAACAAAATCTCTATAACTGCTGTATGGCGGGCCATCGTTGCACACATCTTCCCACCTTGCCGACTCATCGAAAGATTCGATAATGTCACTGCCGTCCGCCGCAAATCGCGTGAAGTGTATTTCGCCCCTGGCGGGGTATTCCAATTTCAAATAACCGCTCCAATCTTTAAACGCCTCAAGCTCTCGCAGAGTCCACCGGGGACCTGTCGATTCTTCTAAATAAACCCCAGTCAATCCCCATACCCTATCGTCACGATGCTCGGCCTTCTGTTTTTCCTCAATTTCACGCGCTTTACGAAAATGCTCTGCATTCTTTTTTAATTCAGCTTCTCTTGCGGATTTCAACGCCGCGATATAATCGCCGCCCGCCAATTGAGTCACTTCATCAGGCAGGAACATAATATTAGACGGGCTGAACCCGTAAACAGGATGTGGAGCAGCCAGGCGGTCGCCGATCAGGCGTATAAACTTTAAGCTGACGTCACCGGCCAATATTGCCGCTTTTGCCTTTTCCCAGATTCTTTCTTTCGTTTCGGTTTTCATTTTTCGACCCCTTCAAAATAATGTTTACATTGCAAAACAGCTATCGAAATCGGCGACTCCGACCGAATCGATCATAACGCTTCCGAAGCGGCTGAAGTTCATCCGGTATTCTTCGAGCAGCTCGTTGAGTTTTTTCACGATGAACCAGCCGGGCACCGAGTTGTCTTTTACGAGCGACTTCGGAATCCAGATCATCTTGTCAACTATTTTTTCGACGTCGCAAAATTCCAATATTACCTCGACCGCCAGGGCCTTCTCGGTCTCCCTGACCTTTTTTGTGATCGCGTGCAAGGATTCGGAATGGACCTTCGCCTCGGAGTATGCGGCCTGCCTCGCCCTGCAATTCTCATCGGCCTTGACGAGTGTTTTTTCAGCGACGGTATTATCGGCTGACAGCCATCTTTTTTGGATCCAGCCTCTGCGGCCGGAATTATCAGATACAAGATATGCCTTTTGGGTCTGCCTTTCGATTTGTACTTTTGTGCGTTTCATTTTTCGATCCTTTCAAAGTCCATTATTTAATTATCAATTCTATTGTAATTGTATAACTATAATCGGTTTTTGTCAATCATAAAATTCAGGTGTTCTTAAAATATTTTTAATAATGCGTGTTTTTGAGCGAAAAACAATGGTTTTAGTGCAAAATAAATATCAAAAAATTTCGTAAAATTCGAGGTAAAATAATTTTTCAAGACGATTTGTAATTTTCCTCGATACTCTTGAACGTGTAACCGCAATTCGGGTCGGAACATTTGTGATATCTGATAGGCAGATGGCTGCTGTCATAGACCGGGCACTTGTCGCTTCCGCACTTCGGGCACCTGACCTTCGTATAAATGACAACGTCTTCATTGGCGGCGGGCGGCCTTTTCTTTTGCCGCCTGCCGCCCGGCAGGTCGAGGTCGGGGATATTGTCCCAGTAATCATTATCA
>Ga0307375_10002534_pt1 | contig 18631 bp, 17 predicted proteins | sample TR1MG_FD_202531 | JGI IMG/M metagenome (GOLD analysis project Ga0307375, IMG submission 202531) | Soil microbial communities from Risofladan, Vaasa, Finland - TR-1 | ecosystem: Environmental > Terrestrial > Soil > Coastal area > Acid sulfate soil | place: Finland: Risofladan, Vaasa | collected...
GTGGCCGAGTGGTCGAAGGCACGCCCCTGCTAAGGGCGCATCCGGGCAAAACCTGGATCGAGGGTTCGAATCCCTCCCTCTCCGCCAGCAAGTCTGAGCCCTTCCTTGTGAAGGGTTTTTTCTTTGCTGTTTCCCCGCATCACGCGGGCTACAGGGCGATACCGGTATTCTCTGTCCGGCAGTTTGTGGCAGATTTCCACTTTCTTTCCAAGGCTTTCTCTGTTGGCTATTATGGCAGTACCACTTTGCCTATCCAGGCTGCAGATCACTGTCATTTTTGTTGATTGAAATGAGGCAGGCCCGCGTTGCGGGCCTGTTTGTCTTATTTGATCAGAATGAACTAGCCGTTCACACCGACCAACCTTCTTTGTTCTTCCCAGCTTTCAGGCAACGGGACCATTCGTATAAGACGGTTTGCGCTTAAATCCAAGGAGTAATCGCCCTGAAGGATTTTTTGAACAATGCCCGGATCGAGGAATGCGAGGTGGATCACCCGGGTTACATAGGAGCTGCCTACGCGTTCCTGTTTTGCGATGGCATTGATACCGGGGCATTCACCAGAGGTGAGTTTCGCAAACCAGTTATGTGACTTGGCCAGCAATGCGATCAACGTGGCATCGGGTTTCCGATTTGACGTATGACCGGGTGCTTTCACAATCAGTCGTACCGCCATCCCGCACCGTTTCAACTGGACCTGAACATCAATCGAGGTTGTGGCTTCATCTTTCTTAGGGCTGTAATCATCTGACCATAAAGCGCCGTTACGGACGATGACATTGATGCTTTGTTTGTGGATGATGATTCGATCGAGAATTCGAAGAAGGACGGTAATCTTGTCAGACTGGGAACCCTCTGATAATTGTTTTGCCACGCCTGCTGCATGATGCAGGCGCCTGCAGATTTCTGATGTATCGAGGCCATCAAGCAATCCGATCAATCGGTTTTCATTTTTCAGAAACTCATCCAGTTTCTGTAGCACAACCTCTTCCAGTTCCTGGGCGGGCAGGCGCAACCCTTCAGTAGCTGACTTCCGTCCATTCGTAATCAGTTCATGAGTCACATAATACCGATAGTGCTTTGATCCCTTCTTGGTATGGGTAGGTGTCAGTCGGCAGCCATGATCATCGAATACCAGCCCCGCCAGCAAACTTGGATCTGCAGCACTGGATCGGGTCCGGTTACGTTTGAGATTGGAACCAAGCCTGTCATGCACCGCCTGCCATAGTTGCTCGTCTACGATTGCAGGATGATTTCCTGCAAAGACCGTACCTTTGTGTACGATCTTGCCGAGGTAAATCGGATTGCCGAGGATGCGATACAGATGACCACGGCTGAAGGGTTTATCCCCCATCTGATCATCCCGCTGCGTCTTGCGAAGCGGGGTGCGCCAACCGAGATGTTCAAGCTCGGTCCTCAGGCGGCTGACACAACCCAGTTTCAGATAGAGGCGGTAGATTTCCCTGATACGCTGTGCCTGGGGTTCATCGATCACCAGCGTCCGTTCATGCGGAATATAGCCGATGGGTGCAAATCCGCCCATCCACATCCCCTTGCGCTTGGATGCGGCAATCTTGTCCCGAATGCGTTCGCCGGTGACCTCGCGCTCGAACTGTGCAAACGACAGGAGTACATTCAAGGTCAGGCGTCCCATCGAACTGGTCGTATTGAACTGCTGGGTGACAGACACGAACGAGACCCCGTGCGTATCGAACAACTCCACCAGTTTTGCGAAGTCTGCCAGTGAACGTGTCAGCCGGTCCACCTTGTAGACCACCACGATACGTACACGCTTGGCACTAATATCAGCCAGCAGTTTTTGCAGGGCGGGCCGTTCCGTATTCCCACCCGAGAATCCTCCGTCATCGTAGTTCGATTCAATCGCCTTCCAGCCCTGCGTCTTCTGGCTGAGTATGAAGGCTTCGCAGGCTTCACGTTGCGCATCCAGTGAGTTGAATCCCTGCTCCAGTCCTTCCTCTGAAGACTTGCGGGTGTAGATGGCGCAGGGCAGATTCTCCTTCATGACCGCAACCCAAAGAACTGTGGTCCGGACCATGGTGTGCCGGTAATATGTCGTGTGATGATCCTGTTTATCAGCGAGAACGCCCCGGCTCCCAATCATGGCACGTTCAAATACAAAATAGAGGCCCGGATCGAACAAGGCAGCCAGTGCCTAAAACGAGAACACCGCGCCACTCAACGTCTGTTTGAGTATCCGCAATGGGAAGGCTATGTTGGTGCCAAAGAAAGCACTCAGCCCTTCGTGAATCACTGAAAGACCAACCCCGGTGGGGGGTAATAATGTCTTTGCACCCCCGGTCTTCGTAGCTGGCGACACCTGCCAGTTCGACTGGAGCCATGAGCATCAATCGAAATATGCATAGACAAACGTTTCGAGAACGAAATGGCGAGCAACTTTAAATCAACCTTTAGATAACCGGCCGGCTGGTTGCTAGACCAAGCACCGCAGCCTGATTGAGGGTGGAAAATCGACGAAGTCGAAGCCATCCAGCATATACGAATTATTCAACCTGCCTTGGTAACGCATAAATTATTGCATGCACTGATATAGTGATATTGCATTCAATCGTGGCGCCGTTATGGGGCGTAAAAGCTAATATTAAAAAGTTTCCCGGCTGGTTAAATATTTTAATTATTTGAATTAAATATGCTATTAATTTTTGGCACGGTGTTTGCATTGTATGCAATCGTCTGATTACTTTAATTCAATCATTTTGCTAATCCCAAGCCTTTTTGATTACCTTAAAGAGTTTTATTGATGTATTCAGACCAATCCGTGAGGCAGCAGCTTTAAGTTATGCCTCAATCAATTAACCATGGTTATGGGAGCGTCAAAATGAAAAAAGAAACATGCCTGTCAAAACATTTAATGAAAATTGGATTATCTGGTGCTTTAATGATTTGTGTCTCGTCCAATCTGTATGCAGCTGATTCAAGCGATACCGAGAGAAGCGTTACTGTATCAGGCATCATCGATACCGGTGTGATGTCGGTAAATCACGTCGGTGATGGAACGCAGTCGAAACTCTCAGCCGTGGATAGTATTCTGGGTGTTTCCAATGTCGGCTTCAAAGGAAAAGAAGGTCTAGGAAATGGATTAAACGCGATTTACCAGTTGCAGGCAGGTTTTAATCCGTCAACTGGTTCCTTGTCTTCACAAGGTGAGCTATTTTCGCGCAATGCCTACGTTGGCCTGGAAAGCAGTTTCGGTACACTAACCGTGGGCAAGCAATGGAATTTCAACGATGACTGGCTTGTTGGTAGCGTGTTCAAAGGGGGATATAACTCCGGAGCGGTTTTCAAGTTTTCCGAGTTTGATGCGGTCAGCGAAATCTACAGTAGAACTATTAAGTATGTAACGTCGAACTTCGGCGGTCTGCAAGGTGGTCTTATGTACTCGGCAGGTGGGAATGCCGGAAATCTTTCTGCGGGCAATATTTTTAACATCGCTCTCAAATATGCACAGGGCCCATATATGTTGGCTGCCAGCTATGACCAGGAAAAAGATGGGGCTGCAGTCAATAACACTGGCAACCTCTACAAGCTGACTACCATCGGCGGCAGCTATGCCTTTGAGTCTGCACGTGTAAGGCTTGGATATGCCAATAGTAATATCGGCGGCCCCGGTAGTTTTCAGTCTATTCCCAGCCTGACAGCGAGAAAGGCCAACGTTTTCGAACTCGGCTTAGACTATGACGTTACCTCAGCATTTACCACATCCGCAGATTTCCTGCACCGTGAGAATACGACGCTTTCCAACAGCACCAATGTTTATCGCTTGCTTGGCGAGTATAGGCTTTCCAGACGCACTAGTCTGATTGCCAACCTAGCCTATCTGAGCAATGCGGGTGGCGCGTCAGAGTCGTTGGTCAATACCAATTCTACAGCTGCGGGTGGCGGCTTTGCCAATCAGACGCAAACCGGTCTCGCGGTTGGCATTCGCCATGCGTTTTGAACCAGTGATCAATGTTACATATTTGGGTGCTCCTTCCGGCATCTGAAGCTTCACTTTTTTCTTACACACTACTTTTAAGGAATAATCATGAACAAACGAATAATGTTGAAAGCCTTTGCCGCCGCAGTAATCACCGTATGTGTTGGCTCAAATAGTGCGCTGGCCAATGAAGCAGTACTCAAGATTGGTGTCGATGGTGTCATGTCTGGCGCAGCGGCTTCCTGGGGATTGGTGAACAAGTATTGTGCCGAAACTACTGCGGATATGTATAACGCCAAGGGCGGTATCGATATCGGCGGGAAAAAATATAAAATCCAGGTGGTGGCACTGGATGACAAGAACGACCCTAATATATCTATTTCCAACGCCGAAAAACTCACTAGCGAAGGCATCAAGTACATCATCGGACCGAACATCGATACAACGGCGATCGCTGTGAAACCAGTGATGGAACGCGCCAAGGCGATGGACTTTCCTTATGCGTTCTCGAAAGAGCTGTATCAGTCGCCAGCTAGTGCTTCCGTTCTGGGCATGGTAGCTTCGTACCAAGTCGGCCCCGTTATTTACAAATATTTGAAGGATGTAAAAGGCGTCAAATCAATTTCCTTCGTGGCACGCGACGAGTCCGATGCCAAGAACCAGCAGGTAGAAGGGGTGGCTGCAGCCAAGGCGCTGGGACTGAAAGTGATTGCGGATAATGACAGTTATGAGCCAGGCACCATGGACTTTATGCCGATCATGACGAAAATCGTTATGGGTAAGCCAGACGCGATCGTCCTGTCCGGCGTTGCACCGTCGGACGCACCGCTGTTAATCAAGGCAGCACGCGACTTGGGCTTCAAGGGCACTATCTCGACCGAAACTGGCCAGGATGCCAAGATCCTAGCCCAAATCGCAGGTAACAAGGCAAATGGCTTCCTGTCAGTTGGTGGCGCGTCGACTCCTGCCATTCAGTCCGATTACATGAAGCAGTTTGTCAAGGATTACAAAAAACGCGTGGGTGAGTGGAATGATGAAGCTGGTACAAAAGTATATGCGCTCGAGATGATCCTAGCCGTGCTACAAAAGAACCCTAAGGCGATGACTGATGTAGAGGTATTCAAGAAAGCAATGCCGACCTTTAAAATGATTAATCCATTCGTAAAAACCAAAACCATCCTGCAATTTGTGGGGACTAAAGACTTTGGCCGAAAATCGCAAGTGGGTGTGCCGCTCATCGTAAATGCATACAAGAATGGCAGCTTCTCCGCAGTATATGTAGGTCAAGTACAAAACTGATTGCCTAGTTCATAGAACGCGTCACAGCAAATCCTGGGCCGGTTAGCGCCGGCCCTCTTATCTGCAATTTAGAAAGTCACTCTCAGATGATGTTACAGATATTAATTAATGGACTAATACTCGGGTCGGCCTACGCGCTGATCGCGCTGGGACTCACCATGGTGTTTAGCATCATGAAGGTGGTCAATTTCGCGCACGGACAGATGTATATGCTCGGGGGCTTTGTGGTGTATTACTTGTATGGTCAATTCGGCCTGCCGTTTTTTGCGGCACTCGTGTGCGCCGGCATCGTGCTTGGTATCGTCGGCATACTATTCAACCGATTTTTGTTTCAGCCTGTCCTCGCAAATGCCTCGCGTGAAGAAAATAGCATGCTGATGGCGGTGGGCACGGCGTTGCTTTTGGAGAATCTTGCACTATCGCTGTTCGGCGAAAAACAGCGTGGCGTACCCTCACTCATTCACGGAATACTGATTTTGGGCAACGGTCAGGCGTATGTTCCGTATGCCAGTCTGATGGTGGCCAGCATTGCGATTGCATGCATTGTGGCCTTGCTACTTTTCGTTCAATTTACCAAGCCCGGGCGAGCTTTGCGCGCGGTCGCACAGGACAAGGAGGCGGCGATATTGCAAGGAGTCAATGTCAAGAACGTGACCACGCTCGGCTTTGCAATTGGCGCCGCCTTGGCAGGCATTGCTGGTGGCCTATTAGTGACACTTTATGGCGTTAACACAGGGATGGGTACCAATATTTCTATCAAGGCTTTCGTCATGATAATGATTGGCGGTGCAGGGGTGACTACGGGCGCGATTGTCGGCGGTTTTGTCCTAGGTATGGCCGAATCGATCGGTTATGTCATGCTACCTAGCGGCCTGACTTATCTGCTAATTTTCAGCGGAATGATTGTGTTCCTGATCTTCAAGCCTAACGGCTTGTATGGGAAGCCATGGGGCTGATGCCGACATTCGCTGTTTGCCCGACGACCGTGACTTAATTCCACGAAAGTGATCCAACATGAAACCAAACAAAAAACGTGATCTTAAAGCAATTTTGATTCTTTTATTCAGTCTCGCAGTCATTCCATTCTGGATCGGCAATTCACACTATATGATGTCAGTGTTGATGAATTGTGCCGGCTTGTCGATCATTGCCAGTGGTGTCTGGCTGACTTTTTCGATTGGCCGCATCAATATCGGCCAGTCCGGTTTTGTCCTTATTGGGGCCTATGCGACCGCGATCCTGCTCTCTAGAGCCAACTTGAGTTATTGGCTGGTTTTGCCGCTTTCCGCCTTGTTCGCAGGTGTGATCGGCCTGGTTATCGGTAGTGCTATCCTCAAGCTTAAGGGCATTTATTTCTCGATGCTGACGATTTGCCTAGCTGAAAGCATACACCTTGCATTTCTCAATGGTGGAAGCTTCACTCTAGGCTCAATGGGTATTACGGATTTGCCGCAACCGTTTCAGACCGACTCGGCATGGCCGATGTATTACCTTGTGGTCGCACTGCTGGCACTTGCCATTTTGGTGACCTGGCGAATGCATTATTCACGCCTAGGCGGGATTTTTCGCGCCATGCGTCTCAATGAGGATCTGGCCGAAAGTTTCGGTGTCGATGTCTGGCGCTACCGCATCGTTGCTTACGCGATTGCTTGTTCCTTAGGCGGAATTGGCGGAAGCTATCTTACGGTACTTACGCAAAGCGTGTATCCCCAGAGCTTCACAATAAATGACAGCGTCTACTACATGCTGTTCTGCTTTCTGGGAGGACTCGGGTTTGTCAGTAGCGCCATGGTCGGCGCGTTTACGCTGACCATACTGTTCGTATTGCTGCAGAGTTTTCAGCAATATCAGTCTTTGATCTATGGCATCATTATGATTGCGGTGATGCTGGTCATGCCCAATGGCTTGATGGCATTACGCCTGCCAAGCTTCGGCAAGGAAAGACGTCTACCAAGCTTCGGCAAGGAAAGACGTCTACCAAGCTTCGGCAAGGAAAACGCAAAATGAGCTTGCCCATTCTCGAAGCGCAGTTGGTCACGATGCAGTTTGGCGGTCTTGTTGCTAACGATAACATTTCTCTGTCACTCGGTACGGTTCCTGGCAAAGTTACTTCGGTGATAGGTCCGAACGGTGCCGGAAAGAGCACGTTATTCAAGATATTGGCTGGTTTCATGACGCCTACGTCTGGCAAGGTGCGCCTGTTTGGCGAAGACGTCACCGGACTGGCGCCGCACAAGATTGCACGCAAGGGCCTAGTGCGCACCTTTCAGGAAACTACAATCTTTCCAGAACTCACGGCGTTAGAACACGTCTCGATTGCGCACCAGCTTTCACGTTCGACCAGCGACCTCAACGTGTTTCTGGGGAGCCGAGCCGCACGAAATGACGAGCAGCGCTTGCAAGCCGAATCGCTTGATATTCTCAATTTTCTTGAACTTGGCGCCATCGCTGATAGCGTTGCCAAGAACCTGCCGCATGGCTTTTTGCGGCTGCTGGGCATCGCCATGGGCATGGCTGCCAAACCTCGCGTATTACTATTGGATGAACCGTATGCCGGCTTGAATCCAGATGAAACCTTTCGTGCCGTGGAAGTTACTCGCAAGATTGCAGCGACTGGTGTGTCTATTCTTTTGGTCGAACATGACATGAAGGCCGTTATGAGCATTTCCGATCACATTCATGTGCTCTATTTTGGCAAGAAAATCGCAGAAGGTACCCCAGAGGAAATTCGCAATAATCCTCATGTCATTGATGCCTATCTTGGCAAGGAAGATGAGGACATCGGATTATGAGCAAACCCCATCTCGAACTCAAAAACGTATCGATGTGCTATGGCCAGGTAAGAGCATTAGGAAATGTTTCGCTGCATGTAAACACTGGTTCCATCGTAGCCTTGATCGGTGCCAATGGTGCGGGGAAGTCATCCGTCCTGCGCGCTATTACTGGACTGAGACCAGTTCAGGCGGGAGAGGTATTGCTTCACGACGAAAGCATCAGAGGCACGCCGGCGCACGCATTGGTGGGCAGAGGTGTCGCAATGGTACCGGAGGGCCGGCATGTCTTTCCTTACATGTCGGTGAAAGACAATTTGCTGATGGGCGCGTACACACGCTGTGACAAAGCCGAGATTCTGGTCGATCTGGAACGTGCTGTAGAGTTCTTCCCACTCTTGAAAGAGCGCTATCACCAGCAATGCTCCAGCCTGTCGGGTGGTGAACAGCAGATGGTAGCGATTAGCCGCGCGCTGATGGCTAGACCGCGCCTGCTTTTGCTTGACGAACCTTCCCTGGGAATTGCGCCACAGATAATTCGATTGATCGCGCGTAGTATCCTACAAATTAATCGTGATGATGGCGTCACGATCATGCTAGTCGAGCAAAATAGTCGCATGGCCTTGATGATTTCGGAATATGCCTATGTGTTGGAAACGGGCCGTGTCGCGCTTGAAGGCAAATCTAAGGATCTGCTAAACGACCCACATATCAAGCGGCTTTATCTAGGTGCATAAGCGCACCTTTTTTTAATTATAGACGCAAGATTTAAGATACCTAAGGACAGTGACATGAAAATCAAAATCATCAATCCCAATACCACATACAGCATGACCGAAAAGATTGGGCATTGCGCACGCAGTGTGGCCACAACCGGAACCGAGATTATTGCGGTGAACCCCTCAATGGGGCCGGTCTCCATCGAGAGTTATTACGACGAGGCTATGAGCATACCGGGTCTGCTAGACGAAATTCGTCACGGTGAAGCGGTCGGCGTCGATGGCTACGTCATCGCATGCTTTGGCGATCCAGGCTTGTATGCGGCGCGGGAAATTGCGCGAGGACCGGTAATTGGCATCGCTGAAGCGGCCATGCATACGGCCAGTTTCATCGGTACCAGTTTTAGCATTGTCACTACACTGGCACGCACTCGTGGTATGGCTTGGCACCTTGCCGAGATGTATGGCATGGCGCGTTTTTGCCGCAAGGTGCGAGCCTGCGAACTGTGCGTTCTCGACCTGGAAAAACCAGGAACAAATGCCTTCCGCGTCATTGCCGACGAATGTCGGCGTGCTCTGGACGAAGATGAGGTCGATAGCATCGTACTAGGTTGTGCCGGCATGGCCGAACTGTGTCGCGCTATCAGCAATGAGATTGGCGCCCCCGTGATTGATGGAGTCAGCGCTGCGGTCAAAATGGTAGAAGGCTTGGTACAGCTCGGGCTAGGTACGAGCAAGCGCGGTGACTGGGCTTACCCGTTGTCAAAACCGTACGTCGGCTTGTTGGAATCCTTCGCTCCGGTCCGCGGACTATGATCCATTCGATTCCCTCTGTATTGTTCCCGATAACCTGACCTATGAAAACTCCTTCTGTTTACCCACGCGATCTGATCGGTTATGGTCGCACCCCGCCCCACCCGCAATGGCCTGACGCTGCCCGGATCGCAGTGCAATTTGTACTTAATTACGAAGAAGGCTCAGAAAATAGTGTGTTGCATGGGGACGCGGCTTCCGAACAGTTTTTGTCTGAGATTAACGGCGCTGCTCCCTATTCTGCGCGCCACATGTCGATTGAATCAATTTATGAATATGGCTCGCGTGCCGGAGTGTGGCGCATTCTGCGTGAATTTGAGGCGCGCAGGCTGCCTTTGACTGTTTTTGGTACCTCTATGGCGCTGCAAAGGCATCCGGAACTGACTCAGGCGTTTGTTGAACTGGGCCATGAAATTGCCTGTCACGGTTGGCGCTGGTTGCATTATCAGAATGTCGACGAAGCGACCGAGCGCGAGCACATGCTGATTGCAGTCAATATCATTAGACAACTCACGGGTCAGGCACCTCAGGGTTGGTATACCGGACGTGATTCGCCTAATACCCGCAAGCTGGTCGTAGAGCATGGCGGTTTTGCCTATGATGCTGATTATTATGGTGATGACCTGCCATTCTGGACAACGGTTAGTTGTACCGATGGCAGTACCAAGCCGCATCTTGTTGTGCCATACACGCTCGATGCCAATGACATGCGCTTCGTAACACAGCCGGGAATCAGCACGGCAGATCATTTCTTTCAGTATCTGAAAGACAGTTTTGACATACTTTATGCTGAGGGGGATCCAAATGGCCTCGATGCACCGAAGATGCTATCGATCGGCATGCACTGTCGCCTGCTGGGTCGTCCGGGTCGATTCCGTGCGCTACAGAAATTTCTTGATCACATCCAATCCCACGATAATGTCTGGGTATGCCGCCGCATCGATATTGCTCGGCACTGGATGCAGACCTTTCCTTTTTCCGGATAGGTGTGCCTCGCATGAATCAGCCCACAGAATGGAATGAAGTAGGAGAGTACATCATCGCGCATGCCCTCTTGCTCGCCCAATATAGCGAAACACCTAGCATGATGATGCGCACATATCTCACCCCTGCACATCATGCGGCGGCACAGCAGATAGCGGCTTGGATGCAAGAAGCTGGTATGACGATTAGGCGTGACGCCATTGGCAATATAATTGGCCGTTATGAGGCTGCCGTGCCTGGTGCACCCGCCTTACTGACAGGTTCGCATTTTGATACCGTGCGCGATGGCGGCATCTACGATGGCATGTTAGGTGTCCTACTTCCAATTGCCTGTGTTGCGCAGTGGCATAGTGCAGGCCGTCGCTTTGCGCATGCCATCGAAGTGATCGGCTTTGCCGAAGAAGAAGGGGTGCGCTTCAAAGCCACGCTGCTTGGTAGCCGTGCGCTTGCCGGTACGTTCGATGCACGCGTGCTGGAGAATGAAGACGATAGCGGCATGACAATGCGCGACGCGATCAATTCGTCTGGTCTGGGTTATACAGTCGATGACTTGCCCGGTGCGTCCTACCGGCACGAGAAAGTTCTTGGTTTTGTCGAAGTGCATATCGAGCAGGGACCAGTTTTACTCAATGAAGATCTGCCGCTGGGAGTGGTGACGGCTATTTCTGGCGCAACCCGCTTAATGGTCGATATTGAAGGCATGTCCGGCCATGCGGGCACGGTGCCAATGCACTTGCGCCGGGACGCTGCAATGGCGTCTGCCGAGATATGCTTATTCATCGAACAACGCTGCCAAAATGCGACCAATGCAGTGGGTACGGTCGGAGAATTCAACATACCGAACGGGGCGACAAATGTCATTCCAGGCAAGACGCAGTTTTCAATTGATATTCGTGCCGAGGGCGATGTCGAACGAAGCACGATTGTGCATGACGTTCTCTTAAAAATTGAGGAAGTCGCCACTCGCCGCAATGTACGTGCGCTAGTGCGCAAAACCCATGAAGCTGAAACCGTCCCATGTTCAGTTCGATTGCAGAAACAGTTGAAGGCTGCTTTGGAGCAGGTAGGCCAGCCAGTGCGGTACTTAGCTTCTGGCGCTGGCCATGACGCGATGGCGATAGCCGCTCTCACCGACGTAGCGATGCTCTTCGTTCGCTGCGGCAATGGCGGCATTTCGCACCACCCGAGTGAAACGATGACAGTACAAGACGCCGCGCTCGCCGCGAAGGTCTTTGCTCGATTTGTTGAACATTACCATCACTGACCATTCTTATAGGCGTATTAAAAATTACCATGTCGAACTTATTGAATTTTAGAGATATTCACGCTGCGCTTGATTGCTGGGTCGACGAACATTTTAACGAAGAATCTGCCTTCCTGCAGGATATGATTCGCATCCCGACCGATACACCACCGGGGAATAATGCTCCCCATGCGAACTACGTTGCGCAACGAGTGCGTCAATTTGGGTGGCAAGCTGAACAGCATGTGGTCCCGGAACAGACGGTAACTGATTACGGCATGACGTCCATTACCAATCTGATCGTGCGTCGCCGCTATGCCGGACAAGGCCCGACGCTGGCGCTTAACGCGCATGGTGATGTGGTGCCGCCAGGCGAAGGATGGACCAAACCTCCTTATGGTGGTGTCATTGAAAACGGGCGCATTTACGGACGCGCGTCTGCGGTATCGAAAAGTGATTTCGCCACTTATATCTTCGCAGTACGCGCGCTTGAAGCACTGGGCGTTCCACTCAAGGGTGCGATTGAGCTGCATTTTACCTATGACGAGGAGTTTGGCGGACTGCTTGGCCCGGGTTGGTTGCTTGATCACAAATTAACTCAGCCTGATTATGTTATTGCTGCCGGCTTTAGCTACCAGATTATTACCGCGCACAACGGATGTCTACAGTTTGAAGTTAATGTGATCGGCAAAGCAACTCATGGCTCAATGCCCGAAACCGGATTTGATGCGTTGCAGGCTGCAAACGCTATCCTCAATGCGATTTATGCCGCTGTGCCAATGCTTACAACGCGTCGCTCAGGTGTTTCGGGGATTTCTCATCCCACCATGATCGTGGGGCGTATTGACGGCGGCACCAATACCAATGTGGTGCCCGGCAAGGTGGTATTGAAAATAGATCGCCGCCTGATTCCAGAAGAGGATCCGGCGCAGGTTGAATCCGAAGTGCGCAGCATGATTGAAAACGCCGTTAGCGGCTTGCCTGGCATCCGGGTAGAAATCAGGCGATTGTTGCTGGCATACCCACTGCGTCCACTGGCAGGGCATGAAGCGCTTGTAATGAGCCTGCAAAAAAACGCGAGAGCTATTTTCCGGGAAGATATCCCCGCAACCGGAACTCCACTATATACGGATGCGCGACTATATTCTGAGCATAACATACCTGTCGTTATCTACGGGGCAGGGCCGCGTACCGTTCTGGAATCTAATGCAAAGCGCTCGGACGAGCATTTGGAGCTGGAAGATCTACGGCGTGCAACAAAGGTGGTGGCGCGCACACTGCTGGATTTCCTCGGCAACTGATAATTGGTAGACTAGGTGTCGCCCCCCTCAGTAAAGAAGGCGCTACTGTCAACTTGTCGATGGAAACCCTGAAGCCGATTATAATCGGACGAGCCTTCTCTATACAAGTCGGGTGCATTGCACATAGTCTAGGGCACTTCTACAAATTCCCCGTAAATCTGGTGCACCCAGATAAAGCATCAAACGTCAAACATCCATAGCCAATCAGTACCCCGAGTTCCCCATGTAAAACAGCTTCTTCGATCTTGAGAACTGCTAGGTTAGTCTGAATGACGCTGGGGGCACACTCAAGCGTTTGAACGCCGTTATTGACTGGGAGATATTCCGTCTCAGCCTTGCCCCTCCACTGCAACAAACAACGCGAGAACACGGCTGGGCACAAAGTTACTTGTAGGGTTCTGATGTTCAAGATGTTCATCTTGAGCGACTGCACGGCCTGTCCTTTGAGTGACTGCGATACCAGGTCAGCGACCGGCTGTCCTTAATGCCATTTAGAGTGAATTTATAACATAAGCAACAGGATTGCAGGCAATCATTAATGATTTGTGGCACAATTATTGGATACAAACTTATTAGTAATTGTATCCAGTTTTATCTTGTGCTTCATTGCAAATGAAACACACATTTCATTAGAATCGATACGATGACTACCATTCATTAAACAGAGGATTGATGGCTAAATTGCATGGCAACCAGAAGGAACAAATCAATATGCCTTCTCTAAATGAATCTCTAACAGCTTCCATGGCACCCTCCTCAATTGCCACAAAACGTGGCATGTCAGGCGTAGATAATAAAATATACGACTCTGTCTTTAATGCGGTTATGTACCAACGATTGCCCCCGGGCACCAAATTGACGGAAGCCCATTTTTGCGAGTTATTTAAAGTAAGCCGAACCATTGTGCATAAGGCGTTACAGCGACTTGCACATGCCCATATTGTGGTGCTTAAACCTAACCATGGCGCGAGCATTGCTTCGCCGACGCCGCAAGAAACTCGGGAAATATTTGTTGCGCGGCGCGGTATAGAAGCGGCAATTATTCCGCTCGCCATAGAGCGCGCAAGCAAAGCGCAAATTACGAACTTGCGTAAAATGGCGAAAGAAGAACACGCGGCTTACGAAAATGGTGATCGCGCCAACTGGATAAGACTAAGTGGGGAGTTCCATATTGCGCTGGCAGACATGGCTGGGAACAGTGTCTTGCAGCGCTTTCTATCCGAATTGGTGTCCCGATGCTCATTGATAATTGCGCTGTATCAATTACCCGGGAACGTTTCCTGCAGTCATGATGAGCATGAACGCCTGATTGATTACATCGCAGGTAAAAATGTAAAACTTGCACTTCAAATGATGGAACAACATTTGCTTGCGATAGAAGCGAGGCTCAATCTGAATGATGAGAGAGAAAAAATCAACCTCGCTGAAATCCTTGGTGTTAATCAGTGATCTTCGCCTCCGTGACAGAATGGTTGCAGCAAAAATTGCCATGCCATTTCTGCAGGAAGTAGAATTGAGACATCTTCCCGAATTGCCCAAATGTGTCAAAAAATTATCTTTGAACGAGATGTGCGCCTATGTTCTGAAAGACTTAGGCATCAGTAGTGATGAAAACATCGAGACTCGTATCTGGTGGGTTAGCTTGCCAATAATCCATTTAGCTACTGCGACAGCCGTGGCGATAGATCAATTAGAAAAGCACGGTATACAAATTCCTCGAATGGTCACCTCCTTACAAGCCCAGACCTGATCAGAAAAATTGTAGAAACATCCCAAGAGCACGCCGCACTACTTATCAAAAGTAGAAGGCTCTCTGTCAAGCCGGAATAGCTGGTTCACGTCTATTGCCGTTAATCATTCCTCGCTGTTTTAGGTTCAAAAAATAGTCGAGTTTTTGAACTCGAAGGTTCCAGATTAAAAATTTAGCAAATTCCCTGTTTCCTGATAAAAGATTCCCTGTTCATTTTTTCATCGATTTGATGCGGAAGCGCTGGAAGTGGCTTGCTGAATGGATTGGCACGACACGATCTCATAAAACACACTGGGAAATCGTTAAAACTCCCTGTAAATTTCCCTGTTAATGGGAATATAGTGAGACAGGTTAGCTCCAGACTGTGTCCACCGCCAAGGATCAAACAACCACGCCCCTTTCGGGGCGTTTTTGTTTTTGACCCCTCTCGCTACCCCCTCCCACAACTTTTGACTGATCGGCGGCTTCTGGCTATTTACTATGCCAAAGTATCTATAGAAAAACCGCCACTCGGACGGGTTCTGTCTCCAGGTATTACTGTTGCACCTGCTTCTTGCCGCAGGCGATTTTCAACAAATTTTCACCGTTGGTATCTGGTTCAACATATCTCCAGCTATCAGGATTCTGCATACTATCCATCGGTTCTCCCATTCCCATATTTCCAGTCATAAAAGTAATTTGGAGTAGGCGCAACTTTTTTTCATCGCACTCAAACTCGAATAGTGGTCTCGCTGATAACCAACTCTCTTGACTTGTTGCTTCATGCTGGGCAGATCTTCCAATCTGGCAAGCTCCACATCCTTGCTATCTTGCCATCTTCATGAATCCTTGATGGTTCGTAATCACGGGACAAATTATTTTCTTCTGCAATTAACACCCACTCCGCCATAGCATCACTGCACACGAAAGCCAGCAGCATCAAACTAATTTACGTACCATTCCCCCTATTATCTTATCTGCCCCTGAGTGTTCCTTTAGTGCCTCAGCAAAAACCCACCATTCTGACGGGTTAAATATCTACCTGCGATGCCCCTAAATGTCCCGCTAGTGTCCCACCAGAAACAACCAGATTTTAGCGATCCACAATATATAGACCACGGGCTAGGCGTTCTTTTGTGTTGTATCACGACGCATCAAGGGACAGACTCCCACGACTTTCATTTGGAGTCACGTCATGCAGATCACCAAATATTTATTCACTGCAATTGCGCTTTCAGTATCTGGGTGTCTTTCAAACTGGGGGCAGGCCAGGTCGGCAAAATTGAATTGGTCAGTATCAATGTTGGCTACCGCACAGACCTGCTGCAACATTAAGTTCAATCTGATTACTTGCCATTTTTACGCCTGCTCATGTACTGCTTTTGGAAAAAAAATTTCTGCCCGGTAAGTACCCTGATCGTTGGGATAACGATTAATTTTTTAAAGGAGATACACAGTGAGCAATACCTCTTTAGATAACAGCGCTGATGATACAAAGGGTACGTTGCTGGTGGTTGCCGTAACAATTCTTGCAATTATTCCCCTAATTATTGGTTATTGGGCCTCTCAAACTGGCGGAGGTTTGTAAGCAGGCAAGTCGCCAGAATAATGAAAGCCGGTGAAAAGCCGGCTTTTTTAACAAATGCGTGGGGCAAATACCGGTTGAGGAAGACGTGTTTAAATTATCTTTGGCAATCAGTAGTCATTCATGAATTTCTGCTGGACTATATTTGGAACGACTCTTGAGATGGCCTTAGCCTTAACTTGTTTTAATCGCCTAAAGAATCGAACTCATGAGCAGATAAAAGATATAAGGGGATACAGCGATAACCCAGGCTCCCATTTGGGGGTGGACGAAAAACGAATCCAGCACATCTTTGTAAGTTGTGTCGGCATCAAAAAAAGTTATGATTAAAGGAATAACAACGAGTCCCAAAAAGAAGCAGCCCAGGAAGACAAGCAATTCCTTCGTAAAACGGCGTTTAGTCGGTGTACTCATTTTTAATTACACACTCGGAATTTGATTACCCATAAGCTTATACTCTTGGCGGCGTTTTATCATCAAACTTTATTGTCTCTCCTGCCCAATTTCCGATATAACATTGCCCGGCACAGGAACGAATATCTCCATGACCATCGGTCATCAGTTTGAGCTGGTCTTCGTTGGGTTTATCCATGTTGATCATGGCTAGCGTGGGGGCAGGTCGCCGTACTTTGATTGATAATATGCCACGTCCAACGCCATTAACCTGGCGAACTCAGCCATATCTTCCTTGCTGACATTTTCGATAAGTTGGTCGGCCATTTTGTAGTATTGTGCGAACGTTGTTAACGTCAGACTTGGTGGAATCTCCCGGAATGAAGAAGTACTTTAACCGAATCTTGTTGCTCGTGGCATTGTCGCTGGCTGCCGTTACCCTCGGCGGCTGTTGTTACCTTACCGGGCATGACAGGATGGAATGCTCGATTCATACTTCTTGAAATTCGGCCTGCTACCGGGCGAACTGCCTTCTTGCACTGACGCTCGACAGACGCCAGACGCGCCAAAACGTTTCCAATCAATTTCCCATCTACCAATTAAAGCCGGCGGATAGCAATATCCACAGCCATCTGCGTATGTAAGCCTGATGACGCCTGGACAAATCCGCTGAGCGATCGGCGGGTACCACTTTCCGGAGCAGTACCGCAGCCATCCCTGCACTGGGGGAGGGATGGTCAAACACCCCTGCTTAGGGGTTTATGGATCAAATCCGCTGCCGCGAAATTACCAACCTGTGCGCTTGCCAATAGTTCACCAAACACTGGCTTGATCATGAAAACACACTTCAATTTATGTGGCCGGCTTGCCGGATTGGCTCCCTTTCCTACGCCATATGACTTATTCAGCTTGCCATACATCTCCTTCTAAACTGGCCTCGCAATTCGTTTTGACTCTTTTCACTTATATTTTTTAATCGAACTTGGGAGTACGACAATGGTACATAAATACTGCAGTAATTCGATTGCGACCAGCAATAGAAACTTGAAGAAATTGATGGTCGGTTTTGCGGTGCTGGCAAGTTTTGCCGGCGCATCGACCAGTTATGCCGGACAAACTTTTCAAATGGGTGACGACAAGTCGCTTTCGCTGGGCTTTGGCCTGAGGAGCAGCTTTACCAGCGTGCAAAATGGCGCGCCCGACGGCACCTCGCGTTCAAAGTCGTTCAATATCGACGATGCCCGTTTGTATATCTCCGCCCATCTCAACAAAATGATCAGCGGTACGCTGAATACCGAGCGGGATTCAGCAGGGAACATCGTTCTTATGGACGGGTTTACCGAGTTTGCATTCGGCGACGATTTCAATGTCAGGGCCGGCCGGGTGATACCGCCGTCCGACCGGTCCAATCTGGATGGCCCGTTTTATCTTAACGCGTGGCAGTTTCCGGGCGTGGTTTCGCAGTATCCCAGTCTTGCAATAGGCCGGGACAACGGGATGCTGGCCTGGGGTAAACCGATGGGTGGCAAGTTCGTATACTCGGTAGGCGCATTTACCGGACACAATGCCGTGGCGGGAGATTCCAACGCTGCCGCAAGTCCGTTGTACGCGGGAAGATTGGTATACAACTTTTTTGATCCGGAACCGGCACCGGCCTATTACAACGCCAGCACTTATTATGGTTCGAATAACATCCTGACCGCCGCACTGGTATTTCAGCACCAGAATGATGGCGTGGGTTCATCCCCGAGCGCGGCGGGAAACTACAATTCATGGAGCACCGACTTTCTCTATGAATCGAAAGAAACCGGATCCGGTGTTGTGACCGTGGAAGGTGCCTAT
>Ga0307375_10002536_pt1 | contig 18627 bp, 14 predicted proteins | sample TR1MG_FD_202531 | JGI IMG/M metagenome (GOLD analysis project Ga0307375, IMG submission 202531) | Soil microbial communities from Risofladan, Vaasa, Finland - TR-1 | ecosystem: Environmental > Terrestrial > Soil > Coastal area > Acid sulfate soil | place: Finland: Risofladan, Vaasa | collected...
TCAATGGTACAATAAAACAGAGATTTTCGCCTTCTGAGGCTTCTATTTATTCATTAAAGCCAACCTCGAAGGATTTTGGGCTTAAAACAGCTATTAAAGAAGAGAAAAATCCTGAGTTGATAGAAATCTGTATTGATTCAATTAAAAAATATGTAGAAAATATAGTTGAAGGAAAATTTAATCTTTCAAAACTCGAAGACAGAGAAACAAAGGTCTGCGGCTTTTGCGGTTTTCGTTCTATCTGCCGCATTCAAGAAGCAAGCTAAAAAGAGAAATTAAAATTCTATAGTCTCGGAGAATTGAAATAATTTAAGCTTCGATAATGCACATTAGAATTCGTTATTTTCATTTTTCCAAATTTGTCAAATGACGATATGAAAAAAACATCAATATTTTATTATCTATTGATTGCCCTTTTATTCGCTCCAAATTGCTTTTCCCAACTTAACAAAAGGAATTTGGTTAAAGCAGAAAAATATCAACTTCAAAAATTCTATAAGATAAATAAAATTCTTTATCCGGGTGACTCAAGTATAAATATTACATACTATGGACTTAACCTTAATATTACTTACTCTCCAAATTATTTGAAAGGCATCGCAACTATAAATGCTAAAAGTACCGAGAATGGACTAACAAATTTTTTTCTTGATCTTCAAGATACGATGCATGTAGACTCTGTGCTTTTAAATGGCAGCCAAATATACTTCAAGCATTCATTAGCTAAATTGGAAATTACTCTCCCCAGGGGTTATAATATAGGTGAGCAATTTTCAGTTGTAATTTATTATCAAGGTGTTCCGGGTTCAAGCGGATTCGGCAGCTTTGAATTTAGCAGCCACAATAATGCACCTGCTATTTGGTCGCTAAGTGAACCTTATGGGGCTAGTGATTGGTTTCCATGCAAAGATACCCCGGCAGATAAAGCAGATTCTTCAGATGTCTGGGTAACATGCAGTAATAGCTTAACAGCGGCTTCCAATGGTACTCTTCAAGCGGTAGTTGATAATGGGGATGGAACTCATACATTTAAGTGGAAGAACATTTATCCTATTGCCCAATATTTAATTTCAATAGCGATATCAAATTATACGGTTTATGCCACATACTATCATTATGCTCCATCTGATTCTATGCCTATTGTATTCTATATTTATCCTGAAGATTTTAACAGCGCAAAACCCTACCTTGATAAAGTTGCAAATATGATAGCCATTTTCTCAAAGTTCTACGGACCATATCCTTTCTTAAAAGAAAAATATGGTGAAGCACAATTTGGCTGGAGTGGAGGAATGGAACACCAAACTATGACTTCACTTGGCGGCTTTGACGAAGATCTTGAAGCGCACGAACTTGCACATCAATGGTATGGAGACAAAATAACTTGCGCCGATTGGCAGGATATATGGCTTAACGAAGGCTTTGCATCTTTCTCAGAAGCCGTTTATTTCGGAGCAGTCTCCGGCTTAAATTCCTATAACTTGATGATGAACTCTTTTATGGATAATGCTAAAAACGCAGTTGGCTCAATTTACGTTCAGAACATTTCAAATGTTAATTCAATTTTTGATTACGACAGGAGCTATGCAAAGGGAGCTGTTGTCCTTCACATGCTTAAGGGAATTATGGGCGACTCACTTTTCTTTCAACTAATGAAAACTTACGCCTCTGATCCTAAAGTTGCTTATGGCGCTGCCACTACTGCCAACTTTGAATCGGATGCAGAGAAAGTTTATGGATCAACCTTAGAATACTTTTTTAATGAATGGATATACGGGGAAGGATATCCTCATTATTCAGTTAGCTGGAACTATAATCATATTAATGATAATATTTATTCAGTTAATCTTAATATTTCCCAAACTACAAATACAAACCCTTCTTTCTTTACAATGCCTATACAAATTCAAGTTAAAACATCAGCGAGTGATACAATCGTAACAATATTTAATAACCGGCAAAATCAGCTAGTCAGTTTTAATGTAAAAGGAACACCGCAGTATATAAACTTCGATCCGAATAATTTGATACTAAAAGATATTTCAATAATTGATTCCGTTGATTTAACTAAGCCTCAAACTTTTACTCTTTATCAGAATTATCCAAATCCATTTAATCCTTCGACTTTAATAAATTATTCAATACCTGTTAACTCAAAAGGTTTTATACCAGTAAAGTTGATTGTATACGATGAATTGGGAAATGTTGTAGCTAAATTAGTAGATAAGTCACAGCCAGCAGGTACATATTCAGTCAAATTTCCTCCAGGCAATAAACACTTTGCAAGCGGTGTTTATTATTATCAAATATTAGCCGGAAGTTATAGCCAAACTAAAAATATGGTGCTGATAAAATGATTTGGCTTGATCATTTAATCACAAAGCAGTTCGCTAATATTCCATTTATGCTTAATTCTGAAATTTATCCTTAAAATAAACCAAAAAATAAGTTAAATTGTCTAACATAAAAATTATTATTCATTTCAAACAATTATATAAATATTATGAAAAATCTAACTTTTCTATTATTCCTTTTTTCTCTTGTTATTATTAGTGGATGCAATAATAAAACTATTCAGAGTACTTGGAGCTCTGGCAAAATTGTAATTGACGGTAATGATACTGATTGGGGAAATACACTTACATACAATGATAAACAAAATTTTATGTATGGTGTGCAGAATGACGGCAAGAATCTCTACCTATGCTTTGCTACTAATGACCCCGACCTTCAAGCTAAAATCATTAGAATGGGACTTACTGTATGGTTCGATAGAACTGGCGGAGATAATCAAAATTTTGGTATAAAATATCCCCTTAACTTTCAGGACATGAATTTCCATCGTACCGAAAGTGAGGATAATCAATCAATGATGCCCCAACGAAATCAAGAACCAATGAGCGCTGATAGGCTAAAGTCATTGCTATCGAGAAAACTAAATGATCTTGAAATTGTCGGCAGAAATAAAGATGACCTTACCCGTATGACCGTATCTGAGTTAAAAGGTATCGAAGTGAAAATGGCTTTTCAAAACAGTACTCTAGTTTATGAAATGAAAATGCCTTTGACATTTAGCCCAGGCGTTCCATATGCACTTAATACTGATACTAGTAAAACTATTAGCATTGGTCTAGAAACCGGTACCATAGATTTAAGCAAAATCAAGAGCAGAGGTGATCGCGGCGGCAGTTCTATAGGCGGCGATAATGCAGATCAAGGGATGGGAGCAGGAGATGGCGATATGAATAACGGAGATGAAGGCGGAGGTAATTCTTACGGAAGACGCAGAGGCGGAGGAGGATATCAATCCGGTGCTTCAATGCCTGCACCGTTTAGCTTCTGGTCTGAAGTAAAACTTGCATCAGGAAAATAAAATCCAATATTTTAATAGTAATTTATTTTTATAGGAACGGAGTTAAAATCCGTTCCTATTTTTATTTTAATAAACTACTCCTTGCCGCTCAATTCTTTATAAAATTTCTGCAACACGTAAAATGCCTTCTTCTTTATTCCTTTATTAGAAATAAGCCCTTTTCTATTCCAACCATCTTCATAATAAGGAAGCACTCTTCTGGGAGACCTGAAATCGCATAAAATCCAAGGTGTCATTCCTCTTAACTGGGGTATCTTCTTTAACATGGCGATCTGCTGTTTATATAGATCTTCCTGGTATTCTTCTGAAAAACGTGTTAATTTATCTGCATGATATCCGCCTAGAGCGTCTGCTCCAAACTCTGTAATTATTACAGGCTTTTCATAGTTTATTTCCCATTTTATTTTTGAGCATTTAACCGGCAAACCATCGTACCAGCCTATGTATTCGTTAAACGCAAGTACATCTACATAGTCTGCAAACGGATCTTGTACAATTTGTGTTAAAGGGTCACCGGCATTCGTATGCTTTTCCATTGCAGCGCTAATCAATCTTGTTCCATCCATTTTTCTTGCAACCTTTGACAACGCAATAAGGAATTCATTCCTTGCATCGCTGACAGGTGTTTCATTTCCCATTGACCATATTATAACAGATGCGCTGTTTTTATCACGTTCAATTGCTTCGCTTAATTGATTCTCTGCGTTTGCTAGTGTGTTTTTGTTCTTCCAGTCAATAGTCCAATAAACAGGAGTTTCCTCCCAAACCATTAATCCCATTTCCTCTGCTGTATGAATCATATTTTCATTATGAGGATAATGTGCAAGCCTTACAAAATTGCACCCTAACTCCTTAGCCCAGCCAAGGAGCATCTCATCATCCTCTTTTGAATATGCTCTTCTTCCTTTTAATGGATTTTCTTCATGAATACTAATACCTCTTAAGAAAACAGATTTGCCATTAAGAATAATGTCAGTGCCCTTAGTAGAGATAGTCCTAAAACCAATTCTATCTTTAATTTTATCGTTACCCGAAGAGACAATAACTTTATATAGTTTTGGGTTCCCGGGTGACCACAATGATAAGTTTTCAACAGGGATATTAATATTCACATATCCTGAATCATTAGTCTCAAATGTTTTTTCAATCTTAACGCCGGGGATTTCAATTTTAACATTCTGTTTTGATGTTATTCCGTTAAGTTTGACAAAGCCCTCAATTTGATCAAAAGAATTTTTTTTAAGCTGGATAAAATAATCCTGAATAAATGCTTTTGGCTCTTCAACAACATAAACGTCCCTCGTTATACCGCCGTAATTCCACCAATCAGTCATTATAGTCGGAACTCCGCTCATATGACGCTTATTATCAACCTTTACAACAACAAAATTATTTCCCTTCTTGATCAGGCTTGTTATCTCAAAACAAAACGGAGTAAAGCCTCCTATGTGCGTGCCAACTTTTGTTCCATTCACATAAACGACTGACTCATAATTAGCGGCACCAAAATAAATGAACAATCGTTTATCTAAAATATTTTTAATCTTAAAATCCTTCTTATACCATACTGTACCTTCGTAATAAAAGAGCATTGGGTCCTGAGAATTCCAATCTCCCGGTACCTTTAGAACATGCTCTTTTGTAAACTTATATTCGATTAATTGAGTCTTGTCAGTCTGAATTTCGTTTCGAAAAAATCCGTTGTCGCTTTCTTTATGCCTATAATTGTAGAATCCCGACTCATAGGGGTCAATAATTATTTGCCAGTCACCGTCAAGTGAAGTTGTGTTTCGCCCCTCTATATTTACTAACGGTACGTTCTGCGCCTTTAGAATAGCCGCGTTAGAAATAATTAAAAGCGAAATCACAGATAGTATATATGTAGGGTGGAATGATTTACAGTTCTTCATAGTATTTACTTTTATCATTATTATTAAAAATATTGAGGCTTGCATATGAATTAGATTAAACTTATAGAAGTCTTTAACATGAATTAAAGCCAGTCCCCATCACAAAATAATAAAACTCTGGAAATTTTACTACCAAATCGAATATTTAATGAGGAAAAAAAATTAAGATATGAATATAAGTTTGAAGAAAATAAGGACAGTAATAAAAATTTCGGAATGTAGAAATAAAGAAGCCCTCGTTTCTGCGGGGGCTTCTTTATAAATACTTGATATTTACTTTAATGATTTAAGAACTGTCTCAGCAACTGCTTTATATACCGGATCAGCTTTAGCTTTCTCCAGTGACTCCTTAGCTTTTTTTACGTCGTTCTTTTTACTATAGGCCACACCCATATAATAATAAGGACCGCCTTCGCCAATAGTCTTTTTGTATTTTAATGCATTCTGGCAAGCTTTAATCGTATTATCATATTGGTTTAATAAGAAATAATCCCTTGCTAAGAAAAGATAAGCTGCATCATAATTGTTGTAACTTACTGCTTTGTTCAAATATCCAATCGCTTTTTTATAATTCTTAACTTTATCTGCTCCTTGACCAAGATTTGTATAAGCAAGAGACATGTTAAACTTTACTGCATTCTGTAAAGTGCTGTCTTTTGAAGTATCCAAAACCTTCTGAAAATTATCAATTGCTTCCTGATACTTACCCAAACTAAAGTATACGTTACCGAGATCATTATATGCGGCTTCAAAATCAGGTTTAGCTTGAATTGTACTCTTGTAATAAGTTACAGCCTCATTAAGATTATTAAGTTTTACCTCTGCAACAGCTAGCTGGTAATAAATGCGATAATCTTTTTCAACCTTCAGTGCAGCTTCGAAATCCGATAAGGCACCTTTATAATCAGCTTTTTGCATCTTATCCAAACCGTCATTAAATGGCTTTACGGCTGCAGAATCCATAGTTTGTGCAAATGCGCTGTAAGAAAAAAAGAGCATTAGCACAAAACTGAAAATTAAAAAAGTTTCTTTCTTCATAAATAACTCCATTTTTGTTAAATTAATAAATTATTAAATGCAGAAGTGTAAAAATATCAAGACACTAAAATGTGCAAAAATCTAAAGAAATCACATTACCAATAGAATTTTTCCGCATACATAAAAAATATATGAGTAAATAATAATAATCAATGAAATATTTATTCTTTTGACACAATTGTCACAATTTTTAGTATAATTTAATATAGTCCAACCAACATAAAGTTTATAACCACTATAAATAAAAAAGGCGTCAATTCAGACGCCTATCAGACATAAATTCCCTTATTAAGGGCTTAAAAAAAATATCTTATTACTTGCGTGCCTTCGCTTCATTAACTACGATATTTCTTCCTTCTAATTCTGATTCATTCAATGCCTTAATAGCATTTTCTGCATCAGTAGAGTTCTCCATTTCAACAAAACCAAAGCCTCTTGACCTTCCGGTTTCGCGATCTTTAATAACCTTTGCTGAGACAACCGTTCCGTGTCCTTCAAAAGCTGCTTGTAAACCCTGATCGTCTATCGACCACGGTAGAGAACCTACAAATAATTTAGTACTCACTCTAGAACCTCTAAAATAATAATAATAAAAAACACCGGACTAATTCCGGATAAACAAAATTACATATAAAAAACCCCATAACCTAATTATATTGACTTTTCCGGACAGAGCGCACACTAAAATACTAATTCAAAATTAATGATTAAAATGCCTAAAAATATTTTTCTAAACTCATTAAAAACAATTGCTTAACGATCAAATCATTGTCAATAAATTTGTAAATATAACTGTTTTATTTACCTCAAATCGCTAGAATATTGCATTCGATTCTACCAATTTATATGTTTAATTAAGTTAAATATTGGAGGTTTTAAACTTCAATTAAACTTAAAATTTAAGCAAAGTTTAACTGATACGAACAATTCCTATCCAAAATTAGATTGAAACCAATTACTGAATACGTCTAGAAAATTTTCTTCATCCTATGTTATACCTGTACTTAGCAGAGTCAAGTCCCACTCAGATGAACTAAAGGAAATATAATATATAATTTCTCAGTTGGCCGAAATGACGTTATTTTATTTATCATAATGAACTTGAAAACAATTCCTGCTGGAATTTGTAAGCCATTTCTGAGTTTGTGCAAATCTTTGGCGAATTAATTTTTATACGTTATAAAATAAAAAAGGGAGTTCTACTGAATCGCGCCACAATAATTCTTAAATTCTTCTAACCTGTTATACTATAATTTATTATTTATTCAACCCATTCTATTTAAATTGCATTTCAGACGCCCAATATTTAATTTTGAAGTCCAATATATTATGAAGAAAAGGAATAAATGTTAAATCTTATTAAGAAAGTATTTGGAGATAAGCATTCTAAAGATCAAAAGCTCCTTTGGCCTGTAGTTGAAGAAATAATTGAAGAGTATGAGAAAATCAAAGACATCACCGATGATGAACTTAAAGCCAAGACTCAAGAATTCAAAGATAAAATTCAAGAATATACTTCGGAAATTAGAGCCAAGATAGACGAACTTAAACTTAAACTTCAGTCAAACGAGGACTTTGACAGGCACAGCATTTATGATGAATTAGATGTCCTTGAAGAAGAACTTGACGAAAAATATGAAGAGATATTAGATGAAATACTTCCCGAAGCTTTCGCGGTTGTAAAAGTAACTTGTCAAAGATTGCTCGGTAAAAGCTGGACTGTAGCGGGTAATAAAGTAACTTGGGATATGGTTCCCTATGATGTCCAGCTAATGGGCGGAGTAGTCCTTCATCAAGGCAAAATTGCAGAGATGGCTACCGGTGAAGGTAAGACTCTAGTTGCTACTCTTCCAGTTTACCTTAATGCGCTTACTGGTCGAGGAGTTCACCTTATTACCGTTAACGATTACCTTGCTCTACGTGATAGTGAATGGATGGGAGAAATCTATAAGTTCCATGGTTTAACCGTCGGAGTTATCCTTAACACTATGGACCCTAATGATAGAAAGAAACATTACGAGTGCGATATTACCTATGGAACCAACAACGAGTTTGGTTTTGACTATCTCCGCGATAACATGACAACTGAAGAGGAATTCCGGGTTCAGAGAAAACATAATTATGCAATAGTCGATGAAGTCGACTCTGTTCTAATTGATGAAGCGAGAACTCCTTTAATTATCTCAGGGCCTGTTGAAGTAGACGATCAGAAGTTTGACGAAATGAAGCCGCGTGTAGAAAGACTTTACCGTCTTCAAACTAATTACGTCGCAAAAATAACTCAAGAAGCTGAAGATCTGCTTAATGCCGGAGGAAAAGAGAATGAACTACAGGCAGGCGTGCAGCTATTAAGAGCTTACCGAGGACTTCCTAAGAATAAAAAACTTGCAAAGCTTTTAAGTGAACCGGATTATAAGAAACTACTTCAATCTACTGAAATGGAGTACCTTCGCGAAAAAGCTAAAAACATGTACATCATTGATGATGAACTTTACTTCGCCATAGATGAAAAAAACAATACGATTGACGTAACCGACAAGGGGAGAGAAGAACTTGCCAGAGGAAGCAGTATTGAAAAAGACTTCTTTATTATTCCTGATCTAGGCACGGAGATTAGTAAGATAGAACATCTCGAAGAACTTTCCGAAGAACAAAAAATCAAGAAGAAAGATGCGCTATACAATCACTTTTCAGAAGCCAGCGATAGGCTTCACACTATCCATCAATTATTAAAAGCATATACTCTTTTTGAAAAAGACGATGAGTACGTAATTACCGAAGATGGAAAAATAGCCATCGTTGATGAATTTACAGGTCGTGTATTACCAGGAAGAAGATATTCAGACGGTCTTCATCAGGCAATTGAGGCTAAAGAAGCCGTAAAGGTCGAACGGGACACTCAGACTCTCGCAACCATTACACTTCAAAACTACTTTAGAATGTATAAAAAGTTAGCCGGAATGACCGGTACTGCTGAGACTGAAGAAGCCGAATTTTTCGAGATTTATAAACTTGAAGTAGTGGTTATACCAACAAACAAACCCACGACAAGAGAAGATCAGGACGATGCAGTATTCAAAACCAAACGTGAAAAACTAAACGCAGTAATTGAACAGATAGAAGAATTAAGAAAACAAGGCAGACCGGTTCTTGTCGGTACAACTTCAGTTGATGTCTCTGAAACTATTAGCAGAATGCTTAAACGTAAGAATATTCCTCATAATGTATTGAATGCAAAGCAGCACCAGAGAGAAGCTGAAATAGTTGCCCATGCCGGTGAAATAGGCGCAGTAACTATTGCAACCAACATGGCCGGACGCGGTACAGATATTAAACTAGGTGCAGGTGTTGTTGATAGAGGAGGTTTATTCATACTTGGCACAGAACGTCATGAATCCAGAAGAATTGACCGTCAGCTTAGAGGTCGTTCAGGACGTCAAGGCGATCCAGGCACAACGAAGTTCTTCCTTTCATTGGAAGATGATTTAATGCGACTTTTCGGCAGTGAGAGAATAGCCTCTGTAATGCAGCGAATGGGAATTAAGGAAGGCGAAGTAATTCAGCATCCGCTAATTACCAAGTCAGTTGAACGTGCACAGAAAAAAGTCGAAGAGAATAACTTCTCAATTAGAAAAAGACTTCTTGAATATGATGATACTATGAATCAACAGAGGGAAGTCATTTATACTAAACGCAGACATGCTCTTGAAGGCGATAGACTTAAAGGTGAAATATTCGATTACCTTGAAGGCTGGGTGGATGATATAGTTGAAGAAAACTTTGAAGACGTGAATGCTGATAGAATAAAAGAAGAAGTATTAAGAAATACTCTAGTAGAATTCCCGCTTGAACCAACCGAATTCGAGAAATTGGGTAAGGAAGGAATAACGGAAAAAATAATAGAAGCCGCTAAATCCTTCTATAAGAAAAAAGAAGACATGATTGGATCGGATTTAATGGCTCGCTTAGAGCGCTATGCAATGCTAAGCGTCATTGACCATAAGTGGAAAGAACATCTACGCGAAATGGATGACCTTAAAGAGGGAATAGGGCTTAGAGCATATGGACAAAAAGATCCTTTAGTAGAATATAAAGTTGAAGCATTCAAGATATTCGAGGCATTATTAGAGCAAGTAAGAAACGAAGTTGTTTCTTTCAGCTTCAAGTTCTTCCCGCAGGCACCAGAAGAAGTGCAAACTAAAAAACGACGTCAGCCCTTGGGTAGAATTAGACAAATTAAACAAAGTGCATCTAGCATGGCAGTGACAGCTAAGGCAGGCGACGACGGTCAAGAAGAAGCAGTTGCAGGAAAGCCTCAGCCTATTCACGCTGATGAGAAAGTAGGAAGAAACGATCCTTGCCCTTGCGGAAGCGGTAAGAAATTCAAAAACTGTCACGGTAAATAAGAAAGGGAATACATGAAAAAAATAGAAGCGATTATTCGTCCCTTCAAGCTAGATGAGGTAAAAGAAGCACTAATCGAAGAAGGCGTGAGGGGTTTAACAATTTCGGAAGTGCGCGGATATGGAAGACAAAAAGGGCATACTGAGACTTACAGAGGCAGTGAATACCGGATCGAGTTTGTTCCAAAGATAAAAATAGAAATTGTAATTGAAGACAATAAATTTGAAGCAGCCCTAAATGCAATTCTAAAAACAGCAAAAACCGGTCAGGTAGGCGACGGTAAGATATTCATATATGATGTAAAGGATGTTATTAGGATTAGAACCGAAGAATCAGGCAAGGATGCTCTGTAAAATATTTTACCTTTTACTTATTTTTAATCTTTTATAGCTTCCCTTATGCAATTAAATAAACATTCGCATTTTAAAAAAGCGCTTGTCTTCACTTTACCGATGTTCATTTTCTTCGGATGCGGGGTATGGGAAAACTTTACCACATATTTCAATCTTTATTACGATACCGTTGACCTTTTCCAGCAGGCAGAAGATGCAATCAACCAACAAAAGCGTGAATTATTTACAACCGATCCGCTTGTACTGCCTCCTAACGCAAATCAGCTTTTAGTTAAAGTTGTTGAGAAATGTTCTCAGATACTTCAATTCCATCCCAAGAGCAGTTATGTTGATGATGCTTTGCTAATGCTTGGCAAGTCATTCTACTATCAATCAAATTTTGAAAAAGCCTCACGAGAACTGCAAGAGCTAATGACTAAACAACCAAACAGCGATCTCATTCTTGAAACCCGGCTATGGTTTGGCAAAACTCAAATGCATCTCGGAGATTATTCAAAAGGGCTTGCAACTTTAAATGCTGTTAGAGAAGAAGCGACGAAGAAGGGAAGAGATAATATAAGTCGCGATGCATTTATAGAAGAAATTAAATATAGAATTACTGAGAAAGATTATCCCGGAGCAATTGATCTTCTAAAACAATTCCTAACAGTATCAAGTGATGGTGCAATAAATGCTGAAGTCATTTATGAAACGGGATTACTTAATCTAAAGTTGGGAGACTTCCAAAGCGCAATAAAATCATTTGAACTAGTAACGAAATATTCACCAACATTTAATATACTTTATAATTCAGAAGTTAATCTTGGAAAGACATTACGTGAGTCCGGGGATAATAAAAAGTCCTTAAGTGTTTTTGAAAAGATGATAGTTCAAGATAAATATGCTGATTCGCTTAGCTCAATTGAATATCAGAGGGGGTTAACCCTAGTAAAGTTGGGAAGATTTGATGATGCGTTAGAACAATTTAAATTAGTGGATACTGCATACGTAAGAAGCCCCTATTCTGGCTTAGCAAGTCTGAATATAGCCGGTCTTTATGAGAATCATTATAAAAATCTTGACAGTGCAGAGACATATTACAACGGGGTAATTCTGTCGTCGGCACCGCAGGAATACATTTTAATTGCACGCTCAAAAGCAAATATATTTAGTAAGTATAGAAAAGTTTCAGCTGAATTAGATCAAGATAAACGTCAATTAGTTTACCTTAATGACCCAGAAGCCTTTGTTAAGGATTCAATTGAATATTATTCTGACACATCCAACACAAATTATCTTTATCCTCAAAACAACAATCAACAAAACTTTGCCGGTGAGAACAGATTACCTAATAGTTTGGATTCAAACAGAGTACCCGGCACCGACTCAACTTTTTTCAATAACGGAAGCCTTCGTGACACAACCAAATCAAATTTACCTAATGCTCAAAATCCAAATCCATTAAACAATCAGTTTGGAAACGGAACAACCGGGCAAAATCCTAACCAAGTTAATAATCAAAATCCAAATCTAGCACCTGGGCAAAATCCAAATCCTATAAGTAATCAATTTACAAACCCAGCACAAGGTCAAAATCCAAATCCTTTGAATAATAGATTCATAAATCCAACAGCAGGTCAAAATCCAAACCAGATCAATCAGAATAGAGTAAACCCTATAGGAGTGATCCGCAAAAAGCCGCCCGTTCGACCTACGGTTTCAGCAGATACCTTGAATAGTGAAATAGTAAGACTTGAATATGATAAAGGTAATCTGCTATTCTCGGAGTTTAATCTTCCTGATACCGCCTATTATTTTTATAATGATATTTTGGTAAATCATCCGGAATCGATTTATGAGGGAAGAACAATATATGCTTTGGGTGCGTATTATTTAACTAAGGGTGATTCAGTAAAAGCCGATAGTCTATTCAATATTGTTTATAATAATTATAAAGATGAAACCATTGTAAATGCAGCAGCTGATAAACTTCATAAGCCATTTATAGATTTTAATTCTGATCCTTTGAGAATCAAATATGCAGAGGGCGAAAAATATTTATACTCTGCGAAATATGATTCATCTATTAATAAGTTTTATGATATTTATAAGGAATCACCAAATTCACCAGTAGCTGCTAAAGCGTTATATGCGTCCGGTTGGATATTGGAAAACAAACTTAATCTTCTTGATTCTGCCGCGGCAATTTATGACACTCTAACTAAAAAGTTTCCCGGGTCGGTATATTCCGCTGAGATATTGCCGGAATTGAACCTCTACAATCAAGAAAAAATAAAAATGGAGAATGCATATAATGACTCGATAAAGGTTTATGCAGCTAAAGGAGACAGCGCAAAGTTTAAGAGATTAAGCCTTCAGGAATTTGAAGATGCACAAAATTTAGCTCTCATAAATAAAGCCGCAACTATATCGGCGTCAGCAATTGCAAGCGAAAGTAAAAACAAACGAGTTCAAACCCCTACTCTGCCAAACACTGGAAATAATTTACAACCGAATGCCGCTGCAAACCCGGATACGCTAATAAGAGTATTCAATAGGGGAATTTTAGGTAGATCTAAATAGTAATAATCTTAAAAATTAAAGTTGAATTTATCGGAGAGACTTAATATGCGATCTCTGCAAATTTCCGAAAATGAACTCGGCAGTCTATTTGAGCAAATGTTACCCGGGATTAGAAAGAGGAAATTCCAAAATTTCATTCTTTATATCCTTTTCCTTATTTATTTCAGCATTCCTTCTTTTCAAATACCTTTACTTGAATATTCACATATTCGAATTACATCCTTGATGGAACAAAGAGCTTTAGAACATGACCTAATCTTTTATCCGCATCAATCCTGGATAAACATAAATAAAGTAAACCCAAATCTTTTGCGCGCAATAATCTCAATGGAGGATGATGATTTTTTTCAACATAAAGGCGTTGACTGGAAGCAGCTAGATGACGCATTGAAATTGAATAAAAGGAAAAAGCGAATTATTAGAGGGGGAAGCACTCTGACGATGCAGCTTGCTAAAAACCTTTATCTTACAACAGAAAGAAATATATGGCGTAAGGCGAAAGAACTTCTTATAACATTCAGAATGGAAAAGGAAATAAGCAAGCAAGCCATTCTACAAGATTATGTAAATGAAATCGAGTGGGGTGACGGCATTTTTGGTATTAAAGAAGCCGCACAAAAATATTTTGGTAAATCGCCGCAAAATTTAACCGTAACTCAGTGCGCAAGATTAGCAGGAGTAATTCCTTCACCGCTTGAACATAAGCCGAATGTAAATTCACCCTATGTCTTAAGAAGATCTTCAATAATTCTTGGCAGAATGAATAATGTTGTTCTGTTTCCAAAAGAAAGTTTATGAAAAGAAGTGAGCTCAAGGAATTAATTGAAGAAGGGGAAAATCTTCAATGCGAGTTCAAACGAAAATTTTCATCTCCTGAAAAAATTGCTCGTGAGATGATTGCTTTTGCGAATACAAAAGGAGGATATATTTTGTTCGGTGTTGATGATGATAAAAGGATCATTGGGGTTGAAAGTGAAAAAAGTGAAACTGATTTAATTATAGATACTGCAAAAAATTACTGTGAACCAGCGCTTGAGTTTAATATTGAATACATGGATATGAATGATAAAGAAATTGTCATTGTCGAAGTTCCGGAATCAGACAATAAGCCACATAGGCTGCAAGATTATCTTAATGAATTAGATATAAGTAAGGCAACAGTACTTATCAGAGTTAACGATAAATCTATACAGGCGAGTAAAGAAATGGTGAGAATTATGAGGGCTCAAGCAGAAAAGCTTAATCTTACAAAATATTCAATTGGCGATAGTGAAAGAAAAGTATTTGAATTTCTTGAATCGAAGGAAACCATTACAGTAAAAGAATTGAGTAAACTTATTAATATTTCCGAAAGAAGAGCTTCAAGGACATTGGTAAAATTAGTGCGGGCTAATCTACTTGCAATACATACAAAAGATAACGGAGAGGAATTTTTTACTGCCATTGGCTAATAAAAAGCGAGAAATTGAAGATCTTTTAGAAATAACTAATGAACCGAATCAAAGATTTTTCTAAGCTCGAAGATTGAAATTCCATAGGCTACTGCTACATTAAGAGACTGTTTAATTCCATACTGGGGTATTTCTAAGGAACAATCACAGATATTTAGTAAATCCTGAGATACACCTGTTATTTCATTTCCTATTATTAAGCAAAGAGGGAAATCACTTCTTGAGATTTCGAAATATTTTTTACTTTTGTTTGTAAGCTCAAGGGCACAAATTCTAACACCCTTTTCCTTAAGTTCCGTTACAACTTCTTTAGGTTCCTTCACATATTCCCAAGAAACGCTATCGGTTGATCCAAGAGCAGTCTTTAAAATTTCCTTTTTGGGGGGATGGGGTGTATATCCGCATAGATAAAGTTTCTCAATCATAACGCCATCTGAAGTCCTAAATATAGAACCTACATTGTAGTTGCTTCTAATACTATCCAGGATTACATAAACAGGCAGCTTATTAATATTAGGTAAGTTATCAAGTGTACTTCTGTTTACCGCAATTTCATCGTGGGTTAGTTTTTTCATGAAGAAAAACAAGAGGATTAGTTATTATACTTTATAGCAAGCTGGCCGCAGGCTGCAGCAATATCCTCACCTTGAGTATTCCGAATCATAACGGTTATGTTTCTATCTCTAAGCTGCTGTACGAATTCATTTATTCTTTCCGGAGGTGTTGGTGTTAACTCAGCGGATAAACCAGAAGGATTCATGTGCTTTAAGGAATTAAAAGGAATTACATTTATTTTGCATGGAAATTCTTTACAAAGTTTCCATAGAGCTTCGATATCTTCATCTCTATCATTTATATCATTTAGCATAATATATTCAAAAGTAATTCTTGTTCTAGTTTTCCTTGCGTAATATTTTACAGCGTCAATATTTTGCTTCAATGGGTATTTATCATTTATAGGCATTATTTTAGACCGGATATCATCAAAACAAGAATGAAGCGATAAAGCTAATTTAACATTTAAGTTTCTATCTGCGAGTTCTTTGATTTTTGGAGCAATGCCAGCAGTTGAAACGGTAATCTTTTTTTTGCTAATTCCGGTAGTAAGTTCCTGAGCAAAAATTTCCAATGCATTAACCGTTGCATTATAATTCAGGAGTGGTTCGCCCATTCCCATAAAAACAATATTTGTAATATTATCCTTGCCGTGATCTTTTGCAGCAAGAACGTATTGATCATAAATTTCTCCGGCAGTCAAGTTTATTTTATATCCCATTAAACCAGTCGCACAGAACTTGCAATCAAGCGGGCAGCCAACTTGAGTCGACAGGCATAAAGTAGTTCTATCTTCTTCGGGTATTATAACAGATTCGATCTTATTTTTAGCTTTAGTTTCAAAGATATATTTTTTTGTACCGTTGATAGAAGAAATCTCAGACTCAACATGTTCAAGAGTCATAATTTCACAATTATCTTTCAATTTTGTTCGAAGTACTTTCGGTAGGTTTGCCATTTCAAAAAAATCGGTGACAAGGTGGTTGTACATCCAATTAAAGACCTGTTCACCTCGAAACCTTGGTTCGCCTGATTTAGAAAAATAAGCTTTCAGTTCATCCAAGGTCAAACCTTTTAGAACAGTTTTCTCAGAGTTTGTATTATCTGTAGACAGATTAGTATCCAATGATATTTGATTTTCCATATTACAAATATAAAAATTAAGTAGGTTTTAAAAAACTGAAAATTCCGTTTATGACGTATATATCATCAAATTAAAATCACCGTTGATATATATCAAATATTGTTTTATCTTCACTGAAAAATTTCTTTCGTCTCTTCAATTTGGGATTACAAATCTGAAATTAGTTAGACGGACAACTTACCAAAAAGTAATATTAACTTAACACGAGGGAATCATGAATTTCGATTTTACAGATGATCAGTTAATGATCCAAGACACAGCAAGAGAATTTGCGGAAGCAGAAATAGCACCGTCTGCAATTGACAGAGACATTAACGCAAAATTTCCATCAGATATAATAAAAAAATTAGGTGAACTGGGATTTTTGGGTATGATGGTTTCTCCGGAATACGGAGGTGCTGGATTGGATACAATAAGCTATGTTCTTGCGATGATAGAAATATCAAAGGTTGATGCTAGTGTCGGTGTAATAATGTCAGTAAATAATTCTTTAGTGTGTCATGGACTAGAAGAATACGGTTCAGATTATATAAAGGAAAAATATTTAACTCCATTGGCTAAGGGCGAAAAGTTGGGAGCATTTGCTTTGTCGGAACCTGAAGCTGGGAGTGATGCTACAAAACAAAAAACCATAGCCGACAAAGTGGATGATTATTATGTGCTTAATGGGATAAAAAATTGGATTACAAACGGACATTCTGCTGATTATTTTGTTGTGATGGCAACTACCGATAAAGAGAAGGGACATCATGGTATATCAACATTACTTGTTGAAAATGGAACTTCGGGCTTTGGCAGAGGCAAGAAAGAAGACAAACTTGGGATCAGAAGCTCAGATACTTCTTCGTTAACGTTTGAAGGTTGTAAAGTACCGGTAAAGAATTTAATTTGGGAAGAAGGAAAGGGATTTAACTTTGCTATGAATATTCTAAACGGCGGAAGAATAGGAATTGCATCTCAAGCAATAGGAATTGCTGTTGCTTCTTTTGAAGCCGCATTAAAATATTCTAAACAGAGAAAGGCTTTTGGAAGCCACATTTCTGATTTTCAAGCCATTCAATTTAAACTAGCAGACATGGCAGTAAAGATTGAAGCTGCGAAGGCTTTAACATTAAGAGCAGCTGCATTAAAAGACGCAAAGAAAAAATATTTTAAAGAGGCAGCAATGGCAAAGCTATATTCTTCAAAAATTGCCGTAGAATGCGCTCTTGACTCTGTTCAAATACACGGAGGATATGGTTACGTACGAGAATATTTAGTAGAACGATATTTGCGCGACTCAAAGATTACTGAAATTTATGAAGGTACATCTGAAATTCAGAAGATGGTTATTGCTCGCGCGCTGCTCGATGAAAAATAATTATGAAATTATTTCTTTGTTTTTTTATGTTTTTTTCGACTATAATTTTTGCACAAACAGATTGGCAAAAATGGGGGAAAGCTAACTATTCTTATGCTTTGAAAGATAATTTTAAGAAAAGAGATTTAAGCTTTGATGCAAAGAACCCGGGAAGGTTTGTTTTGAAATCCTTGTTAGATTCTTACTGGTTTTTTATATCGGATGTTGACGGCGATAATTGTTCATTCTCGCCAACATGTTCAAATTTTTTTCTTCAATCAGTAAGCAAAACAAACCTTGTCCAAGGGACGTTGATGTTCTTTGATCGTTTTACTCGCGATATGGATTTTATTGCCAAAATAGATTTTTATCCCCGTGTTCCGGACGGACATTTTTACGACCCTATTTCGCTCTATACTTTAAATAAAAATGAGATTAAATATATTCCACGTTCAATTGTTGTAAATAATGAATGAAAAGAACTATTTTTCTGATATT